>Ga0181560_10000914_pt1 | contig 27498 bp, 22 predicted proteins | sample 011ome_20_FD_133751 | JGI IMG/M metagenome (GOLD analysis project Ga0181560, IMG submission 133751) | Coastal salt marsh microbial communities from the Groves Creek Marsh, Skidaway Island, Georgia - 011509CT metaG (megahit assembly) | ecosystem: Environmental > Aquatic > Marine > Intertidal...
GTCGTCTGTCTCGTCTCGTCTCGTCTCGTCTCGTCTCGTCGTCGCGCGGCTCAAATCGACGACTCCCTTCCCTCACTCGACCGGGCTCCCCGCGACGGACACGAGGTTGATGCAGTACCGGTTCCCGGATCGATCCGGGAGATTGTGCCCGAGGTGCGTCCCGTCCACGGACACCGCCTCCCCGTCCTTCAGGCATCGAACGTTCTCCCAGACGACCTCCTCGTCCCTGAACGACGGCCACCCGTGCGACCGCGACTCCTTCTCGAACGCCTCGAACGACCGCCCTCGCGGCGCGATGAACAGCGGCTTCCCCGTCACGGAGTCGTAGTACGTCGTCTCCGTAGTACGGTCCACCTCGGCGAGGAAGTTGGTCGACGTCCAGTACCCCGCGTGCTCGGCGTAGTGGCGGTTGAAGGAGCAGATCTTGTCCGCGGTCTGCGTCGAGCATCCCCACTTCAGGTTCTTCTGCACCGGCGCCGGGGAGGTTCCGTGCGCTTTCTGCGACATGACCTCCTCGCCGCACACGATCGGGAGCTTCACGCCGTCCGCGACCGGCGCGCCCTTGCAGCCGTCCGAGAGGCTTTCCTCCATGCCGGAGGACGCGGAGGACGCGGCGGCGGCGCGGGAGGTGGTGGAGGCGCGCTTGGGCTTGACGGCGAACGGGAGGTGCGCGCGAATGGACGCCGCGAACGCGGACATCGGGTTGGGGTGGTCGCTCGTGGTTGCGTCGGCGGCGGAGCGCGCGGCGATCTGACGACGAAGCCCCGTCGACGTCACCCGTCTCGCAAAGCAGTGAGTGCCGTGACAAACAACTCAGATCTCGTTTCCGAGACCTGCGTCCCCGGCGCACCGTCAGCAGCGCCCGGCAGTCACCGCGCGCGCACGGCGACCTCGCCGATCGCACCGCGACGAGAGTTTCCCCGCCGCGATCCCCTCGCACGCGCGACGCGCATCGATCCACCCGCCCTCCGAACGCGCGCTGCTGGTGCGCGCGCGGCCCCTCCCCTCTCGAGCCCGCGTCGCGGGTCTATCATCCCCGCCCGCTTTTTCGCGGGAGAAAGGAAAGGAAGCGCGAGCGCGCGACGCGCGAAAGGGGCGCTCGCCGTCGCGACACGTCCGCCGCGCGTCCCCCGTCCCGAGTCTTCTGACCGCCCCCTCGCGCGTCCCCGCTCGCGCAGAACGACGACACCCTCCACCTGAACCGGCGCGTAACGCCAACCTCACGCGCGCCGCACCGCACCGCGCGTCGCATCCACACAGCGCCTTACCCTAGTAGCTATCTTATACTACTAGGTTGACAACGACGACGACATCGCCGACGCGGACGAACGACCAGAGTGATGTCGCTCCTCACCCCGGAACAGCGCGCGATATTCGACGAGACCGTGCGCCTGCGCGCGCTCGAGGTCCTAAACGGCGGCGAAGAGCCGATCGCGAGCGCGCTTCCGCCGGACGCGAGGCACGGGGACCACCCGCACCCGCATAAACCCGGGTCGAGGGTGAAAAAAGCGGAGCAAGAGCAGCGACACCGCGCCATCAAAACCGCCGCCGTCGACGAGGCGAACCCGGTCTTCGCGCTGGACTCGAACGACCCCAACTACGACAGCAGCGAAGAGCCGAACCACACGATACTGAAGGCGATACCACGCGCGTTCCCGCGGACGGACGTCATCGTCGCGTACAAGGCGTCGACGGCGTCCATCGTGAAGGAGTACTTCGACTCGGGCGACGTCGCCGCGACGGCGGCGCTGCTGGACGACACCGAGCAGCCGCTGTATCAGGTGCGTTCTATGCACTGGTCACCATATGACCGCGTCGGCGTGGTGAACGCCGATCCTTAAGGACTTTTGCCGGCGATTCTCACCCCACCCCTCGCTTTCAACGCCCGCCCTCGACGCGTTTTAACTCCGACTGACGCCTATGAACTCCACCCCGACATTCGCTCGTATGGAACGACCCTCAGCACTACTTCGTCAAGCGTCTGGTGACGATGTCCATGGACCGCGGCGCGAAGGAGAAAGAAGCCGCCGCGGTGCTTCTCAGCGCGCTGTACCCGAACCACGTCTCGAGCCTGGAGATTCAGAGAGGATTCGAACGGCTCGTCGAGAGCGTGGACGACTTGGCGCTCGACGTGCCCTCCGCGGCGAGCGACCTCGCGATGTTCATCGCGCGCGCGACCGTGGACGATATCCTCCCGCCGGCGTTCATGCACACCCTGGAGGGTTTGCTCCCCGGTCTGAGAGGGGAGGGGAAGCACGCGTTCGAGACGTTGAGGATCGCGCGCGGGCATCTCGACGGGCGGCACGCGCACGAACGCGTGCTGCGCGGGTTCGGCGTGGACTCGTCCAAGTCCCCGATCGACGCCGCGAAGACGGCGATTCAAGACCTTCTGACCGAGTACCTCGACTCCGGGGACGTCGCGGAAGCGCGGCGGTGCCTCCGAGCGATCAACGCGAGGTACTTTCACCACGAATTCGTGAAGAGGGCGCTCGTGTTGTGCATCGAAGCCGTCGTCGGGGATGAGACGGCGCCGCGGTTGCTCGGGCTCTTGAAAGTGCTGGGCTCCAGCGGGGAGGTGAGCGCGTCGCAGATGGCGCTCGGGTTCGATCGCATGGCCGCGGTCGTGGAGGATCTGAAGCTCGACGTTCCAAACGCGGAGACGCGCATGGAAGGTTTGAGGCTGATGGCGAAAGAGGAGGGGATCCACCCGATGCGGGACTGACCCTCCGCGGAACTCGACCAGACGTCGTCCACCGAGTGACGAGTCCGCGCGGTTGTACGAGTACCGACGACGAAAGAACAGACGTTGTACTAACGAATACGAGTCACGAGACAGCAGCCGCGAATTAATCGTACGGCGTGTCCACCGCCTCCGCTCGCGCGAGGAAATCCTCCGCGCTCGCGACGTCCCCCGCGCGCCACATGTCCGTGAGCCACGTCCACCCGTCGCCCGCCATCGAATCTTTGTAATCCAAAAACTCCACCGCGTGCTCCCAGCTCGGCTCCTCCGCGCAGTATTCCCTCGCCCTCTTCGGGTCCAACTCGAACACTCGCTCGAACAACTTCGCGAGCGTCGCCGCGTCCGTCGCGCCGTCGATCCCGTCGCTCCCGCGCGTGCTCAGCGCGCTGAACACCAGCTCCGCGCACGCCGCCGCCGCGCCTCTGAGGGTCGTTCCGTACAAATGTAGTTCACCGGTCAGTTGAAAGGGACCCACGCGATCAAATGTTGAAACCGGGCGATGGGTGAAAAACAGGACGTTTGTATAGAACGCACCTGAGGTCCGCAACGCGCCCAGCCTCGGTCAACGCCGACGCGAACCCAAAGTTCATCAACCGCACCTCGAGCTCGTCCGCGTCGGCGTCGCGCGTCGTGCTCACCTGGAACGCGGTCGCATCGATCGCGTTGTGCGCCACCCCGCGCTGGTGCACCGCCGCGACGGCGGCGATCGCGCCTCGCGCCGCGTTTCGCACGTATCGATGCCGCGGGCCCAACCCGACGTCGCGGACGCGCTGTATCGGGGGCCACCACGGCTGCGCGTCGTCGCGCTTTTCCTGCCGCGCGCGCGGATAGTCCGCGAGCCTGGTGAGGCCGCCGCGTCCCCATCGCTGCACGGTCCACAGGCTCCTTTTCGGCGTTCCGTACCCGCCGCCTTCGCCGACGGCGGCGGAGGAAAAATACGCGATCAGCGGCGCGACGGGCAACGACGCCGGGTCGAACGCCTCGCCGTACGGCGTTCCCTTCGCGTCCACGCCGATCGTGCTGTCGTTCGGATCGCCGTACAGCTTCATGTACGCCTCCACCTCCGCGTCCGCGAGCGCCGCGGCGGGCGCGTCGACGTACTCCTTGAGGAGGACGTCCGGGACCGCGCTCGTCGCGTCTTCAGTCGCGGAATCCGCGCTCCATCCGATCACCTTCGCGGCGTAGAGCTTGATGACGACGTCCGTCGACGCGATCGAGCCGCCGGAGACGGAGAACGAGTCCGGGACGCAGCCGTCGTCGCCGCCGCTCCACGACAGCGTGCGCTCGTTCGAGACGCCGGTCGGCTCGATCGAGTACGACACGGTGCCGAGCGAACGGAGGATCTCGAAGTCCTCCGCCTCCGCGCGCATGAGCGCGGTCGCGACGGAGCCGCCGAGGCGGCGACGCCGCCGCCCGGGGCGCGTCGACCGCGAAGAGCAGGACGCGCGGCCGTCGAGCCCATCGACGCGGCGCGCGAGCTGTCGCGCGACCGCGGGACGCGCCGCGGTGGCGCGAGACATCCCTGCCCTGCGCGCTGACGTGTGCGCGTCGCGTGTCGTCAGGTCTGGTCGCGTCGACTCGCGTCGTCCCGAGAGCGACGAAATCCCGGGAGCGCTCGACGCCGGACACTCCGCGCCGCGCGGCGGGGCGGGGATGCCGCCGCCCGCGGAGCCGAAGCCGAAGCCCCCCTCCGCGTTCGCGAGGCTCAAGCGCGCCCTGCTGGCGCCGATATTCGGCAAGCCGCCGAACCCGCCCGCGTCCGTCGACGTCGTCGCGCGGTCTCGCGAGCTCCGCGTCTCGTGGCGACCCGGCGAGCGCACGTCGCCGCACAACGCGGACGAGTACGTCCTCGAGGTGTCGTCCGCGGAGCCGAGGGTGCCGTTCGCGGAGTTCTACCGAGGCGAGGCGTGCGCCTTCGTCGTGACGAGGCTCCAGCCCGAGCGACGCTTCGACGTTCGCGTGCGATGCGTGAACCGATCGGGGGCATCGCGATGGCGCGCGATCGAGAACGTTCGCACCGCGCAGGTCCCCGTCGGGTGCGGCGGCGTCGGACCGACGACGCGTCCGGGAGAGACGTACGGTTGGGACCAGACCCCGACGACGGTGGAGCTTCGCGTCCCCGCGCCGGACGGGACGACGCCGAGGGACGTGCGCGTCGTCGTGAGGACGCGGCGGTTGGAGGTGTCGTGCGGCGGCGAAATCGTCGTCGCGGGGGAGCTCTCCGGGGACGTCCTCTGCCAGGACGGGGACTACGAGTGGGAGCTTCGCGACGCGGGCGAGGGGGGGGACGGCGCGAAGGAGGTGTTCGTGACGCTAGAGAAGAGGGTCGCGGCGGAGAACGTGGACGAGAAGTATCGACCGGAGGCGCAGTGGGCGAGCGTCTTCGCGGGCCGCGAGCACCCGCGGGTGGACCTGCTCGAGCTGCGGTGGCTTCGGGACGTCGACTACCGGCCGCCACAGGACGCGAGGAACGTCGAGGAGGTCGCCGCCGCGCTGCCGGGGATGCGAATAGACACGTCGAGGGATAGTACGAGAGAGCGCGGGAGCGACGGCGACATAGGGGACTGGGGGGGGAACTGGAGGAAGAGCTCCGCATGACGATGACGCGCGGCGTTCTCGTATTTCATTTCATTCGCGACCAGACTGATGCGCTCCCTCCCGTGCGCGTACACGTGTACATACACGTGGTGTTCCCTCCCATTTACAGCGGCTCTTCTTTGATCTTGACGACCCCACAGTTTGCGTGCGACGTCGTGAACACCCCCACGAACATGTCGTCCCACAGCGCCTCCGCCGCGGACTTGTACCCGAACGCCCTCTTCTTGAACGCCTTTATCGCCGCGCGTTCCTCCGCGGCGGCAGGGAACTCCTTCTGCGCGAGGAGGCAATCCGCGAGGTAATGCAGCCACAACGCGTTCGTCTTCGGGCAGTGCTCCTCCCACCTTCCTTTCGTCGCCTTCCGCATGCGACGGTACGTGTCCGACTGGCAGTGCCCGGACGGTCCCTCGAACAGCTCCGGGTCCTGACCGAGGTCGCAAAACGCGACGTCGCCGCGGCTGTCCAGATCGAGACGCGACAGCGTGAAGTCGATGACGTTGACTTCGAGACCGTGCAGCGGGTACGTGATGTCCACGCCGTTGATCCTCGCGGTTCGTCGCTCGTCCGCGCGCACGTTCGCGCGCGACAGCAACACGTTCCCCCAGTGCAAATCTCGGTGCTCGAACCGCATCGCTTCCTCCGCCACCGCGAGCGCGACGGTAACCTGAAGCAGCGTCGACCTCGCCTCCGCGTACGACCTGAGCTTCACGCGTTCCAAGTCCACGCCGCCGTCGTCGCACGCGAAGACGACGTACAGCTGTTCCGGGTCGAAGTTCGCCGGGTTCTCGTTCTCGCTCGTCCTTAATTCGTCGTACGCGGTCCACGCGTCGAGAAGCGACGGCGCGTACGGCCCGCGGCACACGGCGACAGCCTCCGTGCGGATGAAGCCCTGCGTAAAGTTCGTCGGCGCCGCCGTCGACGCGCTCGCGTTTTCGTCGCCGTCGGCTCTCAACGCGGTGAGCCGCTTCGCGATCGCAGCCTCAGCCTTGATCTGCGCCGGGCCAATCTGCGGCTCGCCGTTGATGAGCGCGGCGCCGCCCATGGGAACAATCTTGAGGACGATCCCTTCGCCTTTGAACGCCTCGCCGTACGTGCCTTCGCCAATCTTCTTCACCGTCCCGGCTTCGCCCGTGAACCGCTTGATCGCGTCTCTCATCGGGAGCACGTCCGCGTCCGTCTGTCCGCACTCCCTCAGGAGCAACGCCAGCGGCGTGAGCTCGTCCACAATCTCCGGCTCGCTCTCGTCGTCGCTCACGGGTTCCTCCTTGATCTGCACCGGGTGGGGCGCGACGGCGACGGCGACGGCGACGCCCGCGTCTTCGAGCTTCACCTCCGCGTCCTCGGGTTCGGGTTTCACCGTCGGAGCCGCCGCCGCGGCGACGGACTCCACGGGCTCGGGTTTGATCTTGATCTCCGCGAGCGCGGCGGCGACGTCGTCCACCGCCGTGACGGGCGGCTCGTCTTTCGCCGGTTCCTCCTCCTCCTCCTCCTCCTCCTCTGGCTCCAGGAACGCGTCGGGATCGAGCGCGTCCAGATCGAACTCCTGCTCCTCCTCCTCCTCCTCCTCCGCGTCGCCGTCGCCCTCGCCGTCCGCGCCGCCGAAGCAGCCCTCTTCCACGACCGTCCCCGCGGCGGAACCCTCCTCCGCGACCGTCCCCGCGACGGACCCGTCCGCGACGACGGTGTCCGCGATCTCGACGACGTTCTCCGGCGCGATCTCCTCCTCCTCCTCCTCCTCCTCCTCCTCCTCGCGGAGCTCGTCCATCTCGTCCAGCGCGAACGACGCCCTCCCCGCCGTCGCCGCCGCGCGTCCTCCATCCTCGGACGGCCGCGACGTGGAAGAGGAGCGCCTGCTCGCGGGCACGCGCGTCGTCGCGCGCGCCATCGCGAGCGACGGGCGTCGGCGTCGGCCGTCGAACGTGGACGACCGCCGCGGGAGCGCGTCGAGGAGCTCCGTCGGCTCGTCGCCGCCCTCCTCCTCCTCCTCCTCCTCCGCCTCCTCCGCCGCCGCCGCCTCCGCGGGCGCCGCCTCCGCGGGCGCCTCCTCCTCCGCGGGGGCAACCTCCTCCTCCGCGGTCGCCTCCTCCTCCTCCTCCTCCGCGGTCGTCTCCTCTTCCTTCTCGTGCGACGCGTCCTCCATCAGCGTCGGCATCACCGACGACCGTCGAACCGCGGGCGCAGCCTTCTCCGACAGCGGCGACGACATCGACGACGTCGACGCCGCGCCGGGGGATATCTCGCTGATCGCGGGAGAGAACGACGAAGGGATCGCGCGCAGCCACTCCGACGTCAGCGCGTGCTTCGTCCGGGGCGTCGTCGGCGCGGGCGCGTGCGGGTCGCGCTCCGGGTCGAGGACCTCAGCGGCCGCCATCGGCGGCGGCGGAGGCGGCGGCGCGTCGTCGTCGTCCGTCTCGAATCGCACCACGCGCGCCACCGGCGGCGCCGCCGCCGCCGCCGCCGCCATTCGCGGGAAGGTCTCCGAGCCGCCGCCCTTCGCCGTGGACGGCGGCCGCGTCGACGGCGAGTCGCACATCGACTCGGACGCGAGCGAGTACTTATCCACCTTCTGGAAGAACGCCCTCTTTTCCTGGAGCTCCGCGGCGACGAGGAACGCGTCTTTGTCGTCGCGTTTCGCCGCGTCGCGCGCGCGGCGGTCCGCCCTAGACACGAACGCCGCCCTCATCTCGCCGTTCGCCGCCTTCTCCTTCTCCTCCGCGGCCTGGCGCTTCTTGATCGCGGTCCCGGGGCCGCCGCAGTCGCTGTCCTCGCCGCTGTCGAACGGGCCGTGGTACGACTCTTTGCTCATCGGCGTCGACGGCGCGTCCGACGCGGCGTCGTCGTCCGCGTCGCGCACCGTCAACTTTCCGAGATCCTTCGTGAGCGCGACGGACGCCGCGTGCGCGGCGAACGCCTTCTTGCGCCGCCGCGAGTACGTCCGCACGTTCTCTTGCGTCGGCTTCGGCTTCGCGACCGGGAGCGCGACGCCGAACGGGTCGAACGGGGCGTTATCGTCCCGCGGCGCGAGCGCGCTTCGCGCGAGGCTCGCCATTGTTTTCTCGCGAGAGATGCGGTGACGCGCGGGCGAGACGCCGCGACGGTCGCGCTCTGCCGCTCCCGCGCGCGAACGCGAGCGCGCGTCCGGGTGCGCTTTACGCCGTCTACGCGATACGCGCGCGAGCGCGGGGACGTCCGAATGCGCTTGCGAGCGAACGCGTGCGTTCGAGCCGCGCCAATGCCGGGAAACGCTCGAGCGCGCGTCGCTTTTCATCGTTCATCGTCCCCCCGCGATGCGCGCTCATCAGATGAGCTGCGACGCGTTTCGAGGCTTTGAACGCGGTTTGAAAGCGAGATTCCTATGAGATTCCTTTTTCCCGCCTCTTTTGATCGGAAGCGCCGACCGGTCGACCGCGCGCTCGCGCCGATCTCGCGACGCGACTCGCGAATGTCGAGTTAAATTGACTCGACTATGAACCCGTGGCGATGGCGGCGCATCTTTTCGTCGGGATATTTAGACCAGACGGTTATTTTTAACTTTACAGGGGTTGGTGAGATCGGAATTTGCGGCGCGCGGATCTGCCACTTCCCGCGCGAGCCTCTCCTCGCGCGCACGCCTTTTTTTGGCCGTGCACAAAGGGAAACTCAGCCAAACATGGCCACCTACGCCAGCGAACCCGCGGCGGACGCGTTCATCATCCTCGTCTCGTTCATCGGGATCTTCTTCGCGCTGTACCAGTTCTCGCTCGTGCAGCGCGTCAAGCTCGTGGATTCCTCGAACGGCTCCGGGAATGGCGCGCCGCTCCTCACGTCCCTCGGCATCGACACGACGAAGCTCATGGGGATCTACGAAGCCATTCGCGTCGGCGCGGATTCTTTCCTTCGCGCGGAGTACACGATCTGCATGTACTTCATCGGCGCGTTCGGGATCGTCGTCCTCATCCTCACGTCCTACATCGAGGAGAAGTGGCACTTCGACGAGGGCGCCCTCACAGCGGTCGCGTTCGTCGCGGGCGGGGTGACGTCCATCATCTCCGGCCTCATCGGCATGAAAGTCGCGGTGTACGCCAACGCGCGCACGACGGTGTGCGCCGCGGGCGGTAACCCGTGGACGGACGCGTTTAACTGCGCGTTCAGGGCTGGCTCCGTCATGGGATTCGCGCTCTGCGGCCTCTCCATGCTCATCCTGTACTCCCTCGTGCACCTGTTCGCGTTCCACTTCGACGAGTGGGACACGAAAACGTCCGAGACGCTCAAGCTCATGGAAGCGCTCTCCGGGTACGGCCTCGGCGGCTCTTCCGTCGCGCTCTTTGGCCGCGTCGGCGGCGGCATCTACACTAAAGCCGCCGACGTCGGCGCCGATCTCGCGGGCAAGGTTGTCCAGGGCATCCCCGAGGACGACCCGAGGAACCCGGCGACGATCGCGGACAACGTCGGCGATAACGTCGGTGACGTCGCGGGCATGGGCTCCGATCTCTTCGGTTCTTTCGCGGAGGCGACGTGCGCCGCGCTCGTCGTCGCGTCGGCGTCGGAAACCCTCGTCTCCGAGGGGAAGTGGCCCGGGCTCATGTTCCCGGTGACCATCTCCGCGGGCGGCATCCTGGTCTGCCTCATGGTGTCCTTCGTCGCGACGCACATCAAGCCCGTGAAGAAGGAGGCTGACATCGAGACCGTCCTCAAGCTCCAGCTCGGCCTCACGACGCTGCTCCTCACGGGCGCGATCGGCCTCCTCGCGTGCATGTTCCTCCCGGAGGAATTCATCCTGTACAGGGTGGACGCGACCTCGATCACGTTCACGCCGCTCCGCGCGTGGGTCTGCACGTGCATGGGTCTGTGGTCCGGCTGCCTCATCGGCTTCATCACGGAGTACTACACCTCGCACTCGTACAAGCCCGTGCGCGAAGTCTCCCAGGCGTGCGAGACGGGGGCGGCGACGAACATCATCTACGGCCTCGCGCTCGGATACAAGTCCGCGGTGCTCCCGGTGTCTCTCCTCTCCATCGTGGTGTACGTCTCGTTCTACCTCGGCGACATGTACGGCGTCTCCCTCGCCGCGCTCGGTATGCTCTCCAACCTGTCCACCTGCCTCGCGATCGACGTGTACGGCCCCATCTGCGACAACGCCGGCGGCATCGCTGAGATGGCGGAGCTTCCGGAGCACGTCCGCGACGTCACGGACGCGCTCGACGCGGCGGGCAACACGACCGCCGCCATCGGCAAGGGCTTCGCGATCGGTTCCGCGTGCCTCGTCGGCATCGCGCTCTTTGGCGCGTTCATCACGCGCTCGCAGCTCACGATGACGAAGGTTTCTCTCCTCGAGCCGATGATTTTCGCGTCGGTCATCTTCGGCGCGATGATTCCGTACTGGTTCAGCGCGATGACGATGAAGTCCGTCGGTCAGGCTGCGAACGAGATGGTCAAGGAAGTCGCGAGGCAGTTCCGCGAGATCCCGGGCCTCCTCGAAGGCACCCCCGGGCACGCCCCCCCCGACCACGCGAAGTGCATCGAGATCTCCACGGACGCGTCTCTTCGCGAGATGATCGCCCCCGCGGTGCTCGTGATGACGACGCCGCTCGCGTTCGGAATCCTCCTCGGGAACGCCCCCGTCGCGGGCATGCTCGCGGGCGCGATCGTTTCTTCGATCCAGATGGCGATCTCGTCCTCGAACACCGGCGGCGCGTGGGACAACGCGAAGAAGTATGTCGAGAAGGGTTCCGTGTCCATCGACGGCGTCGTCCAGGGCAAGGGTTCGGAGCTTCACAAGGCTGCCGTCGTCGGCGACACCGTCGGCGATCCCCTCAAGGACACGTCCGGGCCCGCTCTCAACATCGTGATGAAGCTGATGGCGATCCTCTCCCTCGTGTTTGCGGACTTCTTCCTTTCCATCAACAACGGCAAGGGTCTGCTCATGCTTCCGCACTAAGAGAGACGCGCGGTGAGTAACATTTCATCGATGATTTCATTTCGACGACGAAAGCCGCCTCGTCGTCGCGGTTGGTTTCGAACGAGCCGCGACTGGTAACATCGAGCGAGCGAGCGCACGTCGCGAAAGTTGCATTTTTACGTAATAAGTTGAACCTTACTCTCATCTTCGTATTTCGCATTGTTTCGAACGTTGTTATAAAAGAGAGTCTAATAAAACACGACGACCGAGCCGTCGACGCTCTTCTTCAACTCGCGCAAAGCGCAAAAAACGAGACGAACGCCGTCGCGTCGCTCGTCGGCGGGGGTAGCCGCGCCGCTCCCCCCTGATCAGATGTATCCCTCGTCGTCGCTCGAGTCATCGCCGGAGAACGTCCCCGCGTCGGACGCGACCTCGAACGCGGCGAGATCGACCTGGTACCGCAACATGCCGCCGATCCCGCCGAACCCTCTCACGAACTGCGACCCCTCCTCGGACTTGTCCGTGACGAACTCCAACACGCACCCGAAATTTTTGTAGTTGTTCGCGAACCACTCTAGCAGGGACTCGCTGTGCGTGGACTCGAGGTCCTCGCCGGTCTCCTTGTCCTTAAAGTTCGAGTCGTCCTTCTCCTGCTCCTGGGTGAGGTTCACGATTTCCTCCACGTCCGTCGATTTGTTCAGCAACGTGTGCCGGTTCACCTCCAAGTTTTCCCAAACCAAGAGCGTCTCGATCGCGCCCATCTCTAAACACGCGAGCGTGTCCTTAAGCCCGAAGCAGTACTTCCCGCTGTCTTGGCTAATCTCGTCGAAGTACTTCCCGATGAGCTTCTTCTCCTTGATGAACTTCACGTTCCCGAGGACGTCCGCGCTGAGTTCAATCGCTTGGTTGAAACCGTTTTCGCCGCCGTAGGAGACGTCCACGATCATCAAGATGATGGGCTGCAGACGAATGTCGAACAAGTCGGACTGAAGGAGCTGGTTCTTGAAGTCCGCGGAACCGGCGAGGACGAGGCCGTTCACGTTCGGCTTATCAGCGGTGATGAACATCTGCGTCATCATCTCCGCGATCTTCCTGACGTAGTTCTGCCTCTTCTCGAGACGCAGACGCGCGAAGCGAAGCGCGGACTGCCCTCCTCTTCCGTGTTTCTTCGGCAGGTCCACGGACACCTTGTGCAACACCTCTCTGTGGTTCCCGTTCAGCGTTCCGAACAGCGAGCCGTGCCCATCCATGACGAGGAACCCGTACTTGTTATCGGACTGCAGAAGTTCGGACAGCGCCTCGGTGTGGAACTTGTTATCGCACAAGTACAGCGACGTGTTGATGGGCTTGAACGGCTCAAAGTCCATGTTCACCTTCTTCTCCTTCCCCTCATCCGTGAGCACGGTGCCGCAGTAGATGATGAGGCCGTTCGGGGGGACTTTGTTGTAGAGTTTCAGGCGCGTCTGCGCGGAGCCGATGGCGCCGAGGACGGACTGTCGGTTCACGCGCGACTTGATGTTCGACGCGGTTCCCATCTCGTCCGCGAGCATCTTCGACGTGAGGTTGATCTGTCCTTTCGGCGGGATCACGAGCGAGATCATCGACGTTCCGTTCCCTCGCGCTTCCTCGAGACCTTTCACGAGCTGATGACGTTCACGGGAAGCGAGGATGGGGGCGGGTTGGGGTCAGCGGCGTGCGAACGACGCGCGCGGCGGGGAGATCGAAAGCGAAAGAGGAGAGGGTCTCGGTCGGCGAGCTCAAATCGCCCGCGCGATTGCCGTGCTTTTTTTCACCGAGGCGCGCGGGTGGGGCGCGAGGACGACGGCGCGCACCTTGCGGATCTTCCACATCTCGATCTCCTCTTCATTCTCGACCACTTCCGTCATGGTGCCTGACGGTTCCAAGCACGTGCGGGGTACACCGCGTGCTGGTGACAGAGAGCGTCCGCGTCGCGAGCGCGTCGCTTATCACTCGAAAAAAGGGCGGCGCGAGCGGTCGGTACGTGTACACCAGCCGAAGCGCGAAGCGCGTGCAGTGCGAACGATGCTTGAGAGCTGATGAGACTTGAAATGTGAGATGTGAAAGAATCGATTCAGACGCCCGCCGTTGGGTGCGCGTTTCCCGCGCCCCCAGCATTACTAACGACATGACTAGTGCTCCTCCGTCCCGCAGAGTATGATCGCCATACCCGCGAGCATGACCAAGATGTACGGCAGCCGGTCCCTGATCTTCTCCTGGTAGAAGATCGCCCCGCCGAGCACGCTCAGTAAGATCCCGCTTCGCTTGGCGGCGATGGCGTACGACACGAAGAGGTGATCGAGCGCCTTCAAGAACGCGGCGACGACGTACATCTCCATAACGCTGATCAGGAGTAGAAACCCGATGTTATTCGTCACCGCGCGCGCGCACTTCCCAACGCCGGACTTGTACAGGCACAGACACACGAGCGGCGTCGTCATCACCGCGCGCTGCACGACCATGAACACGAGAAAACTCGACGCGAACGAGTATCCCACCTTGTCCGCATCCGCGGTGAGCGACCACACGAACGCGACGAAGAGCATCAATCGACTGCCGGGCTCCGCGGGCATCACGCACAGCAACGGTCTGAGGAGGATGGAGACCGCTCCTTTCTTCCCGCCCACCAAACCGCCGCCGCCGCCGCCGCCGAGCGGGACGCTCCCCGACGACGTCCGCGATAGGAGGCCCTCCTCGCTCGCGCGGCCGCGCTCGCCGCCGCGGCCTCCTTGGGGTGGAGTTGAAAGGCGTCAGAAGCGGAGTTGAAAGGCGTCGATGGCGGGGATTGAAACCGAGGGACCCTGGGCGGAGAGACACGCCGGCAAAAGTCCTTAAGGATCGGCGTTCACCACGCCGACGCGGTCGTATGGGGACCAGTGTGACGACAGAACGCACCACCGCCGCCGCGCGGATTGAGTGACCCGAACGACCCTTTGTTCGGCGTGAGTTTGCCGACGCCGACGGAGCCGCCTCCGGACGACACCTTATTTATACCCTTCCCCGCCTCGGCCGCCGCCGCCGCGGTCGGCGACGCCTTGTCCTTCTCTCTCTCGTCGCCCCCCCCGCCCGACTTTGCGACGTCTGATGATTTTCCCCGCGCGCTCGCCTTACACGACGCGCCGCCCGCGCCGCCGCCCGCGACGGCGTTCAACGCGTACGCTCCCGCGGCGAGGACGGTCACCCCCGCGACGCCGTACGCGTTCGGTTTCTCCCCGAGCGTCCAGTACGACGTGAACAGCAGCAGCGCGGGCGTGAACGCGAGGTACGGCACGGAGAGAGACACCGGCGACAGCGTCAACGCGCGCTGAAACAGGACGCTGCATCCAATCTTCGCGAGCCCGCTGAGGCCGGCGACGGCGACGAGTTGGAGATCCTCGAAGCCTCTTCGGACCGCGGGCGTCGCGCCGCGCAGGAGCATCGCGCACGCGAGGACGACGCAGTTTGTGAACTCCCAAGCGGTCACGAGCTCGAGGTTGCTGCTGAAGCGCTTGTTCTTCGTCCCGAGCTGCGGCGGAGGAGGACGGAGGGGTCGGCGGGGGCGTGATGACGATGAGCGCCCGTGACGACGAATCGAACGAAGAGGCATCATCGTGCGTCGACGGCGACGACGACGACGATCGAAGGCGCGCGAGTCGGGGTGCGAACCTTGCGGAGGATGTCCGAGCCGCTCTGCGCGACCGCGGCGGAGAACGCCCACGCGTACCCCACCACCATTTTCGACTTCGAGTTCCTCCCGCCGGCGTAGCGCGCGCGAAGAGACTGGCGCGTCCCGCGGCTTCGATCGATCGGCGTTCTGGAGACTGGCTCGATATGGCGCCCCCGGTTCCGCCACGCCAGCTTTTCAAAAGTGCCGTTGGATGCAGAACGACGCGCGCGCGGGCGGCGTCGACGCGATGGGGCGCCTCGTGAAGAAGAGCGAGGCGCGCGGGGATATCGCCGGGAAGCAAGGCACGCTCTTCGGGTTCCTCACGTCGTCGCGCAAGCCCCTGGTGGACGTGAACGACAAGGTCGCGCCGTCGGCGCGCGGCGACGGCGACGAGAAGAATCCGGCGACGGACGCGGGCGACGTCCCGTCCTCCTTCGCGCGCGTCGTCGCGCGCGCGCCGCCGCTCGCGAGGGACGACGATCGCCGCGAGGATGACCCCGCGGAAGACGACGCGAGCGCGCGGCTCGCGATGCGCCCGCCGCCGCGCATGGCGGACGCGCTCGTGAAGATGGAGCGCGCGATCGAGGGCTGGGGAAGACTGTTCGCGTCCCATCGACGCGCGCGGCATCGCGACGACGCGGACGCGCTCGCCGCGTCCAACGCCGCGCGCGTCGCGTCGTCCGTGTCTTCACTGTCGTCCGCGTCGTACGAGCACCGCGTCGCCGCGGTCGCGTCCGCGCGGTGGCAGCGCGCGGGCGCTCGGTCGTGCATCGCCCATCGATGCCTGCGCGCGCGGGAGTCGCACCCGTCGTCGACGCGGCCGCGCGCATCCGGCCTCTCGCTCGGCAGAGAGACGGACGCGCGCGCGCCCGGCGGCGGCGCGGGCGGCAAGCGCGCGCTCGAGATGACCGCGCACGCGCTGATGTTCGACGCCGTGAGAGAGCTGGGCGTGTGCCACCTCCCGCGGGACCCGCGCGAGACGGACGCGGCGCAGACGTCGTCAGGTGCATTCTGGTTACACTGATCCCCATACGACCGCGTTGGCGTGGTGAACGCCGATCCTTAAGGACTTTCGCCGTCGTCTCTCTCATCCCACCCCTCGCTTTCAATCCCGACACACCTCGGCGCCTTTCAACTCCATCTGACGCCTTTGAACTCCACCCCGACGTTCGCTTCGTATGGACAATTACCCTCAGCGGGCGACCCGGTGGCGTCGTGCGCGTACTCGCCGAACGGCGGGACGCACCTCGCGGTGGCGACCGCGCGCGGGCTGCTGTGCGTGCAGCGCGCGGATACCGTGCGCGTCAGCGATGGGGAGCTGTACGAGCCTTCGTTCGCGAGGAGAGGGCTCGGGAGCGGCGGGATCGGACGAGCCGGGAGCTCGCTGAGTTCCATCGCGTGGGGCGGCGGATCAGGCGGCGTCGCCGCCGTCAGCGGCGACTCGAACGCCGTGGAAGTCTTCGACGTGTGCGTCGGCGTGACGAAGCGCACGTTCTCGAGCGCGAATCAGATGGGCAGCGGCAGCGTGGGCGACGCCACCGGTCTGTTGGACGTGTGCTTCGTCGGCGACGGCGGGGACAAGGTGCTCGCGTCCGGTCGCCGCGGACGCGCGTTCCTCTGGGACGAGCGGTCCTCGGGCGGGCGCCCGCGCGCGGAGCTCGCGTGCGGCGGCAGCGACCACCGATCGCAGATACACGTCGTCCGCGCGTCCGCGGACGGGCACACCGTGTTCGCGGGCACCGAAGGCGGGTTCGTCCACGTGTGGGACTTGCGGGCGGGAGCCAAGGCGAAGGCGGCGGCGTTTAGCCTCGCGACGCAACAAAAAGTGTCCTACCCGCTCTTGAAGTCGATCGACATCGCGTCGCTCTTGAACGACGTCCCGATGCTTCGCGACGGCCCGAGAGGGAAGGTCACGCGGAGCGCGGTGTACTGGTGCGAGCAAGACCCGCTGGATCCGCGTCGGTTGGGGTTCCACCTCAGGAGCGGGGTGTCCGGCGTGATCGACCTCGCCGCGGTCGGCGGCGCGCGCGTCTCGCACGCGCACTGCCCGCCGTCGCCGTGGACGATCGCGGAGGACGGCGCGACGGTCGTGGCGTCGGAGATGTACGACGCCAACGCGCTGCGGCATAGGAGGACCGCGGCGTGGGTGGTGAACGCGTCGAGCGGCGCCGGGTGCGCCGCGCTCGCGGTCGGCGCCGCGGGGACGCGCGGGTTGAAATTTTTGGACGTCAGCCCGTCGCCGACGGCGCGGCATTGGGTCCACGGCGTCACCGCGGAGGACGTCGACGCGGACGAGTCCGCGGAAGCGGCGAAGATGGAGAGAGAGATATTCTCGGAGATGGAGGAGAAGAAGCTCGCGGGCGGGGGGAACGCGATGGACGCGGAGCTCGCGATGGACGCGGGGCGTCGACGTCGACGCGACGGACGCGGACGGTGGTGGCGGGACGATCCGATCGAGCTCTCGGGGCCCGCGTTCGCGGTCGCCGCGCACCCGAACGAGCTGGGGACGATCGCCGCGGGGTCGTGGGGGTCGATGTGTCTCCTCGGGCACCGGTGAAGTACACTTTTTAGCAGAGATGGAACGATTCGAGTAGCGAGCGATGGAACGATTCGGGTAGCGAGCGCGTCGAGACGCTGCGAGACGAAAACGAACGATGGAAACGTCAATCGCGTTTGCATGTCATCCTCCCTCGCCCACCCTTCAACACGCGCGCGTCGTCACGTCACGTCACGACGCTCGTCTAGCAGCACGACGACTTCGATCCGGAGCCGCCCTTTCCAGAGCCGAGCTTGATCCCCCCGCCGCCGGCGTTTTCTTTGTCGCTCTTCAACCGGTTTTTTATGTCCCGCGCGATTGAAAAGAACGCGTCCTCAACCTTCACGTTCGCCTTCGCGCTCGTCTCGAAGAACGGTATCCCGAACTCGTCCGCGAGCGCCTTCCCCCGCGCGTGCGAAATCACCCGCTTATCCTCCATGTCGCACTTGTTCCCGACTAAGATTTTATTCACGTTCTCCGACGCGTGTTGCTCGATGTTTCGCATCCAGTTTCGCACGTTGTTAAACGACGTCTCGTCCGTGACGTCGTAGGTGAGCAAGATGCCCATCGCGCCGCGGTAGTACGCCGTCGTGATGGTCCGGAAGCGCTCTTGCCCCGCGGTGTCCCATATCTGAAGCTTCACGCGCTTGCCGTCCAACTCCACGGTGCGAATCTTAAAGTCGATCCCGATCGTGGTTATAAACGACGTCGTGAACGAGTCGTCGCTGAACCGCAGGAGCAGGCAGCTCTTCCCGACGCCTGGCGGTGTTCGGATCGAAGGAGGGAGGATCGACGGTCGGCGCGAGGAGAGGCGAAGAGAGCGAACACGAACGCGACGACGCGACGCGACGTCAGATGCGGGGTGGGCGAAGCGAAGACGGACGACGACAGACGCGCGGCGCGATGGCCGCGGGCGGTTGGGGCCGGACGACGCGACGGATCTGACTGCGACGGCGAGACGTCGCGGCCGGCCGGCGGTCTTTTCGCTCGCGCGCGATCGCTCTGCTCTCGCGGGGGCGGGCACCGACGCGGCCGCGGCGAGCGCGCGTCCGCGAGCGCGAAGTCGGGCGACGGGACGCACCGCTGTCTCCGATGAGCAGAAGCTTGATGAGGTGGTCGTACTGCTGGTTCACCGCCCCCATCGTTCGCGACGACGCGACGCTCCGTTCGCCGCGGCGCGATTTCTTCCCCCCGCGACTCTAGTCGGCGGAGAAAAAAGATGCGCGAGGGACGACGCGGCCGGATCTGCGAGCGGCGGCGCCGTCGAACCCCTCTCGCGTTCACGCGTGCGCGCGCGCGTCGCCTACGCGCGTGATTCGTCGACTGCGCCGTGCGTCGTCGCTCACGCGCGCCCCGCTTGTCTCGAACGAGGACGCGGAGAAGCCGCCAAAGTCTGTCACCACTCCGTCTCCTCAACGGCACACGCCACACGCGCGTGATGAGTCGCGTTCGATCGACGGTCGACGGTTCATCGACAGTCTGAGGTGTGTTTTTCACGCACCCCTCGGTTTCAACATTTGATCGCGTCCCCTTTCAACTCGCCGATGAACATAATATTTCGCTTTCGTACGGATCGCACCCGATCGCCGACATCTTCCCTCGGGCGCGCCGACGAAACCACGACACTCCGCCACCGCGCGCCGTCCTCCCTCCACCTCTCTCCCGCGCGCCCCCCCCGCGCTACTCCTCCGATGCCCGCCGTCCTCGCGCTCGCGTCTCGCGCGCACGCGATCCCCCGCGCGGCGATCGTCCGCGCGCGCGCGCCGCGCCGCCGCGCCGTCCGCGCGTCGTCCGAAGCGGACGCGGTCGAGACTTCTAATAAGAAGGGCAGCGCGCGAGCCGCGCCGAGGCAGAACGTCGCCGTCGGCGGGCACAACCCCACGGGCGGCGCGTCGGAGATGGACGAAGCGCGCGTCGTGGACCCGTACGGCCTCGTCGAGGACGTGATGACGGCCCCGGCGGCGACGCTGACGCCCGAGCCCGAGCTGGAAGACCCGACCGTGGTCGAGTTTCTCGAGAGGTACAAGGGCGTCCCGGTCGCGAGCGCGGAGAGCGGCGAGTGCGTCGGCGTCTTGTCCCGGCGCGACGTCGAGAAGCTGAAGAACGGCGAGAAGGTGGGGATCACCGTGGAGGACATCATGAGCCATCCTCCGTTCTGGTGCGTCGTCGTCGTCGCTCGCCTCGGCGTCGGTCGAAAACTTTTCGCTCAGTCCTCTCCTCCTCCTCGCTCCTTCGCAGCGTCCGACCGCACGCTCACATCGCGGAGACCGCGGGGATGATGCTCATGCACCGCGTGCATAGGCTCCCGGTCGTGGACGATAAGAAGAAGCCGATCGGAATCGTCACGCGAACGGACATCTTCGAACCGCTCATCGCGAAGCGCGACGACCTGCTTCAGGACCAAGCCGAACGACGGTGCGACGACGACGACGAACGCGACGATCGTCTCTCGGTCGATATTCGAGAGACACCACGCGACCCTCGCCTTCGTCCCGACGACCGAGAGCCCGCTCGTTTCAAAGCACCCCAGCGCGGGTGAGGACCCGATCACGCCGTCGATGAGACTCCCACCCACGCCCGCTCGTCCGGGCAGCTCGGCGCATCGCGACTGGCGTTTGGCGGCGAAGCCCGCGACGCGGCCGCGCGCGTTCGACCGCGGCGCGCCGCTCTCTCGACCGCCGACGCCGACGTCCGACACTGTGGTGTCCGACACTGTGGTGTCCGACACAGAGAGACTGACGACCTCGTCGCCGCGTCCGAACCCGAACTCGAACCCGAACCCGAACCTCCCACCGGCAGCGTCCCGTGACGCGCCGCGCAGAGCCGCGGCGGCGTCGGAGTCGTTAACGCGGCGTCACGACCCGCGTTCCGGAGTCGGCGCGGGCGAGAGCTGGGAGGAGGACGAGGACGACGCGCGACGCGCGCGGGAGATGCGCGACGACGACGACGACGAGCTGTGGTGAGCGAGTGGTGATGTGTAGAGTAGATGGTACGCGTGACGACGTCACGCGCGCGTGTCGATAGCACGAGCGAACGATGAACCCGCGCCGTCGGGACCGACCCGTCCAGAGTCAGCTCGCGAGGCACAAGCAGCCAGGCCGGCGGGGGGAAAAATCCCGAAACGTCCGTCGGTTTCCCGGTCCGAATTAGGAGTAATCCATCCTTTCGCGACTCGCTCGGGCGCCGCGGCGGCCACACCGGCGAGCGCGGCGTCGCTCGACCGTTCCGTCGATACGCGCCGCGGGCGTGTCGTCGTAGTCCGTCGGGATCGCCAGACGCGCAGCGAACGATGACGCGCGCGGACTACGGCGAAGACGCGCCGAGCTCGCCGCGCGTGCTGAATCAGTGCGATCCGTCGTCGACGGTCGTGTTCGAGACGAGAGACAGCGTGGGATGGCGGCAGTGGGACCCGAAGCACGAGAAGAACCTGTGGGTGTCTAGACCCGCGGATCGCGGCCCGCTGAGCGCGGTGGAGGTGGCGCGCATGGTCCGCGACGCGCCGCGCGTGAAGACGCCGCCGCGGGATCCCTCGGTCGCGATCCCGGACGATCGCCCGTTCCTCCCCGTGTCGTCGCTCCGGCCGGCGTACTACCCCACGGAGCGCGCCGCGCGCGCCTTCGCGGACGCGTACGAGCGCCCGACGACCGCGGGCGCGACGGTGTACCGCGTGAAGCGCTTCGGACCGGGGGAGACCGGGGACGGCTTCGCGAGCGGTCGCCGGTCGTCTGAATCGGCGTCGAGATCGAGTTTTTCGCGTCGGCCGTCCACCGCGAGACTCTCCGAGTCCTCCGCGTCGCTCGCGGCGTACGTCAAGCTCGCGCGCGACGACGGCGTCGAGCTCGACGCGCGCGCGAAGCGCCAGGTCCACGTCGCGGTGTCGGAGCGCGCGTACACTTCGCACACGGCGCGGCCGACGACGGCGCCGGCGTCGCGAAACGACGGCGGGTTCGCGCGGAATAAGACGTCGCACGCCGCGCGCGCGGGCCGAAGCTCGAGCGGCCTTCGCGGGGAGTGGCGCGGCGCGCACTTCGCCGCGAGCACGAAGGACGCCGTCGTCGTCGCGGAGGTGGACGCGGACGTTTCGCGCGGGGGCGGGGTGGGGAGGTACGGGATCGCGCGCGCGCTGCGGGACGCGAGCGAATCGCACAAGGGCGACTCGACGCGTTGCCGGTCCCTGGGCGGGCTCACAGGAGGCGCGCCGAGGGAGAGGGAGCCCGCGCGCGGGACGTTCCGCGCGCGCGGGGGGAAACCGCGGCCGTCGAGCGCGTTCGTGCGCGAGGAGACGACCGCGGGGGAGGTGCGGTCGACGACGCGGCCGATGAGCGCGTTCGTCCGCCGCGGCGGCGGCGGCGGAGAGACGACGCCGCGCTCGACGACGCGCGCGTCGGCGTCGACGTCGACGTCGACGCGCGCCGTCGGGAACGGCCTCGGCGGCGGCGGCCTCCCCGTGGACGACGACCTTATCGCGACGCTCACGGTCACGCCGAGTAAGTTCTCGACGAAACCCGCGTCGCACCTCTCCGGGGGGGCGGGGTTTGGGGCGAAGAAGAGGGCGTCGTTCGCGCGGTCAGTTCGCCGGAGCGGTTCGCCGGCGTCGTCGGAGACGTCGTCGGCGTTCGCCGGGGACGGGGACGGTCGCCCGCAGGCGATGATATCGTCGTCCGCGCACTTGAAGCGGGTGAAGGACATCGGGAGTTCGCTCAACGCGCGACAGATGCGGTGGGTCGCGCGGACGATGGAGACGACGAGGAAGGCGATACGGGAGGAGCGGTCGTACGGAGGGGATTCGAGCGACGGGGCCGCGCGGGCAGCGATGGAGACGTGACAGAAACAGATCTGATTCTGATGACTCAAAAACGTAAACGCCGCGCCGCGAACATCGGATCGTCCGTCGTCGTCGAGCCGAGTCGCCGCAGGTTTCGCGCGCCACTCGTTCGCGCGCGATGGGGAACGGGTCGCGCAGCCGACGGCTGCGGGAGGCGATGGCCGCCGGGACGGCCACCGCGGAGGCGGGCGATGACCCGAACGCGGCGCGGAGGGCGCAGAAGAAGGCGCACAAGGCGAGGCAGCGGCGACGGAAGAACGAGCGACGGCACGACGCGGTGCGAGCCATCGTCTCGAGGTTAGCGCCGCCGGCGAGCGGCGACGCGTTCACGCCGCTCGAGAAGACGAGGGCGTGGGACGGCGCGCCGCCGATCGACTGGTCGACGATGCGCGCGTCGTGCGACCCGGCGAAGATGGCGTACGACGGCGACGAGGCGAGCGCGAGCGCCGCGAACGCCGCGAGCGCCGCCGTCGTCACCGTTCGCGCGAAGAGGAAGCGCTGGCAGGTGGAATCGTTCGCGGTCGTCCTCCGCGAGCTCCAGCGCGAGCACGAGCGCGGCGGCGGCGGCGGGAATGGCGGCGACGACGCGCGACGGCTCAAGGTTGTGGATTTCGGCGCCGGGAGCGGGAACCTCACGCTCCCTCTCGCGGCGGCGTTCCCGTCGATGGACTTCGTCGCCGTGGAGATGAAACGTCGAAGCGCGGATCTCGTATCCCAACGCGCGGCGGCGGCGGGGCTGAGCAACGTGACCGTCCTGTGCGGGATGATCGAGCGCGCGGAGATCGCGCCGTTCGACGTCGGCGTCGCGCTGCACGCGTGCGGGAACGCGACGGATCACTCCATCGCGCGGTGCGTGCGCGCGAACGCTGCGTTCTTAGTGTCGCCCTGCTGTATCGGCAAGCTCAAGTTTTCCATCGCCGGCGGGTCGTCGTTCAGCGCAAACGTCGTCGACTACAAAGACACCGCGCTCGGCTCCAGACCCGAGCGCGAGGCGGGGGCGGGCGCGGCGGCGACGAAAGCAAGCGAAGACGCGAGGAACGACGACGTCGTCGTGTGCCCGCCGGTCGAGGCGATCACGCACCCGCGGTCGCGATGGCTGTCGACGCAGCTCGCGAGCGAGAATGAATTCGCCGCCCTCGCGGCGGCGGCGGACACGGGCCACGCCGCCGGCGTCCCCGGCGGCGACGCGCCGTCCGACGACGTCCTCGACATCGGACGCGCCGCGAAGACGCAGGTGGAGCTCGATCGCGCGGAGGGCGCGAGGGAGGCTGGGTACGTCGTGAGAACGCTCGCGGTGCTCAACGCCGCGGAGGCGCCGCCGAACAAGTCGGACCTCATCGTCGGCGCGCGGAGGGGGCGGTGGCGAGACGCGTTCGAGCGACTCGCGGTGGCAGTGAGTGCTTAATTCGTAATAAAAATACACGATGACATCGTCGTCGTCGTTAGTTCTATCGCACGCTTCTAGCTAATCGGCGTCTGCTTCTCTTTCCCTCTTCCTCCCCCTCGCGCCGCGGATGCGGCTTTTTCCTTCTTCTCCGCGGCGCGCGCGCGGTCTCTCTCCTCCTTCTCCTTCTTCTCCGTCTCTGTCTCCGTCTCCTCGAACGTCTTCAGCTTCCGTCGCTTCGGGCCGAACGGCCCGGGCGGGGGCGCGTACCCCGGCACCGCCCTCCCGAGCGCGCGACGTAAGATCCCTCGTAACTTCCGCGCGTCCTCGTGCGCGACCAGCCCGGGCTCGTTCGCCTTGGTCGCGTTTTCGAGCATTACTTCGAAATCCGACGCGAAATCCCCGGCGCTCCGGTGCTCGCCGCTGATGAGCCGCGCGGCGATCGTCGCGAGGTCCACGGGCACGGCGATCTGTTCGTGGTACCCCGGGTCGTCTTCTTTCGACGGCGCGCGGTAGAACAAGTCCGCGAGCCGCCGCCCGTGCGCGTCCGCGTGCCGTTCGATCGTCTCCATCACCCGGCACATCGTCTTCGCCGTCGTCGCCGTCAGCGGCGCGCGCATCGCCGCCGTCTCCGGAAGCCACAGCGTGGGGCTCTTCGGCCCGGGCGGCTTCGGTTCTCGCGCGTGCCCGCCCTTGTCGAGGTCGTTCAGCCACTCCTCCTCCAAGTCCGCGATGTACCGAAGCTTGTGCGCGCCGGATTTTTTGTCGTGCGCGGTGCACAACGCAGCGTACCACGCGTCGTCTTCGGCCCAGTAGACGGAGAGACGCCTGCCGACGAGGCTCTCGCCGCGCGGGGGAGCGCGCGTCTCTTTCCCGCGCGCTCCTCCCTGCGTCGTCGCGTCTCCGTCGGCGACGTTCGCGGCGGCGGCGAGGGGCACGAACGCTTCGATCGCTTTCGCGCGGAACAGTTTCCTCAGCGCCGCCGCGTCGTCCGCGACGGTGGTGCTGAACGTGTTCCCGGCGCGCGGGGACTTGCCGGCTTGCTTTTCGTTTTCGTGCGCGAAAAACGCGAAGAGGTCCGCGTTGTCGAACACCCACTCGCACTCCGCGCAAAACTCTCGAACGCTCGCGTACGCCCTGTGCTTCGTCTTCCGCTCGATGCTCTCGAGGTCGACCGGGTGCGACGCCTCGTCGAAGTACTCCGGGTGGCGCGACTTTGGAGGGAGCCGGCGGCAAAACGACGCGTCGAGAAATCGCTTCTCGCCGCCGTCGCCGCCGCAGTCGTCGTCGTCGCGCGCGCCGTGGAGAATGTCCAACACCGCGAGGCAGCGCTCGGATTCCGCCGTCGAGAGTCGCGGTCGACGCGTCGGGGACGACGCCAGGGAGGGAGCGTCTCCGGCGCCGACGGCTCGCGACGTCACCGGTTTCGCGATGAGCGCCTCCGCGGCGGCGGCGGCGTCGAGCCTCGCGCGCGCGTCGTCGTCCCGCGTCGTCCCGGGCCGCTCTGGCGAACAGCCGCCTCGCGCGCCGGGGAGGGATAAAACGTCGAGAACACCGCCAGGGATCGGCGCGCCGACCTCGATGTTGTACTTTCGAGCCATGTACTCCGACGCGATGCCGTTCGGTCGCCGTCCGCTCTTTGGCTTCGGAACCGGCGACGGCGTCGGCGTCGGCGGCGTCCCTCGGCGGGTCTTCCCGCGCTCCGCCCTCGCGTCGGTCGTCATCCCCTCGTCGTCCTCCGTCTCGATGGCGATCTCGATGACGTTCGGCGCCGCCTTCGCCTTCTCTCTCGCGCGAGGACGCGTCTTCGCCGCGTCGCTGGCTCTGCCTCCGCCCGTCGGCCGCGCGGACGCGATCTCGTCGAGCGTCGAACTCCTCGGCGGCGTGTCCGGGAGCGCGCCCGCGGTCCACCCCTCGCTCGACCCAGACGCGTTCGCGTCCACCGCGCACTCGATCCCCACGCGCCGCTCGTACCGCTCGTACAGACGCGTCAGCGTCGACTTCGACGAGCTCTTCACCGGGGTGGGCGCGTGGGGGGGCGCCGCGGTCGCGGTCGCGGTCGCGGTCGCCGCGCGCGCGCCGGGGTGGTCCCACGCCGTCACGCGGTTTCGAAGCGTCCACTCATTCAGCATGTGCAGCGGAACGTTCGCCTCGCGCGTCCAGCGCGACGCGTCGTCCGCGGCGGCGGCGGCGGCGGCGGCGGCGGATAAGGACTCGCACGGGACGACGAGATACTCTCTCTCGGTGACGCCCGTGAGCTCGTCGATCGCGACGCGCTCGCGAACGATGTGCCTCGGCGGCTCGTCGGCGGCGGCGGTTCTCCTCGCGCCGCGTCGCGCGGGCCCCGCCGCCAGCGCGTCCCACCGCACGTGCGCGTGGAGCGCTCGAAGCGACATCCCGAGCGCCGCGACGGATCGCGCGCGCTCGACCTCGCCGATCCACGCGCTCCTCGACGTGCGACGGACCCACTCCGCGCCGCGCGCTTTCCTTCTGTCGCCGCCGCCGTAGACGCCGTGACGCGGCTCCAGCCGTCTCACGCCGGCGGTTCTCGCGAGCTTTCGAACGACGTCGCGCGGGAGCGACACCGCGGCGCGGTGGAACAGCGAGGGCGGCACGAAACGCCCGAGCTCGGACGGCCCGACGCCGTCGCCCTCTAGCACGAAGTTCCGGTCGTCCTCCTCGTCGCGCGGGGCGACTTTCTCGTCCACGAAGGACGCGTGCCACGCGTCTTCGAACGCGTTGACGTGCGTCGCGCGCTCCAACTGAAGCAGCCTCGGCGCGAGGTCGGACGCGAACGCGGCGTCGCACACGGACGCGATCCACCCTAAACGCCAGGATTGGTCGCCCCAGCGCCCGCCGAGGACGCCGAACAGGTCGTGCTCGAGCTGCAGCAAGAGGGTTTTCACCGAACCGAGCTTGCACGTCGCCGCGGAGGCGTCCGCGGTGGTCAACGTCGTGATGAGCGCCGACGACGGCGGCGGCGACGGCCAGTCGAACCTGTACGCCGCAGCCACCCTGTCGATGAAGTTCGGGCCGCGCTGCGCGACGGTCGCGTCCAACCCCGTCGCTCTCGCGAGCGCGAGGTGACGCGCGACGGCGTAGCGGTTGTCGTACTCCACCGCGAGTTTCCACGCGGCGTCGCCTCGCCAGTCCACGACGCCGTCTTCTCCCCCCGTCGTCGTCGCCACCGCGCGGGACATCGCCGTCGCCGCCGCGAGGCCCCGCGGGCGCCCGTCCGCGCGGAAAAAGTCGTCGTCGCCGTCGTCGTAAGAGGATACGATGACGTCCATCGCGACGTCGAGGTCGTCGCCGCCGCCGTCGATGCCGGAATCGAATCGCAATCGAATCGAGCTGCGTCGGTCGCCGCGAAGAACGGGCGGCGACGCCCCCGCCGTCGCGGTTTCCCTCGCCGCCGTCGCCGCCAACTCCCACGCCGTCCTCGCGTCGTTCTCAATCTTCGCGATCCCTCGCTCCGTCACCGCGCCCGTGTGCTTCAACACGGCGAACATCTTCGCGTCCATGGGGTGCTGCGGGATCTCGTCCCCGACGACGGGGCCGAGACGCGCGAAGGCGCCGCACGCGGCTTCGTCCGTGACGTGGGTCACCCCGCCCGCGCCCTCGCGCGGGTCGGCGCAGAAGAGCTTGCCGTGGGAGACCCAGTACGGTCGCCCGCTCCCGTCCGCGCCGAGCTGCGGGACGCGAAGCGGGGGGTTGTGCGCGATTCGCATGCGCGGGTCGTCCTGTTGTGGTGAAGGTGAAGGAGGCGATGGGGGGGGGGGGGGGGCGGGGGGGGTGAGGAGTTGGGGCGGGCGTGTACCCCGCCCGGCCCCCCGGGGGGGGCGGGGGGGGGGGGGGGGGGGGGGGGCTTTGGGA
>Ga0181560_10000915_pt1 | contig 27486 bp, 20 predicted proteins | sample 011ome_20_FD_133751 | JGI IMG/M metagenome (GOLD analysis project Ga0181560, IMG submission 133751) | Coastal salt marsh microbial communities from the Groves Creek Marsh, Skidaway Island, Georgia - 011509CT metaG (megahit assembly) | ecosystem: Environmental > Aquatic > Marine > Intertidal...
CTCTGGCGGCGACCTTGTCGGCAGCGGCTGCCTCCTTCTCAGCCTTGGCGGCAGCGGCCTTCTCGGCCTTTACGGCATCGGCAGCCTCCTTCTCGGCGGCGGCGGCGGCAGCCTTCTCAGCCTTCGCGGCAGCGGCGGCCTCCTTCTCAGCGGCGGCGGCGGCAGCCTTCTCGGCCTTGGCAGCTGCCTTCGCCTCGGCATCGGGAGACGCGGCGGCCTTCTCGGCCTTCGCCGCCTCTCTGGCGGCGGCCTTGTCGGCAGCGGCTGCCTCCTTCTCAGCCTTGGCGGCGGCAGCCTTCTCGGCAGCCTTAGCAGCGGCTGCCTCCTTCTCAGCCTTGGCCGCAGCGTCTTTCTCGGCCTTGGCAGCAGCAGCGGTCTCCTTCTCAGCGGCGGCAGCAGCAGCCTTGGCAGCCTTGGCGGCCGCAGCAGCCTCCTTGTCGACCTTAGGAACAGCCTTGGCAGCCTTGGGCGCGGGCGCAGTCTTCTGGGCCTTGGGCGCAGCCTTGGGCGCCTCGGGGGCGAGCTGGATCTCAGCAGGCTTGATGTTCTGCGCCTCGAGAGCCTTGACGTAGTCATCGTACGCGTCCGCCATGGCAGCGCCGGTGTTGCCCATGATGGCGGCGGCGGCGGCGGCACCGGCGATCGCCTTCACGTTGCGCTGGTTCCTTTCCTCGGCGTCGACGTCAGCAGCGGCATCGGAGGCGTTCTTCTGCGCGGCGACGCGGATCGCACCGCGGGACTTGCTCGCAGAGCGACGGACGCGGCGGCCCGCCTGGAAGGAAAGAGAGGAAGAGGAGTCGAACGCGGGTCAGCGGTGTCCGGAGAGCTTCCATCGCGAATGTCGCGCGCGAAACGCCTGGGTACGCATCCCATGCAGGTTGACCGCCGCCGCGGAGGCGTGTCGAGCGAGGTTGTTATCTCAGGCTCTGCACGCAGCCGGCTCAGGAGATAAAGCGAAGCGTCGGGTCGGGTCGGGCGTTGTACGCACCACGAGCGCGGCGGGCGCTGGGACGGCCGTCGAGGTAGCGGCGGAGTACATGCTGGCACCAATACAGGCGCGTACACGTGCTCTCGTGTGTGCTGAAATGCAGACGCGCGATCGGTGCCGCCGTGTCCAGCGACGCCACGGCCATCGCGATCCCCGCACGAAGCCACAAATCCTGTAATCCAAAACAATCAAAATGATTTGTCCTGCTCTCCCATTGGACGACCAGACGACCGATTTCGCACTGGACCTCACCCAACTGTGGTCAAAACACAGCGCGCGCGCTTTTGAAACGGTTTCGCCCTGATGTCGGCTTCCGAGGGAGCCGGCACCTCCGGCGCCGCTGTCGCGGAGGACCCGACGCCCTCCACGCTCCTGATATGTGACCGGTGCGATAAAACGCGGCGGGTTCCCGGGGCGGGCCCGTTCGAGGGGCGCTGGACGTGCTGCGACCAGCCCGCGACGCGCGTCTCCGGGTCGGCACCCCGCGGAGGTGAGCGCAAAGGCAAGGCACCCGACGTCGGCGTCGTCGCCTCGACTTCGTCCTTCTCGTGCGTGGGGTGCGCGCGCGCGCGACGCGTGCCCGACGGCCTGAGCGACGCGCAACTCGCGAGGTGCTGCGACGTGCCCGACGCGCAGGTGTGCGTCATCGTCGGCGGTGCCCGCGCCGCGGCGCAGCTCCTCCGCGCCGGGATCTCGACGCAGGAGGCGCTCGCGGCGCTGGACACGACCGGCGACGACGCGAGTGACGGGGGTCGCGTTTTGCGCGCGGCGCGCGTGAACATGGACGCGCTAGAGGAGTGGGTCGCCGCGGCGCGAGGGAAGGAGTTGGACGAGGTGATGGCGGAGATCCTCGCGCCCGAGAGCGACGAGACGTGGACCGTCGCGTCGGTTTTCGCGCGACTCGAGGAACGCGCAGGGGTATCGACACCCGCCGACCTCTTGGCCGCTCCCGTGGAGCGCACTCTGCTTCCCGCGCTTGCCGATCTGGGCGTCGTCGAGCGAGACACCGCGCTGTGGCGCGCGAGGGCCACCGCGCGGCTCGCGGACGCGCCGGCGTGGATGCGGGAGGCGAAACTCGACTTCCCCGCGCTCGACGCGGACGGCGAGCGGGACTCGACGGACGAGGCGCTGCTCCGCGTGGCGTTGGACGAGATGGAGACGCATCCCGAAGTTTCAGCGGCGGGCGAGGCGATACGGTACCTGTACAGACTCTCTTGTAACGTGGCGGACTCCCCGGAAGAGCCGCGGTTTCGCCGATTGAGAGTCGACAACAGGGCGTACGTCAACCACGCGCTGGGTGTCCGGGGCGGGGCGCTCGCCATGGAGGCGTTGGGGTGGCGCGTGTCCGAGGACGGGTCCGCGTGCGTGCTGAGCGCGTCGCGCGGAGTAGGAGAGCGCACCCTGCAGACGCTTCAGGATCGCATCAAGGCTATGGTGGCTAAGCTCGCGGCGAGACAAGCCGCGCGAGAAACCGCTTCGTAAAAGTTGAACCGAGAGACGAGTGCGGCGCGAAAGCGCCGCCGCCGCCACGAATCGCGCTCGTAGCGTAGTGGCAAGTGTAACTTCCTTTACAGCCCGCCCGCACTAGAGCCCCCACGGGAAATTAGTACTTGATACCCTCACGCACGATATCGTAGGGGATGGGCGTGAGAATCTCCGTCTTGACGTTCTCCAGCATGAACCCATCGCGGGGACCCGGGATGGTACGCTTGGTGACGATCGTCTTGCCAGCCTTCTTCGCCTCCGCCTTCGCCTCATCGTTCGCCTTGCGGCGGTTGAGGAAGTCCTCACGGCACCTGGAGTGCTGGACGTGCTCGATGCGGACGTGGATGCGCTTCCTAGCGATGCGACCACCGATCTGTTGCGCGAGAAAAAATCGTTGGCGTCAGTCGTAAGCTCTAGGGTTTATTTACCGTGCGAAGTTTCCCGGATGCGCGCGCGACGGAAAGAGGGCGCTCGCGCGACACGTACCTGCTTGTTAACCTCAACACCGACGGCACGGGGGGTAACGTTCCACACAATGCCAGTGCGACCCTGGTACGCGAGGTAGGGCATACCCTTCTGCTGCGCGGGGTTCACCTTGATGTCGACGTAGTCACCGACCTGCGAGATGGAGAAAAAAGAAACCCTAACGTCAGCTTCGATGTTCACCGAGGTCGCGCCGCTCGCGCGAGGAAGCTACGCGGTCGCGGGGGAAGGCGACGGCGTGGCTCGCGGCGACACGTGCTCCCGGAACCATTGCACATCGTGGACGCGTCGCCCGCGTTGTCTCGTGACGCGCGGGGGGGCGTTTCCGGAGGGCAAACGCGGGATGCGGGAAGTCACGTACCCGGAAGGTGCGGAGGAACGTGGTCGAGTTCAGGGCGCCCTTCTTGCGAAAGGGGCGGCTGAACATGTTGCGCGTGCCATGGCGAAGACCGCGCGAGCGGGCGCGCTGGTTACCCATCCTTTCTAGTTGCTGCTACCCTGCGTCGTCCGAGCGCGGGTTCAAGAGGGACCGCGAGTGCATTCGCCCGGCTTTTTCGTTACAAACGCGGCAAACGCGCCGGTCGCGAAGCGAGGCGAGAAGAAAGCGTGACGTATGGCAGCCAGTGTTCGAAAATATAGACATGAGCAGTATCAGCAGTTAGTCACAAATTAGTCACAAACAAGAGAGCAAATATAAACTTTACAAAAGATTTGATTTTTGGCGAAGAGAGCAGCGCACGCGGCGGGCGAACGAGCGCCATGGAAGCCGCGCACGGGAGGCTGGGGAACGCCTGCTTGCTCCTGAGCAGAGCCGCGGGTGCGCTCGAGGCCGCGTGCGCCGAGTACGAGGCTGCGCAGCAGACGGTAAAGCGTTGGTGGGTCATCGCGCGTTTGTTGTTTTCCGAACCGTCCGAGGACGTTTGCGCGCGGACCCGACTGACCCTCCTCCTCGCCGTCACAACACCGCAGGTACCAAGCGGAGGCCGAGGATGCGCAACTCGGGGCCACGAGCGCTAACCCGAGCGCGGCGTCGAAGCGCGCGCGATTGCCTCGGTGCGTGTCCGCGAGCCACGTGCGCTTTTCCGCAGCGCAATAATCTCGTTTTCCAAACGTTGACCACCCGCGCGACGACCCGCGCTGACGTTTCTCGCGCTTTCCATCCGCCTCGTCTCGTTCGTCGCAGGGAGTTCGTCGAGCTCAAGGAGCGATACGAGTCGTGCATGCTCGGCGACGAAGGGCCGCTGCTGGACGTGCGCGCGCCCGTGAGAGCAGCCGCGGCGTCGTTCATGTCGAAAGTCGCGGACGGCGCGAGCGCGGGCGGCGCGCGCGGCGACGCCGACGAAGGCTCTCTAGACACGGCGACGCGCGCGCAGACCGCGCTGGACGCTATGAGCTGGATCGAGAGCGCGATGGAGAAGATCGACTGGGGCAAGCTGCGTCGTGAAGAGTTGAGTTCCGAGGAGCTTTGCGACGCCGCGTACGCGCTTGGAAACGTCGTGAGGCTGTGGAAGGAATGCGCGCCGATGATTGAGGGGCTGATGACGTCGGACGAGGCGAAGGCGCTGCGCCGTCGCGACGCGTTCCTCACGCTCCTCTCGCAGGCTAAGAAACTGAGGTACCCCGACCGGAGTGCGTACGGCGCGCTGGATGCGCGCGCCCGGCACCGTGGCGGCTCGACTGAATCCGGCGAAGACTATTTTCTCACGTGGCTCCCGGAGGAGTACTGGCACGATTTACGCGACGGCGCGCCGCAGGCGCCGCCCGTGCCGAGTCCTCGGTGTCGGCGCGAGCATGTGGTGGACGTGGCATTGACCTGGCAGAAAATCCAGACGAGCCTGCTCATGGCCAGGCTCGGGTCTGAATTGTTTGACGACATCGTCCCGACGCTGTTGGACGAGATCCTGAGTGAGGACGATCTCGCGGGCCGGCTTCGCTTGGCGCGGAGTATCTTGTTATCGGGCAAAGCGAAGAGGTGCGCGACGATCGGACGGTACGAGGACCTAGAAGACGACGGCGCGGACTGGTAGAGACGTGTACATAGCGAAGGAATAGTGAGTATGCAACGCGTCATGTTATTCCACGACGGCGCGGAACGCGGTGGCGGACTTGAGCGGGTGGAACAGTTTGCCGGATTTCCGCCGCCGTCTCGCCTCCTCCTCCTTTATCACCGGCCGGTACCGAAACGCGCCTTTGTCTTTGATAGAGGCCCACCGGCATCCGGGCGTGCGCGCACAAATCGTGGGTATGAACGCCTCGTGGTGGCCAGTCGTGTTCCCGCGGAGTCCGTCCACAACGGCGCGCGCGAGCGTTTTAGAAATGCGAAACACGGGGAGAAACGCTTTGTACCACCGTCCCTCCTTGCACAGCGTGCACGTGCTCGTGTGTGGCCACGGGGCGCCTCCCTTTGAGTTCGTCGCGTTCACCGCAATCAAATCGTGCTCAGGGAACATCTCGTCGTATTTCTTGAAAAAGTCCAGCCAAGCGCCGGCGTACGCGACGTCCGGCTCGAGGATCCACGCGCGTTCCAGAGTCGCCGACTCGGCGAGCGCGCGTATCGCTCGAGCCTTCACCGCGGCGCCGTATATGCCGCTGAAGACGTCGAACCCGGGACTCAGACGCTCGCGCTCCACTTCCCGAGATGCGTCCACGACTTCCAGGCTTGGGTGCCCGAGCCAGCTCTGAATTTCGGCGCGAGATAAAGGCGCGTCCCCGTCGTTCTCGCACACGACGAGCAAGTCGTCGAGTTCCACGACCGTCCCTCGGTCGCCGCGTCGTCGCGCGGTGTTCGCGTCCGCCGCGGCGGAGCCGTCCGTCTTGAACGACGCGCCGCGTGCCCGTACCAGCTGCGCCGCGGCGACGCGTTCCACCGGGTCGCGCTTCACCGGCGCGCGCACGTGCACCGCCAGCACAGCGGTCTCGCGCACGACTGGCGGTGCGTTTCTCGAGGGGAAAGCACCGTGCGACCTCGCGAGGTGCGCGAGGACGAGCGCGGCGCGGCACACGAGCACCAAAACCGCGCACGAGGACACGAGGAAGACGCACAAGGTGACATGACGTCGCATGAAGGGCCGCGCGGGGGGAGTGCGCCGCTCGCCGCGTCGGAAGGAAGAGAAGTGTCACCTCAAAGCTCTACCCACGTGCTTTTTACATTCGTACTAGTCTATGGGCCGGAAAATCACCTGCCTGCCCTGCCGTCAGATCGCCGTCGGCCAATAGGAACGCGAGAGAAACAGCGCAATCTGCCGATGCGAACCGAGTTGTAAAGCTCGATGGAGTTCGGCTCCGACCATTCCTGCACCCCTTACAGCACACCACCACCCTTCTTTCCGACAAGATGGCTGCCCTCTCCACCTCCGCTTTCACCGGCAAGGCCCTCGTCGCCAAGGCGCAGATCCGTGCCAAGGCGTCCAAGGCCTCCGTCGTCGTCAAGGCGTCCGCGTCCGACAACAAGTCCAAGGTGAGTTTCCGCGATTAACATCATTCGCGGGAGTGGATATTAACAAGTGGCGCGCGTCCCGGTTACGCGGCGTTTGCCCGTTCGCGAGCGTCGAAAGCGCGATACCAGGGTCGCAATCGAAGCGAACCAAACGTATCCACTTGAAATCACCGGAACTGGCGAGCAGCGCGCTCGCGGTGGCGTCGCGCGCCGGCGATCCGCGACGCGCCCGTCGGTGAAACAAACCCTTCGAGACAACCAACGCTGACACTCCTCCTTCCGATCTGTCCGCTCTCTCAGGCTGCGTCCCTCCTCGTCGCCGGCATGGTGGCCCTCAACGCGTCCCCCGCCCTTGCGCTCAACCCGATTGAGCTCACCGACCAGCGCGTGACCAACAAGGAAGGTCTCCAGCTCATCTACGAGGTACGTGCGGGCCCCACCCCCCGTTTCCACCCTTCGAAACGGCGTGGTTCCGATCTTCGACGACCGTCTCCCCTCGAATTCGATCATCGGACTCTCCCTAGGCAGCGTCTGACCTTGTCGTCCCCTTTCCTTCGTTTCCCTCACTAGGCCCGCGATCTCAACATCGCCGAGACCACCCGCCAGGACGGTGCCTCCCGCTTCGCCTTCCAGAAGCTGACCACCGCCCAGACGGCGGCGCGCGCTTCGGAGTCCATCTCCCGCCTTGACCAGGACATGGCCACCTACGTCAACAAGGCGTACTGGACCCAGGCCCGCAACGAGCTCCGCCGCCAGGTGGGCACCATGCGCTTCGACATCAACAACCTCGTCGAGACCAAGGGTTCCGGCAAGGAGGACGCCAAGGCTTTCTACAAGAATGTCGAGAAGCTCGACTTCGCCATCCGCCAGAAGGACAAGGCGGCGGCCACCGCTGCGCTTGCCGTCGTGCAGGCCCAGGGTGACTCCCTCATCAAGTCTCTCGCGTAAGCTTCACTTGAAGGTGATAATAGCGTTTGGGGGAGATGACAGGATTTTAATACCGAGACGGTTCAGGCTTTAGCTGCCTGAGTGCTTTACAGATTCCCCACAAGCAACTCGTGTGGCTCTCCCGTGTTCTAAAACTAGTCTAACTTATAGGGCAACTCAAAGCGCGCTACGCGGTGCCTCTCATGCCCGATCTTTTTGCGCTCTCCCTTTGTCTCGTTTGGCCATCCTCTCTCGCCAGGTCTCGCGCGAGCCGCCAGCCGTCGACGTGCTCGCCGAGCGAACTTCTTCCTCCCGGCGCTGGCGCCATCTGTCCGCGGGAGTCAGGTCGCTGGTTCGTCTCCAATCGTCAACAGTGTACTTTCTGGCTTTTTTCCCTTGGCGTCTCTGCTCCCACGTCTCGCGCATCGCCGCCAAACTGGCCGAGAGCTTCACGTGGTCCGCCCGCATTTCAGGCACGCTCGCGTTCTCGATCTTCTCAAGCAAATCGTCATCGGCGAACGGGACGCGCGTTCCCGCGATTTTCTTGACCTCTTTCTGCCTCATGGTCCTCTTCTTCTGCGCCTCGCGTTTCGCGCGCAGCGCTTCAAACTCATCCGCGATGTCGTCCTCGAGTTTTACGTCGCGCTTCGCGCGAGCGAGCAGCCCGCCCTTTCTCTCAGTCTTGAATTCGGCTAACATGCTCTTGACGAACAAGATCCACATACCGATGTGAATACTGTACATCAAACACGTGATGAATACGACTCCCATCGCGGGGTAATCTTCCATGTAAAGGATACCCAAGTTGTACGTGAATATAGACGCGAGAAGCCCGAGCGTCTCCAGGCGATGCTGTCGCTCGTTGGCATACGGATGGAAGAAGAGGTGCAGGACGAAACAAGCTTCGAGAAGCCAAACGATCAGATAGCTTCCTAACCGCGCTTGGTCTGAGAAGAGCACCACGAGCGTCACCATTACGTACTTGCGGGCGAAGATCACCGATTCCCACCACCATGTGCTGCCAAGGTCGTGTCCCTTAAAGAGCACGCCGAGGCGGTAACGCATCCCGAGGGACCCGAAATCCTGACCTTCGTATTGGAGCAAGACGTTCATTCCGAGGGGAATACCGATGATATAAAGCACGAGCAGGATGCAAAGAAAGAAGAGCCAGCTTCCATGTGTCAAGTCGTAACACCTGAGGTCCATGTCCGCAATCAGGAATACATCATCACCAGTGTCAAGTCGTCTGCAACGCATTAAACCCGTAAGATACTGGACCAACGTGGGATACATAAGCCAAAGCGCAATCACGACGACCAAGACAGCCTCGTCAAACGCTCCGCTCTCCCAAGATTCACCAAAGTTGGCTCCGTCCATCGCCTGGACTCGAGCCTTACTCTTGAGCGCGTTGGATTTCTTGATCACGCGACTATCGTCTTCGCCTTCACTCGATTCCTCATCCTCCTTGGTTCGTCGCTTATGGGTGATGGTCACGGCGGCCCGCTGGTCCTCAAAAAGCTTGAACACCGAGAAGTAAATGAAGCCCCCGGTGCTGACAATCAGGGGCAGAGAGATGTAAAATCCCGTCGCGGAGAAGTAGTCCCACGCGAGCAGGCACTGCGTCGCTGCTGAACTTAAATTGAACGAGCTGACCTTCTCAAGAGACAACAACAACCCGAACGAGGGAGTTGGCCAGCTCATGTTCAGTTCCTTCGCGATGGATACCGTCTGGAGATACGTGACGAAAGTTTTCACGAGGCAGACAGCGTCTGAACCCGGCCGAGAGTTCATCTTCGTGATAAACGTGACGACCACGATGATGGCGAACCACTGCAATAAGAATATTCCTGCGTTAACGCCATCATTGCCACAATTGACACATCTGGGTGGGAATTTCCCATTAATTGATGGATGCGCGTATCCAGGAAGACAGTTTGCGCAGAGCGTGCCAGTAAAACCACTGTTATTGGCGACGAGACAGGTGTTGTCTACGCCGCCGAGGCAAGCCTCAGGATTCGGACACTCTGTGAACGATGTCGTGTCTCGCCTGGTTCTGTAAAACCCAGGCAACGCCCCGATAGTCTCAACCCCGAGACCGGTACAGTTTCCACCAATGGGGCAAACCTCACACATGGGCTCCACCGGCACGCAATGGGCGGGAACGGTGCAGTTTGGACAGAAAGACTCGGTGCAGTTTGGACAGATAGACTCGCACGAGGGGTCAAGGTCCGTGGAGACGTTCTGGTAATAGCTTTGAAACGGTGGTGCCTCGAGGCGAACCATGCAGTGACAGTCTGTGATCGCAGTCCTTCCCAGGGGTCCTGCGAGTATCTCCCCAGAAGATGACAAGTGAGGTGGGCTGGGCTCTCCGTTTATCCTCGCCGTATCAAAGTGGTCCGCGCACTTTGTGCACGCCTGCGCGCCAGCATTGGGTTTGTAATATCCGTTGGCACACGGAACGCAGATGCCGTATGGGTGCAGTGCACCGAGCCAGTTTCCAGAATCAAACACCACTGGCTTGTACAGATCTAAGGGAGCGACGTTGTAATTATCCAGATCGTCGACGTAGCCTGTCCCGTTAACAGTATCCTCGGTGTATCCTGGCAAACAGTGACAGATCCCCCTCTCGTCTGAAAAACTGTTCGGTTTCACATCCTCACAGGGCCGCAAGGTGAATGGGGCGTAATCGAGAGTCACATTGTGTGTGTGCATCGAAAAGGTCATGGTGTACGGTACACCACGCTCCCCACTAAATCGAAGCGATGTAAAGTTGGCTCGACCGCCAGTAATAGGCGCAACGTTCCCGTGCACTCGCGGGACGCGCGGCGACAGAGTAGCAGATAAAAACGTATTCATCAATGCGCAGAGGTTATCTGCAATATCAAATACTTCGACAGCGGGAGCTGGCTCGATATGAATGTCGTTCTCATTCAATGCAGGTGGCTCTGTCACGAAACGCATGACAGTCGGTGTCCCCGGGATTATCTTTATGATCAGTGTGTCCGGCTCCAAGGTTGGATACTTCACATTACCGCAATACGCAAATTCGCAGACTGAGGTGAATTGAATATGGTACGTACCGGCTCGCGGTAACACAAACTTGAGAGCCGCGTTGTAATGCACGTCTGGCGCTTCACCACTGTAGCTCATTTCGCGGCAAAAGTCCGGAGAGGAATTCTCATAGCTCAAAGAATATTCCATCGCGCCCGTATATGGGTTGAGGGTTTCAACGACAGACGGGTTGATGTCCATTCCGTCCGTGCACCAGCCAGTCGTTCCATCTATGAGCCGCTGCGTGCCTCCAGAGTCTGCAACCAGCGGTGAGACACCACCTGGATACTCGTAGTGTACCGCGCCGTCAGCATCTGTGAAGGAAAACAACTCAACAGTCACGTAGCGCTCCTCCGCGTTCCAGACGTCACCGACAAACACTCTGCCTCCATCAAGTGTTCTCACCTGGAAAGATTTCAGCTTGAACTCAGTCGCCGCGACGTACGTCTCCGGCTCTTCACAGAAGCCAGTCGAATTGTCCCGCACGAGGAATTCGTTCCCATCGCACACGTCCACATACGCTGGATACCCCTGTCCAATTGAGACATCGAAGTCGATGGATTGCAACAGCTCCGTAGAGAATGTCAGCTTGTAAACGCCCTCTGCTGGCACATGGAACACGATGTCGTCGAACAGCATGTATCCTAAACTCGAGTTCTGCGCTGTGTACGTGATGTTTCCAGAATCTGCCGTCACGGTCACATGCACCAACTCGTCAGTCACGTAGTTCAAGCCGCCGTCTAAGACTAGGACCACCAGAGGATTGATCAACGTGCTAACCTGCGTAACATAGTTCGACTTAGGGACCACGCTGATGCCCGACGAAGTGTTAAACTGAACGGGAATGTATAGGCGCGAGGCAGGGCCTTGGACGACTGTGATGTTGAGTACCACCGAGTTCAGGCCGTCGCTGGAGAAGGTCAAGTTGTAAACCCCAGCCTGTGGCACTCCGAGAACCATGCGGCTGAATTGAACAGTGCCAGTCGCTGCAGGAAGAACTGCGACATTCTGGCCCCTCCTGATATCGAAATCGTGCCTCGGTCCTTCGATCTCACTCGAAAGCACTCGAGTCTGAGGATTGGTCGTGCCGAGGAGATTGTTTCCTGCGTCGACGACGCCCACTTCCACAGACGGTATGGGCGTCTCCGCGTACGCCTCCACCGTGTATTCGGTGTAGTCCACGACTTTCAGGCCCACAGCCTCCAGCCCAACGAGAACGGTGACCGTGAACGACGAAGAAACCTCCAGTCCCGAAAACACGATAACGTGCTCTCCAATCGAGGGACTCGCGAAGTTAAGGTTCGTGAACCTCGCCACACCCGGCTCCTCGCCTTCTTCACAAAATCCTCGCATGCAGGTGATGGCGTAAGAAGTTCCGCCTTGACCATCGCCCTGGGGATAGTCACCGATCGTCGCTGTCTCGCAGCTCACATCAATAACATGCCCACGCGGCTCGGTATCACCAACGAAGTTACCTCCGCCATCGACAATACGCAATACCAAAGTCATGGCAGTAACGGGCGTGGTTATTTTTGTCTGGAAGTCAGATCGGAAATCGTCCTTCGTGATCGCGGGTAACGGGAAAGCCTCGGGCGGAGTTAGCTCGAACGCGTAGCCCTCACCCTCGGTGACGATGATTCCGAAGGTCAAATCTAATAGACCCGACGATCTGAACACCAGCCGATAGCCATCTACGTCGAAGGCAGAGCTAATCGTCGGTGCCATAGCATACATGCCGGAGAACTCCGCGACGCCGTCAACAGCCATCACAGAAAAACTGGTGACTTGCGAACACAGCACGTCGGACATCGAGTAGTCTGAGACGGCGGGTCCCATGCACTCGCAGGTCCCCGACGCGACATCCTCGCGACAGTAATCCACGTGATTGTCCGCAAAGGCAACTGTGACTTCCCTTTGCGTTATGTTTTCGTCTGGAAAGGTGTCTTGCTCCAGCACAGGATTCAGGCCGGCGTCGAGTACAAACACCTGAAACGTGTCAAGTGCAGTTTGTGCCGCTGCCTGATACCTGTTACACGTGCAGTCGCTCGATACCGTGCAGAGAGTGTAGTTCGTTTCAGAGTCGATGTACGTAGAGCACAGAGATTTTAGTGCGAGCATCTGCGATCGGCCGATGATGACTTCGATGATCAGCGTAGCAGAGTCCACCGACGGGTCAGACAGCGTCGGCGTGAGCGTCAACTCATAAAATCCAACGGAAGGTCGCAGCAAGTGAAGTCCTGTTTCAAAAAAAAATCAAAAGGAAAAAATAGTCAGCAAAACCATCAACATTGCATGTAATACAGTCAGAGATAAATGGAAATGACGAGATTGAAGGAACGCACCAGGAAACTGTGCAACTCCGGATGCAAACGGAGCGGTCAGACTGCCAGAGCGAGGAAATTCGGAAGTTTCGCCCGCGACGAGAACAGCGGATCGATATGTTTCGCTGTTGTTGCCGACAACGAACGGATACAGCTCACGGCTCGTATCGTTCAAGGTCGCTGCGATCGTGCCGAACACACTCGAATCCATGATTGCATTGCAGCCACCGTCGGCGACGTTAAGGGTGAACATATCCAACGGTGTGAGGCGATCCGATGAATACAGTAGGATCTGCGCGCAGCAAAGGGAGTCAAGGGAGCGGGATACGAGTCAGGACAATAAATTCAAACGCCTCGAAGAAGAGCTGCACGAAAGGCGAATAATTCAGCGCGCAACAACGTACCTCTGAGGGAAGAACATTCGCTCCGAACGAAGGAGAGTATTTCGTTTGCGGCGAACCAGCGACGCAAAGTCTTTCGTATGCGCCGATGGTGATGTTGAGCTCGAAAGAATCGCTGAGTAATGACGTGCCGACGTTGGCACCGTTGACGACAGCTTTAGTTTCACCGGCAGTGATGGTATGGATGCCAACCTATGGGAAATCGGAAAAAAAGTCAGTTGAATACTTCTCCTGAATTCAAAGTTTGATAACGAAACCGGGTGCGTTCGCGCCGTACGTACCTTTGGCTCGACCAACGATAGCGCGTTAACATGTACCACGCCGTTTGTCGTCGTTGCGGTAGCACCAGTCAACTCAAGCGTGTCCGATGTGAATGCCAACATACGTGCGACAGCTGAACTCGCATGAGAGCTGCTGAAACGATCAGCACTCCCCATGTCATTTCCACCCGCATCAACAACCTTGACCGTCATAGACTCCAAAGCGACCGTCTGCGCTGATGTGTATGTTCCAGCGAAATCGTCCGGGAGCACTATGACAAGCGCGTATCCTGTTACGCCGAGCGTCACCTCGATGATTTGGTCGACCGAAGCCAGCCAGTGATTCGAGAACCGGAGCGTGTACTCGGTTGTGGTGGTGGCTTCCGCGTACAAGCTGTCGAACGTCCATGTCCCAGTGGTATCGCTCAACTGTACAGAAAGCGCCCCAGACAAACTCAACGCGGGATCAGACGTGCTCGATGCAGTGACATCTCCAAGATTTGTGTCGCTCGCGGCGAGCCTGTGATAAAGGATTCAAGTTATAGTCGGTTAGTAGCGTTCCTGTTGGAATTAGTGAGAGATACAAGGCGCAAAAATTCAAAATGATGCGTGCGTACCAGTTGTTTCCTCCGTCATAGGCACCGATTTCCATTGTTGGAAATAGCATGGTGCTTTCCGTTGCGTCCATCGAGATTACAGCGTACATTGTCGAATTTAGACGAAGATACACTGCCTTTCCGATGTTCACCCTCACGACCGCGTGTGCCACGGCTGACAAGGTTGGGCTGCTAAACTGAATCAAGTACTTTGATTCACTGCCATGCTCTCCTCTAGAGGGAGCGCCGTAAGATATATCCGTCGATGCACCCGGTGTTCGAGTGCCCGAGGGGGCGGTCGACTCCAAGGTCAACAGATAGCCCACTTCGCCTTCGTATGTTTCCCGGGTTGTTGTTCCGCCGAGGACCGCCCCGGTTGAACGGTTGAGATGGAGGACACCAGTGCCATCCAGCTCAGTCGTCACCAGCGATGAGGTTATCGTATGATTGATCAGATCCCGAGTTGTCACTGGATTTCCTCCCGCATCAATCGTATGTATCAGCATGTAGCCCAGATCAACCGACTCTGCTGCGCTCACGTCAATCGTGTCTTCTGGAAAGTCTGGCCCTGTCACATACTGGCCCGAGGAACCTCCAGGTCGCACCAATAATCCTACCGCAGTTCCTGGGGATACCGAGAAATTAAACGCGGTCGTAGCGCTTAGAGCCGTGCATGGAGCAGTAGTACAGTCCGAACCTGTGAATAACACCTCATACACGCCAACTTTGGGGACGAAACTTAGAGCTAATTCAAAAGTCGCAGTTCCTCCTGTTGTCAGCTGCGTGGCCGAAGCGGCCGTCACCGACAGTGTTGCCGCACTGCCACCAGTTGAGCCAGCTTCGTTGATCGCCGCAACAATCGTGAATCCACGGGTATTTCCTCTTCCCATGTCGTTCTCAACGAACGTTCCTTGCACATCGATTAAGTTGACAGTCACCGTGTTGAGGTCCACTTCCCCGTCAGCGTTTGCGTTCGCCGGGTACGCGTACGCCACGTCTCTCGCGTGCGACGCGCTCAAGCCATAAGGCTCGCCGTAGACGTGTAGCACACGGGTAAACGTCTGAGCGGCGGATGAATGATAATCAACACCGTTCATGGTTATCGACACATCGACATCCGTCTTCGGAGCACCGCCGGTTAGCCACGTGAAGGGAATGTACTGTGCCTGGTCAGCCATTCCGTGGGCGCCGCACCGATTTGTCCCTGAGGCGTTTGACACTTCACACATGGGGCAGTGAATCTCGGTGGGGCTCACAAAAGTGGCTGCGATATCGCTTGAGCTGTCCCCATTGAACCGACATGCCAGCCGCGATACGCCACCACTACTACCATCACTGTCAATGAATGTGCTTCCATATATTCGTAGAGTCAAAGGGATGTTATCAGGGTCCTCTCCTGTGTACATTAGTGTCGACTTGAAGGCGCCGCTGGAACCCAGGTCAAAAGCGGAGATAAACGGTTCGTCGTAATAATGCACGACGACGTTGTGACCACTCCAAAGGTTACTCGCGAAATAAGACGACGAGCTTGCATCGGCAGTTGGATAGCCATCGAAAGAAATCTCAACTTCAGCGAACGTCAGGTTGACCGATTGCGAGTCCACCGCAGAAGGCACCTCGCAGAGAATTTCTGTTGAGGAAACGTATTCAGCCGGTTTCCACGCCGTCACCAAAAAGTCATCGTTGCCAGCGAAGGTATGGCCAAATCTACAGCTAATATTCGTAGCTTTATCTACGGAACCATCGCTTGGCACATAAAATCCGGTTCCAGAGATGGTGACCATCGTCCCTGTCGTCTCCGCGTAGACGAACGGAGGGGAAATCCCAGTCACAGAAGCTGTGGAATACTTGGAGTACGTTGTCGAGGCAGATGCGTGACTTGCGGCGAGAATGCCGTTCAAGTCAGGAACATGCACCAAGCCTCCGAGTGGCATGGATTCTAAGTACGTGCCGACTCGTTTGAAACATCCCGTCACGCATGTCATCGCGGTGTCGCTCCCTCCAACCTCAATCTTGACAATTCTGCCCGCAGCGGCATCAGAACGCGACCCGACGGCAAAATACACAAATCCTGAGTTTGAGTCAGTGGCGTCTGGCTGCACCGCAGTCGACCAAACATCTTTCTCGCCAAGACCTCCATCACCGCCATTCAAAACAATAACTGCCGTTGGACTGTCGCCGTCGAGGAAATCGAGACTAAACATAAATATGCATGCTGAGCGATGTTCGCAGCCCTCGCAATTCTCATCACGACCTGACGTGCCCACGTACCCGAAGGCGCCTCGCGTGGCGAGTGCCGTGAAAGAGGTGAATCGCCCTTGGTTGTCGTCAACAACGCCTTCACACGCGAACGGTATCTTCAAAGCTTCGGCCGAACCGTCCAAGTACATCTCAGATCCAGATCCAGCATCACTAACGAAATCTGCTTCGCTTTCCATCGTGCTTCTAAAAAGAGTAGGATACCAGATATCACTTACGGTGTCATTCACGAGCGCAGCACCGGCAAAGACGACGTGGTGAGTTCCGTCGCTTATAGTCGCCGCCGTCGCTGTCTCGAACTTGAACGCATCATGTCTCGTCGCACATGTCGAACATGAAGCGCTGAGCATATCGGCATCAACCATATATTCTTCCACCTGAGTCGATAGCGTGCGATCCAACATCACCACTTTCGAGCGGGTTACGCCATCGTCAGGGCTATACGAATAAACTACGTGTCCAGTTTCCTGATTTGCCGCCAGCGCGTCGACGACACCCGTTTTCAAAGTGGACCTATGACTCTCAGTCGGCCCGCTGATGTACCTCAAGATGCGAAATTTGGTCGTACCAGTGACAGCTTCCTGCATGTTCTGCGCCGCGAAAACTCCCACCGCCGAGGTATCGAACAGGTCCAGCGATAGACCACGAAACACAGAATACCAACCTCCAGAAGTGCTCGAGTCGGAGGACCCGTCATCTCTTTTATGGTTTCCCGTGCCCGAGTAACCGGGCTCAGGAAGCAAGGTAGTGGTCGTCCGATCTGGACCCGAAGCCGCATCCCAGCCGCGCGTACCTGCTACAGCAACAGACATAGGATCGACTTCTACGATGACGTCTTGCCCACTCGCGTCGCGTGCATATACGTATACCACCTCCCCGTGTGGGTCGAACACCGCGCCTCCAACTTGCATTTCATCGGTAGTCTCGAACCGGTAGCCGTGTGTGCCGTCTCGCCGCCTCTCAAGAGATATTCCAGGAGCTTCAAGAGCACACCCCTCACCCGCCCAGCCACTTTCGCACGCGCACGTACCATCGTCCTGTCGTTTTGGGTTGTAGTGAGAACGTAAAGCGGTCAGCAAGGGAGAAGGAAACGAGCAACAGCTCGGGACGAAGTTAAGGAATGGAATCCAAAGAAAAGTTTGCCGTGCCGACTGCGCACGTACCTGGCACGTCCCGCGCGCGTTGCATTCATCCTTACAGAACGAGAACGACCTCGGAAGCACCGCAGGGATGCTCACCAAGAGCAACCACAGGCACAAACCTAGCGCTCGTCCGCCACAAAGGCCTCGGCCGCCCATCGTGCTGTGAAAACGCCGTCACTTTCGTTTTCACGGGTCGAGCCAACGCACGCGGTCGAACATGGCGTGGTCTGGACTCGTCCTGCACTCCTCAACCCGAGGTCGAAGCTTTTCTCGAAGCCTGCCGCGCCCCGCCCCTCCGTCCGGTCCCTCAGCAACGGGTTATGAAGACTCCTTCCTGTTGTCCGCCGAAAGTTGTTTGAAGCCTCGTGCAGGAAGGAACGTTGTCTCCGTGAAACTCTGTGCTTGTTTGAAAACCGAGTACCGGTACACTGTCTGAGATTCCATAGAGTGTGAGGCAAGCTGCGATTGATTTTTACATTTTTCTCGGAAAGGTGATCGGTGATAAATGCACTTTTTGATTTCGCTTTCAAACGCAGATCGAGGGAGGGAAAAAGCTAGAGGCGAGGCGCGCCGAGAAGAGAGTCAGGACGTCAGCATGTAACGAATTGAGGCCTGCGTGCAGTTGAAGCACGAGCGCTCGATCTTCTTGAAAGCTTTTTTAACTACACGTGAAAAAAAACAATTTGCGTGCCCTCCTCTCTTCGGCGCCTCTCTCTCTTCCCCCCCCCCGCGTGCGATATCCCAAAAAAAATTGCTTTAGTAAGGCTTTCTCGCCGCGTGGTAAATCTCAATGTACTCAAGAGCCGGCCTGTTCCAGCTCCAGTCCTGAGTCATGCAGTTCGCCTGAAGCGCACGGAATTCCGAGGGCTTGTCGTAGGCCAAACTGATAGCACGGTCCAGCGCGTAATCGATGGAAGAGTCGTCGGTGCCATCGAAGCTGAACCCGTTGGGCTTCATGCCCTCCCACTCGGCCTTTCCGTGGTCGATGTCGTAGTCGAACACGGTGTCGTTGAGCCCGCCGGTGCGGCGCACAACGGGCACGGTACCGTAACGCATGGCGATCAGCTGGGACAGACCGCAAGGCTCGAACATCGACGGCACAAGGATCATGTCGGCGCCAGCGTAAATGAGGTGGCTGAGGGGCTCGTTGTAGTACAGGTGGAAGCACATGTAGTCATGGTACCTGTTCTTCAAGTCGTGGAACATCATGTCGAAGTCCTGCTGGATCTCCGGGTCGGGCGCGGAGCCGAGCAGGATTACCTGGCAACCGCGCTCGAGCGCGCGCATAATGCCGTGCCTGATGAGGTGCACACCCTTCTGGGACGTGAGGCGAGTCACGATGCCCACGAGGGGAGCCTGATCCTTGTTCGGGATGTTGCTGTACGAGCACAACGCCTCGCGCGCCGCCGCCTTGCCCGCCACAACCTCCGTCTCGTCATAGTAGCGGGGCAGGAAATCGTCATTGGCGGGATCCCAAATGTCGGGGTCAATGCCGTTGACCACACCGTGGAACTTGGGAAGGTTATCCACGATAGATCCGTGAGTGGCAATCTCTTCACGGTACGTGCGAGACACGGTCGTGCTCGCCTGTGAGTACGTCATGGCCTCCTTGATGAGATCGGCACCGTAGTTCAGGTTGTGGATGGTGAACACGACGCGCGGGTTGCTCAACCCGAAGGCGTTGTAGTCCTCCCAGTACGACTTCGCGCAGGGCGCAGTTTGCCAATCATGGCAATGAATGATGTCGGGGTTTCTCTTGCTTTGGAGCAAAAACTCGAGCGCCGCCTTGCTGAAGAAGCCGAAGCGCTCGGCGTCCGTGAGCGGAATCTCGAGGTAGTCGGTACCGTAAATCATACCGACCTGGAACATGCCGTTCTCGGGGTCGATGAAGTACGTGTCAACGCCCTCGACGAGGCCGTGGTACACGCGGTTGTACGTCATGCCCCAGCTGAATCCAGTGACCTCGGTGAAACCCTCGATGGCGGTGTAATCCAACGTGTCGTACTTAGGGAGGATAACCTCAACCTTGTGACCCTCTTCCTTCGTGGCGCGCGCGAGAGACGTCACGACGTCGCCCAAACCGCCAACCTTGGCGATCGGCGCCATCTCGACGCTGATGCTCACGACGTGCAGCGGGGGCTCTTGCACCTCCTCGCCGGTGGTTCCGTCGATGCCACCCTTGATGGAGACGTGGTAGTCCAGGCGGTTGTTGTTGTCGAAGATACCCTTGCCGTTGGGCTTGCTGGCGAAGACAAAGTCCATCTTGAACGCATCCGAGGGCACAGTGAACTCGCACGAGACGTGCTGCCCGCCCTGTTCGCCGGGTTCCATCTTGATGGGGCCGATGGTCTCGGCGTGCGTCCACCTGTTCCAGCCGCCGATGATGTACACCTCGTTAGCGGTGGCCAAGTTGGTGTTGGTCGGGTTGTAGTGTACACGGACGGTTTGGCCCGCGCGAGGCTCAGGAGGATCAACGTACAGGACGTGCTCGCGCTGCTTGCGGGTCACCTCAGCCGCCGCCGCCTTGGACTTCTTCCTGAGCACGGCGCGGCGCTCGTTGCGAATCTTCGCCTTCTCCTCGCGAATCACGCGGTCCTCGACGAGCTGGTAGTAAAGCTCGGCGGCGCGCTGCCAGCGGTTGTTTTCCAGCGTTTCCTCGGCACCCTCGACGGCGGCGTGGAAATCGGCGCGGTTGTTGTTGTCGTACTGGTGTCCGCCGTCGCTGAAGACCATGTCCATGACAAACGCCGAGTCGGGGACCTCGATCTCGGCCTTTTGCCACCAAGAACCCTTCACCGCCTTGATGGGCTTGCCGTTGACCTTGAACCTGCCCTTCACCTCCTTCATGACGGTCGCCTCGGGCTCCTCCCAGTTGTTGCACCCGGAGTTGAGGGTAATGGCACCGTACTGCTTGACGCCGGCGAGGCACGTCGCGGCAGCGTTGTAGTACACGGTGATCTTGCCGCCGCGCACGGGGATCGTGGGTTCGATCATCCACACGTCGCCAGGCGTGGGGGTCACCCCAGACTTGACAACGCCAAGCAGGCTCCCGACAACCTCATCAGCCTGGCGCTTGGCTTCCTCCCAGTCCTCGGCGTTACCGTCGCCGCTGCGGACCATCTTCTCGATCTCGTAGTACGCGCCTTCGGGATCGTCCTTAGCCTTGTTCTTGAGCTTATCGAGCTTCGCGGCTCTCGCCGCCTTCTCCGCAGCCTCGGCTTCCTCCTTCGCCTTCTTGGCGGCGGCAGCCTCAGCCTCCGCCTTGGCGATAGCTTCAGCCTCTTCAGCCGCAGCCTTGGCGGCGGCAGCTTCTTCGGCGGCAGCTTCCTTCGCTTCGCCGTCGTCGGCGATGGCCTTGAGCGCCGCAGCCTCAGCGGCGGCCTTGTCGACGGCAGCCTTCTCGGCGGCCGCCTGCGCGGAGATGGCGCGATCAGCCGCAGCCTTCTCGGCAGCCGCTTTGTCCGACTGGGCCTTCTCGGAGGCCGCCATGTCCGCCTCGTACTTCGCGTTGGTCGCCTCTTGCGCGAGCTGGGCGAAAGCTTCCTTGTCGGTGGTGGAGAACATATCAAGTTCAATCTTCGCCTCGGCGGCGTGGTTGGCGGTCGTGCGGGCGACGATGGCTTTCTCCTCGGCGGTCTCGATGGTCTTAATGACGGCGACGGCAGACTCGAGGGCGAGCCTCTCGGCGACGGCCGACGCCTCGGAGGCGGCGGCCATCTCGGTGGCGGCCTGGGCAACGGCGATGGAGTCCGCCGCGGCCTTGGCCTTAGCCTCGGCACCGAGCAGGAGCGTCTGGGAGACGGGGGCTCTCGCGCGAGTCTTGGACTCAATCTCAACCTTGTTGACCACCTGGAGGCGAGAGAGCTCGGCCTTGGCCGCCTCGAGAGCCTTCGTCTTGGCGTCGGCAATGGCCTTCGCCTTGAGGTCCAACGCCGCCTTGGCGTCCGCCTCAGCTTTGGCGGCAACCTCGGCTCTGCCCATGTACTCGCCCTCGGCAAAGCCGATGGCATCGGCATTCCGAGCAGCCTCAGCGGCGGCGGCGGCGGCAGCCTCGGCCTCCGCCTTGGCGGCGGCCGCCGCCTGTTTCGCGGCGGCTTCGGCAGCCGCGACCTCCGCCTTGGCGGCGGCCTCCGCGCGTTCCTCCGCCTCCTTCTGGCGGTGGTGTTCGACCGAGCCGACCTCGGAGAAGGCGAGCGCCTCAGCCTCGAAGCGCTCTTCGGCCGTCATCTCCGCGGGCGACTGCCCGACGTTCACGGTGACGAGCTCCCTCTCCTCTTCTTCCGCGGCGGCGTTCATCGCCTGCACGAGTCTGGCAGCCTCCGCCTCGTCCTCCGAGGCAAACTCCTTCGCCGCCTTGGCGGCGGCCGCCGCCTCGGCGGCTTTGCGATCAGCAGCCTGCTTCGCGGCAGCGGCAGCCTCAGCGTCAGCTCTGGACCTCGCGACCTTCTGCGCCTCGGCCTCGGCCGCAGCGAGTTCCGCGGCAGCGGCAGCCGCCTCGGCGTTCGCGGCGGCGGCGGCGGCGTTGGCTTCCGCCTGCGCCTTGGCGTTTTGCTGCGCCTGTTCAGCCGCCGCGTGGGCAGCGGCAGCCTCAGCCTGCGCGGCGGCAGCATCCGCCTCCGCAGCCTGCGCGGCGACGGCGGCGTTCTGCTGCGCGGACGCGTTCGCAGCCGCTTTCTCGATGCGCGCGGCCTCGGCCTGGGCTTGCTCCGCCGCCTGCGCGGCGGCGTCAACCGGCGGCGCCTGGGCCTGTGCCGGGGCGGCCGCCTGGCCTTGGCCAGCCATGGCCACAACCCTCTGAAGCTCCACCTGCTTCATCTTGAGAGCCACCATCTCATCCTCCTTCTTCTTGATGTCCGCCTGGCTCATGCCCTTCAGCTTGAGATTCTCGATCTCGAGCTCCTTGAGCTGAAGAAGCGCGGTGTTCTCCGCCTGCAGCTTCGTGAGCTCCGCGCGCATGTCCGAGCCGGACGGGCGCTTGGGAGGGTTCTTCAGATCGGCGATTTTCTTGCGCATGGCGCGAACCTCGGACGAACTGGGGGCGGGGGTGTCGGGGGAGAGCATAGCACGAAGCTGGTTCTCCGCGCGAGCGAGCTCCTGCTCGTTACCCGCAGCCTGTGTCACCACGGAGGAGAGCTCCTCATGGCGTTGGCCGGGAAGGACGGTCGAGCGACCTGCGTGAGGAGTGCGTAGGGGGAGCGCGGGTCAGGAACAGATCTTCTTTGAAGGGTCACGGAAAGAAATCGCTTCTCCGCGCGAAGCGACGCTCGCGAGCGCGCGTGAGCGGATACGCGTCGGGGGATGTGTCGCAGTGCTCGGGAACGTACCTCCGGGCGCGAGTTTGGGTGCCGTAACACGCGCGCGAGCCTGCGAGGGGGAGGGTTATCGTGTCAGGTACGAGCGGCGAGGCTTCTTTAGATATATAGGTGACTCGCTCCGACCACCCAAATTCTTGCGTGCATTCGCGGAGACGTACCTTGCCAGGCGTCGCACCCCGGCGCTGACCGCCAGGGGTGACTGCGTAGCGGGCGACGTTCACCGCGACGGCAGAGACCGCGGGCGCCATGTTGAAAGTGCGTGACCTTCAAGCGCGAGCCAACTTGTGTCACGGTGCGTGTCGCGACGCCTCAAAAACGCGGGTACGCCGGAACCCTGATCCACATTTTCCGCGGCTCTCAATCATCGGGGGATTAATGTGGTGCCGGAAGCTCGAAGACTGCTTTCTTATTGGTTGATTTTGCCACCTGTACCGAGTGTATGGCAAAACTTTGGTTTACATTTTGGGTTCAATCCAAACCCAACAAAAAGGGGAAAATTGTGTGCCACGAAGACAGTTCTGGAAGCTTCGAGTGCGCTTTTTGGCGCGCCTGAATCGGTGGGGATGCGTCCACGTCAAACACTTCTCGCGCACGTGCGCACGCGTGCGTAGCGGGGGCTGACGACGGTGATGGCGCTCTCGCTCTCCTTCACATGCACGCGCGCGACTCCGTCGCGATCGGCGGGCAGGACGCGCGCGCCGAGGGTGGCCGCGGGGACGCGCGGAGGGCTCGAGCGCGGCGCGAAGCGCGGTGTGCCGCGTCGCGCCCGAGGCGGCGGCGACGGTCCCCGGGCGACGCGAGGCAGGCAGGGGGCGGTTCAGTGGCACGATCTCGGTGTGCGCGAGCGCGCGATGCGGCTTCCGGTTTTGCGGGCGATCACGCGCGTGGAAGGCAGCGGGGACGACGAGGAGATCGAGGGAAGCGCGGTGGAAGCGCCCGAAGCGGGTGGAAGCGGCGAGAAGAATTTGAAGGAAAACCAGATCCAGCTTCCGAAGGTGAAGCGCAGTGCGGAACTAAGCTTCACGTGCAATAAGTGCGAGCACAGGACGACTCGCATGGTAAACCCCGAGGTGTACAAGAAAGGCACGATGTTCGTGCAGTGCGCGGGGTGCGAGGTGTGGCACAAGATGGTGGACAACCTCGGTCTGATGTATGAGTTCCCGTCGGAGGAGCAGTAGCGCGACGGTTTACGCGAACGAAAAGTGTATTTCGTCAACCGGGACGCCGCGTCCCGTACCTATTCTATGTCTATGCGCGCGCCCTGCCGGTTTCCGCCGATGCCAACAACGAGGCCGTCTCGTCCGCGGAACAGGCACGTGTCTCGTGTCTCCGGCCCACCGCGAACGCCACCATCGCGACGAGCGCGGAGGCGCCGCACGCCGCGAGGACGAAGCTCATCGACGGCGTCACCGTCATCTTCTCAAACGCGCTCGGGGCGCTTGGGCCGTCGCCAAGAAGCGCGATGTTCATCAGACGACCCACCTTCGCGTGGTCGACGCGGGATTTGCCCATCTTCGACCTCGGTTTCGCGATAGACCCGGTGGACCGCGCCTCGGGGCCGACGTGCGCGCGCTTCAATGACTTTTTCGAGTCGCGAGAAGACTCGCTCGACGTTCGACGTTCGACGACATCCTCGTCGTCTTCTTCGACGTCCTCTTCGCGGTCGTAGTCGTCGTCGTCGACGACGACGACTTCGCGCGGGTTGACCACGTTCTTCAGATAAGCCTTCTCCACGGCACACGCGTTCTCCCCGTTCTCGCAGTACGCGTGAAACGCCTGCTTGAACGAGTCCGTCGTGACCCGCGAGTGCTTCTTCGCTTGCAGGTCGAGGACCGCGTCCATGATGTCCCTGAGCGTGTCGGGATCCATGTTCAGGTTAGCGCTCTTGTGGTCGTTCAGCGCCCACGACCCGGCCCACTTGTACAGCACATCGCGAGATTCCTCGTACATCTTCCTCGTACCCTCCGTCTCCGCCACTTTTCCCAGCCCCTCGTCATCCTCCGCGTCCGTCTGACCGATGGTCGACGTCATGTCCTGCCGCGGCACGAACAGCGGCGGTGTCGCGATGCGGTACCCCTCCTCCGGGACGCCCTCCTGTAAGACGCAGTCGTCCAGCTCTATGCACGACGCCGCACAGAGATCAAGTCCACCGTCCTCTCGGCGATACTTCGCCGCGATCTGCTTCATCCCTTCCCTGCTCACGAGGTATGCCTGCGCGCTCCATATCAGGCTCCCCGCGCGTTTCGGCAGCGTCGTCATGTCCGGCGCGCGTTCGTTCCGCCGCGTCTCCTGCCACTGCGTGAACAGGTCCGTAAGCTTGTCCTCGTACGACAACGCCGAGAGCTGCACGATCGTCCAGTCCTCCGGTAACGTCTCGACGAAATCGCTCAGCGATCCCGCCCACGTCGGCACCAAATCAGGCGTCGCGTCGTCCTCCAGGATGAGCGCGTACTCCCGCCCGTCGTCGTGCGCGCGGAGGATGGCTTTGAGGTGAGACAACGCGCATCCGAGTCTCGAGAGGTAGGTGCCCGACCCGCGCCGAACCCCGAGGGAGCCCTCGTCGAAGCTGTTCGGAAGTGCACTCGGAGGGCAGTGGTCCCCGGAGAGCACGTCCAGCACCGCCCGCTTGTTGTGTCCGTCCACCCCGGCCACGCGCTCGAGATTGGTGAAGCCTCCGAACAGCCGTTCAACGCGCGCTCGCCGATCCTCGCTCTTGTCGAGGTTGACGTAGTACGTCGGGCAGTCCTCGGTGAAGCCGGCGACGCGGTGCACGCCGACGAGGAGCACCAAAAACGCCAGGAACGCACCGCGGGGGCGCCACATTCCCGTCATGTTCGTGTCGCGCGCCCTGCGCCCGCGCCTTCGCGTGTGACGAAATCTTGGAGGTTACACCCGGTGTTGCAATATTCCAAGGCACGTCGCCCGATTTTGGCCGACCAAAAAGCACACGGGAGTGCCTACCGACGTGTCTTGGACTGTCAAGTTACCATGCGCCGCGCGGGTGCCGCCGTCCAGGCGCCATGTCTCTTCGCTCGTCTACGCGCAGGGTCTCGCCGGTCTCGGTACCGCGCGCGCGGACGAGGCGGACCATCGTCGTGGACGCGCGCCTCCGCGGCTGACGACGTGATGGGTGTGGTCATCGTGGACCACGGGTCCAGGCGGAAGGCTTCGAACGACCTGCTCGAGGAATTCGTCAGGATGTACAAGGACCAGACCGGCCGTCCGATCGTGGAGCTCGCGCACATGGAAATTGCCGAGCCCGACATCGAGCACGCCTTCGGCAAGTGCGTCGAACAGGGCGCGACGACGGTCGCGGTGAGCCCGTTTTTCCTCTCCCCGGGAAGACACTGGCAGGAGGACATCCCGACGCTCGCCGCGGAAGCCGCCGCGAAGCATCCCGGGATCGCACACTTCGTCGCGGCGCCCATCGGTCTGCACCCACTGATGGTCGACATCGTGGACTCGCGACTGGAGACGTGCTTGAATCGGCTCACGGATGGAGGTGCGTCTCGGTCGTGCGCGTCGCGAGTCTCCTCGCCGTCGTCCGCGGCCTCTCCGCGCAGAACTGACCGAAACCTTCCTTCGCGCTCCCCTCCTTCAGGCGCCGCGTGCGACGTGTGCGATGGAACCGATTTTGGGTGTAAGATGGCGAGAGGCGTGGCCGTGGACGAATGAAGCGCACGAGGGGGCGTGGTTGACGACGCGCCGCGCCGTCGCGCGTAAGTTGTAATCGTAAACGCGTCGAGACTCGAATTCCGCGTCGCGTTCGACCTCCGCGCTCGCGAGCGAGCACGCGAGGAAGACGCCTTCTCTGCCCCGGAAGGTCACTCGCGATGTACGATTCGCCTCGGTTGTCGTTTCGAAGTGAGGAAAGTGCGCCATGCCTATTACACGGCGAGTCCGCGGACTCGCTTCGTCTCACACTCGACCCATGCGCTTCTCTTTTCGCTCACGCCTGGCCCACGGAGGCCTTCTTCTTCTGCCAGAGAAGGTCGATGGCGGAGTCGCCGTCACCCTGATGATGCGCGAGGAGTCGTGGGGAAAGTAGGAATCGACGGTCAGCGGTCGCGTTCGCGCGAGAGGGGAGACGTGAGCCGAGCGATGGGAACCCTAAAACCCGCACGCGAGTCGCACGTGGAAAACCCTAGCCGACCGCGGATGAAATGCCTCCGGCGCGGCCAGCGACACGCGCGCGGCGAGCCCGCCGAGCGGTCGGAGCCGTTCGCACTCGCTCCCAAGAGATGTCGAGTGAGTGTGTGAGTACGCACCATGCACCTCACGAACCCGGAGAGGGCGAAGGTGGTGTACTGCCCGTTGTAGACACCGGACTGGTCGAGGTGGCCCACGTTCACCTGCACGGAAGCGTGATCCTTCGCCTCGATGAGACGGTTGGTCCAGCTGCACTTGCGGGGGATGTAGAGGTCCACGTTTTCACCCTCAGCGTTGATCATGTTTGAAAGGTGTCTTAGTCGTACGGCGTCGTGCGCGCGTCGAAAGGGCGAGCCGGCGCGTCGCCGGATGGCTTTTGGGCGGGGAAAAAACTTTCGGTCTTCCGGAATTCGGCGCGTCGCGGTTGTTTTATTAGCACGTCCTTCGGTTTCTTTTTTTCCGAGTTTTTACCGGCGAAGTCTTGCACACCGAACCGCGCGAGGCGCGCGAGCCGATCGACGCCGCGAGCGCGCTATCGCACGCGCGCATCCGTCGGCTTTGAGGTCTACCACGTGGAGCAAAGCTCCCTGGAAGAGATCATGTCGAGCCTGTGCGTGTTTCCCCCTCCCGACGCACAGCTGTGCCTGGTTCCCCTCCGCGAGGCTGCCCACGC
>Ga0181560_10000917_pt1 | contig 27468 bp, 18 predicted proteins | sample 011ome_20_FD_133751 | JGI IMG/M metagenome (GOLD analysis project Ga0181560, IMG submission 133751) | Coastal salt marsh microbial communities from the Groves Creek Marsh, Skidaway Island, Georgia - 011509CT metaG (megahit assembly) | ecosystem: Environmental > Aquatic > Marine > Intertidal...
CCTCCTCACCTGCCGCCATGCGCATGGACCCGGGGGCATGCTGCCCCGCCCCGGCGTCCGCGCCGGAGGCTGCTTGCGTGTGCTGCTCGACCGCCGGCGCCGCCGGGGCAGTGGTGCTCGTCGTCTCTGCTTTGTCAGTTCCAACCGCTGTCGTAGACATTGCGTACTTGTGCGCGCCACGGACATATATACCACGCGCATGCGACGTGTGTGTTTTTCACGACGACACATCAATCTGCCGCTGTGTTTGGCCCAGATTTTCTTGCATGCACGTGGCCAAGACCGACACACTCGCGTTTTTGATGCACCGAGAATTATTCATGCGTGTACACGTCCGACACGCAGACACGTGCTGTCGAAATGCACCCAGCACCATCTATGCGTGCACCGCCCTTCGAATGCACCAGAACTTACCCCTGCATGCACGTAGGCAAGACCTCCGACACCCACGCTGCCATTGTTGGTCCTGGGTGATCGGTGCATTGAGCCGGCTCATCGCACGCCGACGGGTCCGATGCGCACGTGTTTTGCAGCTTATGCCCCGGCGCGACGCGCTTCAGCAGGTCCGACGGCAGCAGGCCGGTGTAGAAGATCTTGCACGACTTGTGGTACGGGCGGCGCACGATGCTAAGCTCGTGGATGCGCTTGTGCGTTACGTTGAACGCCTTGTCCAGCGTCGCCGTGTAGCCGAGCGACAGCCCCTGGAAAATGCCCGACGAGATCCACTGCATCACCACGCGCGAGCGCACGAGCAGCAGGTCCAGCGCAATCAGCACGTGCATGCCAGACTCGTCGACCCACGCGTACACGACCTCCCCGATCTGCTCCTTGGTCGCGTCCCCGTGCTCGAGCCACACCGGCAGCCGCTTCATCTGCCCCTCGGCCACGACCGCTTCGAGCTGCGCCGAGTTGAAAAACATTGTGTTGTCTTCGGTCGCCGTGCCGGGGTCCGCGGTGCCCATGACCGTGCACACCTGCCGGCTCATGTTTGCCTGCGTTGCAAATGTGCATATATAGACGACTGAATATGCGAATCAAAACCGTCTCGTGTGCACAAAGACCACCGTGTCAGCCACCGCCGGCCGAGGTCGGCGGGCGCGTGTGGACATGTATTTGTCGTGCCACGTCAGACCTCGAGGTCCAAATTCCGCAGTTGGGTATTTGACGAGGGCCATCGCGGTGGGTGGGATATTTGCTTTGACGTAGTCGTGTGCGTCGACGGTATATCACAGTTTGAGTTGTGCTCGAAGAATGCACACGCGGTCGCGGGCACCCACAAACGACCCCGCACAGCAGCACGCAGTAGTGAGCGCTCCAGCGGGCAGCACACACGCCTCTGGCGATTACGCATTGGGCTGCGGCCCCGCAAGCGGGTGCATTATTTACGCACAGACGCGGGACAAAATGGCGCTTTCGTACGTGCTGAACCCGTGCTAGCGTGCTTGACGTCGCTGCCGGTGGACGTTTCGACGTGGCACCTGAACGCAGCAAAAACACGGCGCACAGTCCTTGCACACAGGACGCGGTAGACCACAAAGCGTGGATTGTTTACGCACAGGCGCGGGGCGAAATCGCGCTTGCATACGTGCTGAACCCGTGCTAGCGTGCTTGACGTCGCTGCCGGTGGAAGTTTCGACGTAGCACTTAAACGCAGCAAAAACACGGCGCACAGTCCTCGCAAACGTGACATTTGCTTAGACATGCTCGAGCGCGACTTGCAGGCGTTCAGGCAGATGCACCCGTGGGAGCAGCGGCTTGTCGTCCGGCACCGCCGGGACCTGCTGTGGCGGCTCGACGTGCTCAGCGCGACGCGCACCTTTGAGCAAGACGGCGCGCGCCAGAGCATGCGCAGGGCGCTCAGCGCCGAGGTGCTGTGGGAAGCAGCGCGGGGTGAGTCGGAGGCTCCAATGCCCGAGCTGCCCGAGCTGCCCGACGCGCGCGACGCCGTGCTGCAGCGCCTGTGTCAGAGCCTGGCACGGCCGGCGGCGGACGCGGACACGCAGTTCCGCAACGACGTGTTCGTGCACGAGCTGCTTGTCGTGCACAACCGGTGCACGGCGGGCTGGCGGCTCGGAACACACGGCCCGCACGTGCACCTGCCCACCGTGCGCGGCGCGCTGCAGCAGCTCCGCAGCGACGGGCGCTGCGCGGAGCTGGCGCGGGTCCTGCGCGCGGTTGCGGAGGTCGTGTTCAGCGCGCACGACGTGGACGCCGCGCATGAGGCCATTGGCTCGCACGCCGCCGCCGACTGCCCGCAAGATTCTGTCACAGATTCGGGCTTTGCCGTGCCCCCGGGCATCGGGGACTGCATTCCGAGCGCCGGCACCGACGGCGCGCTCGACGCGCCCCCGCGCACCGCGCACGCCCGCGTGGCGGGTGTGTTTCTGCGCGACGTCGCCGCGATGCTGCGCGCGCGGCAGGCGAGCGCGGTGTGAAACGCGCGTGTTCGTTGGTACACGTGGTTGTTTCAACACAAGCACGTGTACTGATTACAATTGGAATAAATTTTGTATAAACGTTTATTGCTGAAAAAGACAATGCAAGCCCACAAGCGGCGGCGCGGCTCGTCCGCACCAAGTTGAGAATGCACCGAGGTTGCGTTCAGCATACGACTTGCGCCACCGCACGCATGAAACAAAATTACTACTGCTTCAGGCAACACAAGTTATTTTGTTTTTGCACGTGCTTTCAGAATTAATCCGTTCTCCAGTGCATGCTTAAGATTGATTGAATCAAATCATTCCTGTGAGCATGATCTGTTAATATTACCTTCAGTTTATCCTGTATTTCTTGCCATTTTTCTTGCAATAATAAAATGTCTTGACTTATTTCCACACGATCCGAAGATAGCTCATGCACGGGCGTATGCCACGTGTTTCGTGCTTTATAATTCTTGAAGACGCGTTCTTAAAAAACTGCTAGTGCCCATATGTGCCTGCTTATTTTATTTTTTCCATCTGCGCTCGAACATGATTTAGCATCAATTGATGCAATATACCGACCATACCACTGACTTCTAAGCCTGTAACGCTATGCTTATCCGTCAAGTTCTCCATGCTTTCGTTCAAAGCCTGCTTCAAAGATACTTCTTGTATTTCAGCAAATGTAGGCTTTGTTGCATGCATATGATCTGAGCTCAATCCACACGAACTAATACAATGGTCGTTTCGTATGCTTGTGTTTAATCCTGAGAAACACATATTATCTTGATTAAAATTTACAACATTTTGCTGCATTCTAGTACTTGGTACATTTTCTGAAAGTCGGTTATTGCACGTACATAAGAATACAGTGTTCGTATATGGTGGTAAAAGTACTCGCATATTTGTTCTGTTGTTGTTGCAGACATACGCAGTTTCATATCTGTCAGGTACAAGTCCCTTATAATTGCCTGGCGTCAAAGCATTGGTTGTCAGTGCTTGATCAAAATTCATATTCCTGTTCTGTATTACACTTATACTAATATATCAACAAAATTGTCCATACTATACCAGCCGTTGATTCATGTATACGTCTTTATAACGACAAACAAAAACAAAAATTACACTTGTCATCAATGATCTCATAAACGATCATCACCCAAAACATGATACGAATCTACAAGCGGCGGCGCGTGGAGGGCACCGCTGACGCATGCCCGTGTTCGCGTCTTGGCATTCTCCTGCTCTACCCGATTTCTACACGTCAGACGCCCCAGCCTTGTTCACACACCCGCCTACACCGCCAGCCTCTCCTGCTCGGCCAGAAAGCGCTCGGCGAGCGCCTTGACGGCGCGCGCGTACCCCAGCGCGGCCTCCTGCGTCGCGTAGCGGCGGTGCGGCTCGTACGCCCCGAGGCGCGGCAGCCCCCACCGGTCGCTGTGCAGGTGCAAGCACTCGTCCGCCGCGCCCGAGTACGCAAACGAGGTCAACTGAATCATTTCGGCTTCAAACTCCATCGCGGAGCGCTGCCACGCCGTGTGCTCGTTCTCGGCCATTCTCTGGGCTGGTGTCTGGGCACTGACAAGGCAGTGGTCTTTATTCAATAAACGGAAATAGAACGGAAATAGAACGGAAATAGAACGGAAATAGAACATTGAGCGCGGCGCTCTCCAACATACGCAGCATGCACGTTTGATCCCGTGCTCTCGTGTGTTTGTGTGTGTCAGTGGTGTGTGTGCGAGCGTGCGGAATTTACGCCTCGGAAGCCTGCGCGGTGGCCAGGCTGCGAAACTTGGCCGGTGTAAGCACCACGTCGTCGTACAGCGCGCGGCATGCCTGCGCGTCCCCCTCGCGCAGGCGCGCAAGCTGCTCCGCGTCGTCAAAGAGGCGGTAGCGCACCAGCGGGTGGCGCACGTCTGCATGCTCGGTGAGCAGGCGCTCAATGTACCCGGCCAGTGTTGCGTAGCTCGCCTGGATGTAGGCCTTGATCGCGCGCTTCAGCACGTCGCGGAAGCACATCGGTTGCGACGTCTGCAGCCCGCGCTTGTTAAACCTTTTAATCGCGTCCTCGTCGACGTAGCACCAGTCGCAGCGCACAAACGCGCCGAGGGTGACAATGATATTGTTCTGGTTCAAGTCCCCTGCGCCTATCAACTTGGACACCAACATTGCAACAAGAAAGCTCGCAACGTCCGGCGTGTGTGCGAGGTAGTCCGCGTCGGTGACCGTCTGCATCTGCCGGCCGTGGACATAGGTCGTCACAAGCGCAAGCGTCGCCTCACCGTCGCCCTTGAGCCAATGCTTGTACCAGCCCTGCCACTTCGGGTTGGCCTTCGGATGCTTGGTAACCTCCTCCCAGAACGCAGCCTCGTGCTCAACCCAGACCGCCTCCGCCCCGGGCACGGTAAACCCGAGCGCGCGCATCACGCCCAAGGCCTTGCAAGTGATCATGACAGTCTGCGTGTCCTGCTTGCACTTCAAGTGCTTCAGCGTGCCGTCCACGTCCTTGGCCACCGTAGTGCACGGCTTGAAGCCAAACGGAATGCTCTCAGCGCACAACTCGAAACGTGCCGCGAGCTTTTGCAACGCGCCCGCCAATTGAGGCGGCGCCGGAAACCGCTGCTCGCGAAGGCTGCCGGCAGCTGCCTTGGCAACCTTGCGGCGCTTGGCCGACCGTGGCCCAGCCGGCGTCGCCGGTGCAGACGACCTCTTCTTGCGGGCGCTTTTCGCAGCTGTGCTCGCGCTGCGGTCCTCCTTCTCGTACATTTTCTCGAGCTCGTCGTACGCATACCCAAACAAGTCAGGGTTGGTCTCCGCGCCGCGCACCTTGTTGGACACGTGCTTCCACACACTGTCACCTTTTTCGCCCGGCACCACGTGCTTGTCCATGATGCCCAGCCGCTCGAAATCTTGCTGCGTCATCGCCTGCGGTGCGAGGCTGCCCGCCTCGTCGTACACGACCGTGTCATGCTCGAACACAGACGGCAGCAGCAGCCACACCGCCGCCAGAATCTCGCACAGGCGGTTGAGCTCTTTGTTCTGCTTGCACTTGGTCTTCTGCATGAGCGTCGCCAAGCCCGGGCACAGCCTTTTGAGCTCGTCAATGCGCTTGCAGCCCTTTTCCTTGGCGAGCTCGAGGGCCGGCTGCTGCAGCCGCTGCTGCAGCTCGGCAAAGCGCGGGTCCCCGAGCTTGTGCTCGAGCTTGTTCATGCGAACGAGCATGGTCGCCAGCGACAGGTACCGCACGCGGTGCGTAACCGACTTCTGCACGTTCCACATGATCCGGCCCATGAGCGTGCGGCAGGTCTCAAATCTGGCGGGGTTGTCCGGCGTGTTGCACTGTGCCATGGCGACCAGGTCCTCAAACAGCGAGCGCAGAAACCGCGGCTGGTTGTGCATCAAGACGACCGGACCGTCTTCGACCAACGCGCACGTGAAGCGGTTGATCAGGTTGGAGAGCACGGCGTTGCCCTTGCCGTCGGCCGCCTGGATCGCCGTGCACACCTCACGGAGGATCCATGGAATATAATGGTCTTCGAACTGGCGGATAGACTTGTGCTGGATCGACGGCACGACCTTTACGCGCGCCTGCAGCGTGGTATCGTCTGCAAGCTCCAAGCACAGCTGCCCGCGCTGCACGCTGTATGCCTCACCCACAAACCGCGTCCCGGGCGTGGCGTGGTCGGCCATGGCCTGGTTTTCGGGAATCAATTTTTGGTTTGGTTATATAATCCCAAGACTTAAGTAAATCCTGTTCTAAATCCGGGGAATTTCAGTGTGTTTGCGCGGGTCGTTCCACGTGCGCCCACTGTGACCGCCGTCCTGGCCTCACGTTTTCGGTCTCCATCCTGCACACGTGCTTTCTCGCGCACCGACATCCTTCTCGCGCTCCGCGGTGCCAGTCCTGGCCTCACGGCTTGGTTAGCAGCGTGCACGCATGCTTTCAACGCGCTCCGCGGTGCTGGTCCTGGCCTCACGGCTCCCGTCTGCAGCCTGCACGCCGTTCTCAGATGATCGTGTACGCTTGCCCGCGGCGACGCCCGTCGATGCAGTCCCGTTCTTCGGCGTCGTCTGCGGCAAGCGCGGATCTGCTTGCTCACCTTGCGCCTCGTCGTGCGTACCTTGCATGCTCAGGAACCGTGCCAAATTGTTCGCGGTCGTCAGCGTCCTGGGGTGCTGTGGCCCAAGCACTGATTCTGAAAGCTTCAGTGCGCTCCGCTGCAGCTCTTCCGCCTCCTGGTGCTCGCCTTTCTTCCACAAGGTCAAGGCCAGGTTGTTTGCGCTTAAGAGGGTGTCCGGATGCGCAGCGCCCTGCACTCGCGTCCGCAGCGCCAACACCTTGCGCTCAATGCCCTCCGCCTCTGCGTAGCTCCCACGCTTGTGCAGCGTGCGGGCAAGGTTGTTCTTGGCGCTCAGCGTGTCGTGGTGCTCTGGGCCAAAAACTCTCTCGCGCACCCCTACACACTCGCGCTGTATCTTCTCCGCCCTGGCGTGCTTGCCTTGCCTGCACAGAAATCGCGCCAGGTTGTTCTGGGCCAAAAGTGTGAGAGGGTGCTCGGCGCCAAACACATGCCTGCGCACCGACAGAACCTCACGCTGTATCTTCTCCGCTGCCTTGTGCTTTCCTTGTTCGGAAAGGGTCGAGGCCAAGTTGTTCAGAGTTGTCACCGTGTCGGGATGCTTCGCTCCGTACACACGCGTCCGTGTTGCAAGCACCTCGCGCTCGATGCGCTCGGCTTCTGTGTAGTTTCCTTCGTAGCAGAGCAAAGTAGCAAGCGCGTTGGCAGCGGCAAGCCTCTCGGTGTGCTCCTCAGCATAACCTTGCACCTGCAGCCACCAGGCGTTCACAAGCTTTGTGCGCATCGCTCCCGTAAACTCTTTCTTGCACGTCTGGCACGTGAGCCTCCACTTGTACCCTTTTCTCTTCGCAAACTCCATTGCTGCCTTCTCCCGGCAGGCGGGGTGCGCCAGTCCCGCGTGTCCGCGACATGCGCAGCCTGACTGCATTATCTCCTGGCTCTCCTGGAGGCAGATGTGACACGCATCCGCCGCGCTGTGTGCCATCACGCGTTGGTTCTTTTGCGTGGCTGTCTTCTTCTTCTCCCGTTTATTTATCCTAATTTTCTACTTTTCCCAAAATACCCTTTTCTGTGCTGCTGCTCTGTGCGCGCTGAGGCCTGTTTCTGTCGTACGTCCCAGCAAACACAAGCATGGTCAACAGGCAAGTGTTTATTTTCGTTTCTACACACCATCCCGTATTTTCTCCTATTCAGGCTCTTCCTCGCTCCCCTCAGCGCTGTTCTCACGGTCGCTGTCATCTTCCTCCGCGGCCTCGTCCTTCGCGGGCTTCGCGTCCATATCCTCGTCCTTCGCCGGCTCGGCGTCCATATCCTCGTCCTTCGCCGGCTTGGCGTCCATATCCTGGTCCTTCGTGGGCTCGGCGTCCGCGGCCTGCTCCTTCGCGGGCTCGGCGTCCGCGGCCTGGTCCTTCGTGGGCTCGGCGTCCGCGGCCTGGTCCTTCGCGAGCTCGGCGTCCGCGGCCTGGTCCTTCACGAGCTCGGCGTCCGGGGCCTGATCCTTCGCGGTCTCGGGGTGCGTAGGATAGGTCTTGAGAGCACGATCAACGCCGTCCTTCGCGGACTTGCGTGTTTTCTTGTCTTCCTTCTCGATCCGGGCGGCGACACCAGTTGCGGACTGGAGGCACTTGTCCAGGTTGTTCGCGGTCTTCATATCCTTACGGGGAGCCATGCCAGTGTTCCGTGTCGGGGTTGGTGAACCCCCGGCCTCTCTGGTAATTGGATTTATTGCCAAAATTTGCCGACGATGCCGAAAATAGATTATTGTGTCAAGCCAGACAGCGCACGCCCGACAAAGTCACAGCATGTCGGCGCCCCACGTGACGCCAGACGCCCGGGCTGTGCTGCCGAGCTCGGCGTCGGCTGGCTCTTGATTCAAGACGGCACAGAGGCGCTTTACGGTCGTGTCGGTGTTCTGCAGACTCGAGCCTAGGGTCTCGCGCAGGGTGCTGATGGCCGGCTGCGTGGCGGTGTTGGGGCATGCAGAGAGCACCAGCCACAGCTCGCGGCATGCCAGGTAGAGGTCGGTCCAGCGGCAGAGCTCGCGGCACACAAACTCGCGGTCGCCGCGCACCTCGATCGGGAGGTTGGCAATGCTGGAAAAAAAGATGCCGAGCATGCGCTCCGTGCACTCGACGGGCACGTGCTGCGTGCTTGCGCGCGCGCTAATGCATCGCAAGACAAACGAGTGTGGAAACTCAGCTTGCAAGTGTTTGATTGCGTCTTTGAGATACCTGCGGTACGATTTGTGCGACTCGGCAAATGCCATGACAAACACGCGCTTTGCGTTGGTCCACATGCGGTCGAGCACGGGGTACAGCTTGGCGTCGGCGGCCGCTTTCACGTCGCAGGCGACTCCTGCGACCCACAGGATGCCGGGCTGCGTCCCTGGTGCGCGCGTAAGCATCGCGTGCAGGTCGTTGACCCACGAGCGCTCGTGCAGCTCCTGCGGGCACGGCTCGCCCACGCTGTCGTATGCCATGTGCGCGAGCGTCGTCTTCAGCGAGAGCTGCACGAAAAACTCGCCCGGGTTTTCCTGGCGCTGCACGCTGAGCCACTTGTACCAACAGAGCGTCAGCATCCACACGAGCGGGTGCTGGTGCGGCACGTGCTCGGTTGCGGTGTACCAGGCATACACGGTGGTCATGCCGCTGTGCCCGTCGGGCCCTGGCAGCGCCCACCCGTGCAGGCATATGCGCATGTTCTGAGTGATGCGCAGCGTCTGTGCGTCCACGCCCCCGTGCACGTGCCCCGCCTTGAGCACAAGGGACAGGCCGTGCACAAACGCCCCCATTGCGCGCTGCAGTTTTGCACACGGCGCGGGCTCGCATAGAGCCCGCTGCATGTGCGCGCGCGCCTCTGCAAACGACAGGCCATTGCCTGAAAAGACAACGAGGTGCACGGGCGCGGTCGTTGTCTGCAGCGTTTTGAGCAGCTGCTGTGTGTTGCTGTGCTGCGCGAGAGACGCAGACGCTGTCTGTCTGAGCACGCGTTGCACGAGAGTGTGCATTTCGTGCATGGAAAAGACGCCGCAGTGCACAATCGACGGCACGGCCGTGCCCCCGACCTCGGACAGCAGCTGCGCGTATTTGACGTACGCGCCGCCGTCGGTGTATGCGTGTGTGACTACCTCCGTCGACGGAACGCGTGCTTCTTGCAACGCGCGCTCGCACTGGCAGCGGAAGCCGTCTGGTCCGACGACGCCCTGGAACACCGCGCGCGACTCGTCGCCTGCGACGGCGAGCTCCTTGAGCACCGCCTCTTGCGGGGGCGGTGTCGTTAGGATATAGTACATGCCTGTGTACAGCACGTGCAAACTTTATATATTTTTGTCGCTTGCAGCGCGAGCTTCGAGCCTGACTCGCGATGCGCAAGCAATGCTAGTGCTTTGGAACGCGGCGCGTGCGTGCGGCACGCTTTTGCGGCAGTCAAAACAAACGCTCCCGGCTGAGCAACTCCGTCACGGCCACGCAGGCACACGCGCGCGTGCGTTTTGTCGATTTCAGGCGCTCACTCCAGCACCGTGTCCGCACACCGCCCGCGCAGGAGCCACACACGCCCCCGGCTGAGCAACTCCGCCCGCGCAGGAGCGACAACAAACGCCACACAGTCGCCACACGCGTTCTGGCCACACAGAAACATGTGCGGCTTTTATTCCGCGGACTGTGGCCTGGTGTTTACTGCCAAGAGCAAGTTTGAGGACACCAGCGCGCAGCAGACCGTGCTCTTCGACGCAACAACGCGGGTCCCGCTCGGCGAGCTTGCAGCGGGCACTAAGTGCGAGACGGTGCGCGTGCACGTGCATGGAAACCGACTTTCCGTACTCGCACAAACACAATGCAGCAAAGCAAGCGTCACGCCGGAACACGCGGCCGCGGACGTGTCGCTGAACAGGGACGTGCTCGTGAACGAGGTGCTGCAGCTGTTTTTTCGCGGGCACTCCATGTACGCGGAGGGCTGCCAGTGCGCGCCGCGCGTGTGCAAGGCACGCGTGCAGCACCTTGGCGTGCACAAGTGCTTGCGCTCGGACCAGTGTGTGCTGGGGCACCAAAGCTTTTTTACAAGCAGCGAACTTGCCGCTGAACTCGGTGGCTCGTCGTTGCACGCAGAGTGCGAGGGGCGCAGCGTGTGCCAAGCGCTGCTGGACAGCGGGGACTTTGCCTTTGACGGCACGCACTGGACGACGCGCCGCGTCGTGTGTTGCCAGGACTCGCTCGTGTGGTACCTGCTCGTGAACCCGCTCGGCGTCGACGCCGACGACTGGTTCATACAGTACCCGCACCTCGCGCGCGATATCAAGGCGCTCCAGGCCGTGCGCGCCGTGTACGTGCTCGAGAACGCGTCCGGGGCCCGGCGCCTGTTTGTGAACAGCCTGGCGTTTGAGGGCGTCGACCGCCTCGACAAGTACCGCGTGTGCTGACGCTCGATGAGCAGAGACGGGCATTTGTCGAGTGCAACGTTTTTGTGATATTAAACGTGTTCAAAACATGTACGTACATGAACGTTGGTATGTTGCCGACTCTCAACGTCCAGACACAAACGTTTCTTGTCCGGTGAACCAAAAACTTTGCATTTTTCGATGCTATGTGTGGTATATAAGCATGCAGGTGGTGTGATTATCGTTGGGAACCCGGAACCGCTATGGCGCCAGGGTCGTTGTGGGGGGTAACCATCGTTTGTGATCCACCACCAACAGAAATTGTGAAGCAGGAGAGCCCCGTCGTCGGGGGAGGCATCGTTTGTGATCCACCACCAACAGAAATTGTGGAGGAGGAGAGCCCCGTCGTCGTGGGAAGCATATTTGTTATTGGAGAGGGCATCTCCGTCACCGAAAAAGGCCTTAATGTTATCGAAACCGAAGCGAAAAGCGGGGGAGTAGACGATCAAATTGTGAATGCCGCACTTTCAATTCAAGAACAATGTCTATCCTCCCTGGATGTAAAAACAGACCCCGGTGCGATTGATTATGGCCAATCTGCAAACGTAGTGCGTGCTTCGTTAAACGGTAAAAAAGTAGTCTGCAAGCTCTTGCGGTTGAACCCTTCCAACTCTGACCGTTTTATTGTAAACGAGGTTTGGATTCTTCTTAAAATCTGGTCTGAACATGAACATAAAAACATATACCCACTGATGCAGTGTAAGCTTCTACCAGAGCACATTGCCTTGGTATTCCCATGTTTTGACATGACAGTTCAAGACCTGTGCGATTACTCGGAGGGTACATTGGATCCACTTTTTCGCTTCCATGTCATACTTGGCCTCATCAACGCACTAAAGCACCTCCATGGCCTCTATGTCGTACACAACGATGTGAAGGGATCGAATGTCATGGTTTTAAAAAAAGGCAAGGAGGTGAAGCTGATAGACTTTGGCTGCGCGACAAGCATGGAAAAACATGCGCCCTTGCCTTCAAGTGCTACAGAACCACCCGGATTGCCTGCACCGCCCGATTACAGCTGGGATGACCTTGAGAAAAACCGAGGCACAGACAATACACAATCTTTAACGTTCGGGAAAACGAGAACAACGGATGACGTGTCTGCAGCTTTGCTACTCTTGTCTGACATGAGTGACTACCCTCATAAGCGAACAAAAACGCACAGTCCCTCGGGTTCCACTCGCACGCTCCTCGAAGAATTTCTGCAGAAGCTTTGTTCTTATTATTGGGACTCCCAAAAAACAATACCGGAGAGTGCCGAACTGCACAAAAAGATGATACAGGAAAAGCACGCAAATCCTGATATCATCTGCCCCCCCGATTGGGAATCGAAAATCAGTGCATGCCTCGCTGCGAAAGAAGAGGGCAAGCCCCGCAACTCCCACAAGCCCCGCAAGCCCCCCAGCGAACGTTGACCCTCGAACGCGGCGACGCGTGGGTCATTTTCCACGGAAACCACCGTAAAAGAGGCCACGCACGGCGTGCAGCGGGTTCGAGCCCCGCGCCTCTGTGCAACCCCTAGTCGCCATGCTAGACACCACTGGTAACCTTTGCGCGCTTGCGGGCATCGTGCTGGTCGGGTGTCTCGGACGGCCGCTTCAAGTCGGCCCTGCTCAGAAACTCTGGCCTGTCAGCCAGAGAGGCTCCGTCGCGGTAAAAGAAAGGCCCGTGCGCGTGCACAGTCTCCGCGTTCAGCGCGACCCCCTCGAGCACGTCGTCTGGGGCCTTGGCGTGCTCGGTCCCCTGCACGTTTCGTTCCCATGCCCATTTGAACTCCTCGTGCAGCGTGCGGCCCATGTGCTCCTCTGTTGCGCGTAGGATGCTCTGGAGAGTCTCCGGTGTCGTGTGCTGGTCTTGCCAGTTGAACTCGGCAGCGTCCTCGGTTTTCCCTGGCACGCAGTGCATCTCCACCACGTACTCCGCGATGGCCTTGACCACGCGCAGCTTGGCCTCGAGAAGCGCCCTCACCGGGTCCCGCTGCTCGCGCAGCCGTGTGCAGTTGAACAACGACCCGTGCGTTTCTGCACACGCCTCCGCGTACCGCCGGCCTCCCTGCATGCGGACGCGAAACGGCTCAAACGAGGCCTCCGTGCTCGCGTTCTGCATGCGCGCCTCAGCGTCGAGAGCGCTGCCTGGCACCCCGTACTGAAAGTGCACGTTGATCTGCGGGCTGCCCGGGCTGTACACCTGCACCTTGAGCACGTCGGCACCCGCGTTCACGAGGTCGATGAGGTCCTGGTACTCGACCGTGAGGAGACACTCGCTGTGCTCGTGCGCAAGCTCACGCACGACCAAACGAGACTCGCGGGTGCCGATGATCTGGAAAAAGAGCCTGCCCGGCAACCAGTTGCCCACGTCCAGCACCGCGAACTTGAGATCGGAGGAAGCACGCTGGAACAAGTCGTACAGGTTGATCGGGCCCGAGACGTACGTACGCTCGTGCAGACGGACGTGCGTCCGCGCCGCGGCCTTTTCGATATCTGTCAGCACCGTGCCGTCCATTCTTGGATGAGCAAGTGATCGGGGAGGTTGCAAAATTTCTTTTAAGAGCACCCGCGCCGCTTTTAGAACATTTCGGAATTGCGGGCAAATAGATACGAGTGTGTCTACATCAAAAGAGAAGTGGTTTGAGATTTGGTTCGGTTTGCTTGAATCGCACACTTCTGGGTACAAAAGTGTGGTGGTACTATTTTGTACCACTTTGGAAACAATTGCCCTATGAAGGTTCAAACCCGAGCAAATTTAAACGAATGTTCTAAAAGCGGCGCGGTGCCACACCACACAAAAGGCCACACAAAAGACACCACACAAAAGACACCACACAAAGGCCATTTGTGTGGGAAAGGCACCTCTCGCGCGCACCGCCATCGAGTGGAAAGTGCAGGCCTTGTGCGTGTCGATGCGGCGCGGCGGACGGTCGCTTGAGGACGTGCAGAAGCTAATCGCGGGCACGATGGGCGCGGACGCATACGCCAGGGTCCGCGCAGCATACAGCGAGCACGCCATGTCCTCGACTGCGTCTGCCCGTCAGAGCTCTGCGCAGCGCCATCTCAGCGAGATCCGCAGCGTGGCAGACTTGGTGCAGAAGAGGGCCGTCGCGGTCGCGGTTGCGCAGTGCGGGCGGCGGCAGGCGTGCGCTGTGCGCGATCTGGCACGTGTCGTGGAGCGCCTGCACAACGGCGATTTCGCATGCGAAGCGGATGCCTTGCGCGATCTCGACGCGTGTTGCGCCAGCGTGCAGGCGATGGAACGCCGCAGTGCCGAGCTTGCCGCGGCGGCCGCCGCGGACGCGTACAGTGTCGGCAAGCTCGCGGGCACGGGGCAGACCGTGCTTGTTGCGTGCCAGCTGCTGCGCGTGACACCAAAGCCCACGGGGGGCGTGGGTGACGACTATCTGCACGAGAAACTTGCTGCTGCACACAAACACCTCCTGCATGAGGTGCTTGTCGGGGCACTCGTCGTGCACGGCAGCCGGCTCGCGACGGCCGAGGCGCGGCTCCGGGGAGCCGCGCCGGAGCACGGCGCGGTGTACTTTGCGAACTGCGCAGACCGCGCGCGCGCACACGTGCGCGAGTTTTTCTTGTCCCGGGCCCGGACGGAGGGGGCTGCCGAGCGCATGCGCGAGATGGCGAGCGCGGGCGAGGCGCTGCGCGCCGACGGTCAGCGCGACTAAGTTCCGCAGCACCACACGCCCCGCCCCGGGAGCAGTTTTCTAATCTGGGACAATCGCCTCTTTCAGAGTCTCGAATACATCGTTCGATCCGCCGACCTTGAATCCTTATACGATCATATACACAAGACGAAATATCTAGATCTTCTAAATCGCGCGCGCCTCCGCCGGAAGGCCCACGCCGCGCACGACGCCTGTGTAGGCGTCGTCATTAAACAATGCTAACAGTCTCACAGTCTCTGTGCCTACTTGCTTCTTGAGCTCGTCGTAGCCGCACTCCGGCACGCTCGTCCACACGCCGCGTGGCTGTCCGCGTGCAAAACTCCGTTGCTGGCGAGCGCAAGAAGTTGGTCGACGTCACCGGCGCCAAGTACGCAAAGCGCAAATAGTGGGCGCAATGGGTGCGCTGTGGGTTCGAGCCCGGCCTAACACTAAAACCACGCGCACTTACCACAACACTTTGCACAAAACGTGTGCACGTTTTTACACACGATGAGCGGGGTGCGTTCCTCCGTTACATAGAAGTACGCACCGAACGGCGCACCGCGGACAACGTGTGCCTGTGCGCTGCAAATACACGCCTGCGCTCGAGGCTGTGCACACGTAAGTCCTGTGGTTGCCCAGATTGCGCACGTGGTACAGAACGAGCTGGGTTGGCTGCCACGACGGCGAGGCCATGCGAAGAGGGCGATCGTAAAACAAAATGTTCTATTTCTGGATATTGGTTTTATAAAAGAGACCCCAGAAAACACAACCCCTGCTAACACTCGCCACGCCTTGTGTGCACTCGAACGTAGCACCAAAGATGCATCGCACGCCTTGGGGCTACCGACCCGAGACACAGAGCAGGCATCTATACGAAGCGCCGGGGCATGGCGCGTACGGCAGGGGTAGCACGTGCAACTACGACGTGTATAGCTATCACGGCCAACACGCACGCGGGCATGCAGAGGACAAGTACGACGTGTACAAAAAATACAGTGGTGATGCACCTGGCGGTACTAGGACATGGCAGCGACCGCAGCCTGAAGGCGCATATGGAAGTTATGCGTGCAACAACCAGAGCCAATACGCAAAACACGACGGGAGCGCGTGGCTGCCAACCACGCCGGCGAAATATGGCGAGCAAAACGCGCCCGACGCGCAGGCTGCCTCCTGTGTGCAATACGAGGAGCTTGACTGGAGCGTGTGGCTGCCAACGGTGCTGGCGAAATATGGCGAGCACAACGTGCCCGACGCGCAGGCTGCCTCCTGCGGGCAATACGCGAAATACGACGGTAGCGCGCAGCTGTGTTCCAAGCAAAACGAGGAGCAGGCTGCGTTGCACGGCTTGTGCTACACGGAAACGGAAGGTACAGGCACAAAACGATTGTTAGAGACTTTGGCCACCGTAGGAGGCAGACAAGGCGAGGGAGGGCAAGCTGACGAGCAGGACCGAAGGGTAAAGATGCGCAAATTGTACGACCCCGGCAACGTGCAACCACTAGACGACTACGATATCGAGGATTGGGGATTGGAATGAGGGTATGGGCTGACATAGATAGCACAAGGAGGCAAAGACGAGGCAGCGGAAGCGACATGAACAACACTGCCTGAACAAGGACTACACAGACACGAAAGGGGGTGTATATAAAAAAAAACAAAAGGCTGTACGACCAAGATGAGACACGCGCAACGCGCCTCGGTGGCGTGGCTTGTCTGCTGCACGGTGCTAAGTGCGGGCTGGAGTAGCGCAGGCAGCTGGCACGACTTGCACAACGAAACGCATGTGCGCGTGTACGCCGAGTATGGGCTTGTGCTGGCGCCGCCGCACGGGGAGGCACCGGACGTGCCCCTCGCGTTCAAAGCACGCGCCAACACGACGGTGCACAAGCTGCGTATTTGTATGCGGTTTGTGAACCTCGAAGATGGAAGGCTGCGTGTGTCCGTTGGGCCTGAGCTGGGCATAAACGCGACAGCATCCCGCGTGCAGATGTTTGGCTCGCGGAAAGCGAGTCGCAGCATGGATGCAGACGTTGTTTTAGAGGTGTATTGCGTCACCGTCAGATCTGGGTGCGACAGGAATACAGATGAGCGTCGTTTGTTGTGTGTCGGGAACGAGAGCCTGGCATCCGTGCACGTGCAAGGGCGCAGTGTAGCGATTGACAGCGTGCAGATGTGGGTGCTGCATGGAAACGGCACCGCGTGGCGGTTTGCAAACGCCAATGAAAATAGCACCTGTCGGCAGGCGGCGTGCTACACCGGACTGCAGGCGCAGGCACAACCGGATGCTGCGTACTTGGTGCAGGCCTGGGACCCTGGAGACAGCGTGTACGAGCCGTACGCGCCAGCGTGGGCATACAACCCTGCGCGCACCCTCGACGGCTACTATCGCCGCACGCCGTACAAAGGGGAGGGCGGCATTTCATTTGGTAACAATGAGGTTGCACGCGGGGATCGCGTCGCGCGCGTGTGCACGCAAAAGACCAACGTCTTCGCAGTGAAAGCCGTGCAGCTGCCGCGCGTCGAGCTTGGCTTTCACGACAAAGCACGGTGCCCGTGCGCGCCGGGCTTGTTTCGCGCAACAGACTCGTGTGAGAGGTGCCCCGCCGGGTACTACACGGACGTGGGCAACATGCCTGCGTGTGTGCCGTGTGGGCTTGGAGAGTACGCGCCTGCGCCCAACAGCACAGCTTGCACGTCGTGTCCTATGCATATGCCGACAACAGCTCGCGTTGCGAGCACAAACCGCACCGCGTGCGAACCGTGCCCAGGCGACAAGAACGGGCCCTTATGTACGTGTGCAGAGTTGCTGTCGTTCTATAACCACACGACAAGAAAGTGCACGGCGTGCCCGAGCGGGTGGGAGTTCCGCGCAGGCGGTGACAGTGCGGAGCAAGCACCGGCCGGATGCTACCCGTGCAACGCCGGGTCCGCGTTGCTCAAAGGCACATGCACGCTCTGCGCCGCCGGCAAATATGCTCCTGGACTTGCGAGCACGGACTGCACAAACTGTGCGTACGGTGACGCGATCCAGTACCGCGGCGAGACGTCGCCCGAGGCGTGCGTGTCGTGCCTCCCGGGCACGTTCCGCGCGGGCACGCAGTGCTTCGAGTGTGGCGGCGGGCGCACAAGTGCCGGCAAAAACGCGACACGGTGTGTCTGCCCGGGCGGCTTTGCGGCAGTGACGCCTGCCTTTCGCGCCGCGCCAAAGGTAGTTTCCAGCACGCCATTACCGCCCGACGGCGCCGACGCGACGTGCATGCCGCAGCTCCGCGCGCAGGGCCTCGACTCGGAGCGCCTTGTCGCCGTGCTCGTTCCTGTAGAACATGTGCATCCGCAGAATTTGATAAGATTCAAGAAAAATGTGTCGATAGCAGTGCTGCACGCTTCGCTCCAGCCTGACGGCGGCGTGCTGCTGCTGCAAAAACCCGCGGACGCCTACTTCTGGGAAGTTGAGCCCTTTTGGAACAGTTTGACACACAGGCTTTCGGTGTACCGCAAGTCCTACCGCCGGTCCTACCCGGGCACATATGTATGGGAGCTACTCGGAGACAACTTTGACACCGTGGCAGAGCGGTGGACAGACGTGGTCGCCGTTGGCGTGGCATCGGCGTCCGGCGTGCACGTTCGGCTCAGTGACACGGGCGTGCTCCACATGACAACGCACAACCGTGCGGCGTGTAACGCGACGTATCAAGTCGTCGAGGCCCAATCGGTTGAAAGTGTGCACCAACGCATGTTTGTAAACGTGCACGGCGACCAAGTTGCGCTGGTATTGTATTCTGGTCAAGAAAGCGTACGCGCCACGGTGCGGGTGGTCAGCGGCCTTGCCTGCACGGCCCGTGCGGACGCGCTGCTGCAACCAGATGTTGTCGACTTTGCGGATTTCTCCGAAATCGACGACGTGCAGTTTGGACGCAGCGGGCTCGAGCTGATTGTGAGCGACAGGACGCGGGTATCGAGAATCGCGCTTCGCGGGGCAGTTGCCGTGCGCACTGTGCTGTTTACGCACGCGTCAAGCAGCAGCGGCGTGTGCACGGGCACACGCACAACGCTGAGCCAGACGCGCACGCGCCTGGTGACGGCGCGCAACCTGCACAACGTGACGCTATACGAACCCGTCGACGGGGCCGAGCAGTGCCAGGCGTGCGCCCCCGGCACGGCGGCCGCGTTTGGCGCCGGGGCGTGCTACAGCTGCAACGCAAGCGCGGTCGCGCCTGCCAGCGGCAGCAGCACCTGCGAGGCGTGCGCGTACGGTTTCCGCACAAACAGCAACCGCACCAAGTGCGTGCGCGACAGCGCGTGTGTGCAGAGCGCCAACTACGTTAACGTCCCGCTGGCGCGGCTCGCGCTGTGTCCATGTGACGCCGGGTTTTACATGCACAACGCGTCGGGTGTGCTGCAGTGCCGCGGGTGTCCGGTGGGCACGTTCAAGCCCGAGCGCGGCTTGCTTGAGTGCTCGCCGTGTGCCGCTGGACACACGGGGCCGTTTGCCAGCACAAGCGCCCTGTTGTGCGAGCCGCTGTCGTGCGAGTTTGACGCGGGCGTGGTCTTCAACGCAACGACAGCGCAATGCCTGTGCCCGGCGGGTGCCAAGATGCTTGTGCTTGCCGGGGGCAACGCGACGTGCGTGTCGTGCGAGCAGGGCTCGTGGCGCAGTGTGCCGTCACGGAAGACGACGTGTGTGCACTGCGAGGCCGACGGCGCCGGGCTGACGACCGAGGGCCGCGGCGCCGTGTCTCCGGAGCTGTGCGTGTGTCGAAACGGCACCTTTTTCTCGCACGCGGAATCGAGCTGCCTGTGGTGCCCGCGCGGCTCGTACGGGCATGGCTTGAACCGCTCGCAGACGTGTGCCCGCTGCCCAGCGGTTGCCCCGACAACGCAGCGCACCGGCAGCGTGCACATGACAGCGTGCGTGCCATGCCCGCGCGGCTTTTTTGCCAACGCCTCTGGCGCGGATACAGTGTGCGTCAAGTGCGCGCCTGGCTCGGGACACGCAGGCAAGCATGCGTGCGTGCCGTGCCTTGCGGGCGCCTACGGGCCCGACCTCGCGCAAAACGGCAGCTGCTTTCCGTGCCCGCCACGGACACACTCGCTGCGCGGCGCCGCGCAGTGCGTCGCGTGTACACCAGGGCATGCGTGGAATGCGACGCTGGGAAGCTGCAGCGCGTGCCCGGAGGGCACGCATGGCGAGCCGGCGGGGCGCACGTGTGTTGCGTGCCCACCAAATGCGACGTCCGTCCGAGGCGCGGCCAACAGCAGCGCGTGCGTGTGTCGGCTGGGCACGGTCACGGCGCGCAACGGCGCCTGTCGGCTGTGCCCGCCGGCGTCGCGGTTTCAGCTCGCCACGGGCAACGCCAGCGCTGCGCAGTGCGCCCCGTGCGCCGGCAATGCTTCGGCCCCCTGTGCGTGCACTCGTGACCAAGTGATGGGCAACGCGTCGGGGCTCTGCCTGCGCGCAGCTTGCCCCGACGCAAACCTGGGGTTTGAGCACGTACAGGTGCGTTTTGCGTACACCGTGTACGAGCTCCTGTTCCTCGCCGAAACCATAGCACACGTTGCGGGCACTTGTCTTCGTCACGTGCAGATCGAAGCGACAGAGAACATGCACGTCTACAAGTTTCGCGTGCAAATGCCGCGCGTGCACGCAGAACGTAAGCCGGTGTCGGTAGGTATGGCCCGTCTTGCGGGTGTGGATGTGCTGCTGTCCGAGATCGAGCTTCCAAGCACATCACCACCGCCGCCGCCATCACCACCGCCGCCGCCATCACCACCGCCACCGCTGCCCAGTGGGAATACCGTGGTCGTGTCCAGCGCAAGCCCGTTGGAGACCGGCAGCAATATGATTCCTGTTTACGCAGGAGGCGGCGGGGGCCTCGTCGCGGTGCTTTTTGCTTTATTCTGCTGTCTACGTCAAAACAAGAGCAAGAATCGGGTGGCACCCGAGCCCGGTGTCTCGGACATGAAACAAACAAACGGTCAAACTGCCTTTTTTTTAATGACCCCAGCGACTGCGAACATGCAAAAACACACGCCCGCTTCGAACGTATTCGCGCTTGCTGCAGCACAATCGACGGCACGGCGACACGTAAACCCGTCGCACGTGCACTTTGGCATCGTGCTCGACGCCAGAGTTTGAAGCCGCGCATTACGTCGGTGGGTAAAGCTCGCGCGCGGTGCCCGCTGGAAACATGGTACTGCTCGGCATTGGCGCCACAAACACGACCGACGACACGTACATCAGCAGCAGGCACAAGCTCTGTGCCAAGCAGGTCCAGAAGCGGGCGTTTATAAATTTCAGGTAGGTCAGGTTGGTGTCGCACAAGTGAATGTACGTGAAAAAGGCGTTGACAACGTCGACGATGATGGCGAAGAAGCCGGTGAAAAAGCCGACGGTGCTCATGCTCTTTGCGCCGACTGCGACGACGAGCGTCAGCAGGCACGCGGGGCGGTACACCGTCGGCGGGGCGTCGCGCGCCACCGTGCAGTACATGCAGAAGCTGTACGCCACGGCAATGTACAGGAAGAGCCACGGTTGCGCCACCGCCGTGATGAGGTACATGAAGATGAAGACCACAAACGTGTTGTTGAGCCAGAAGACGGCGTCGAACAGCAGGAGGTCGCTCCCCAGCTGCGTGGCCTTGACCACCGTGTGTGGATCGTACTCGCCGTCGTCCTGCAGCTTGTGCTCGATCGAATGGTAGACGATGCAGAGCACCAGCACGAATATGCTATAGAGGAGCACCACGTTGTCGAGGGCGCTGATGCGCAGCCCGCGCGGGCTTGCGGCGTCGTACGAGTCCTTGAGAAACTGTGCAATCTCGGGCACCACCGTCACGCGCGGGCGGAAAATGCCCGTGTGCACGTTGATGGCGGCGCGGTGCGTCTGCGTGTACAAGCGCAGCACGTCTGACAGCGCGGCGAAACGCATGTCGTGCGTTCCGTTCAAAAACAGCAGGCGAGGGTCACTCTGTGCTGCACTGACAACCGCCCACAGCTGCTCCGGGTGCAGCAGCTTGCTGCCGTCGTAGTCGCCGTGGTGCACCTCGTACACCAGCAGCCTGCACACACATGCGTGAGTTTTAGACACTGCGGCACGCCTGCACAATGTCACACGCACATATTCCGTAATGACCTGTACAAACACGCCGCAGTCCATGCCGTGAGCATAAACTGCGCGACGGCGTACGCCGTGCCAACCTTGATCGCTCCAAACGTGCCGAGCACGCCTTGCGGGATCATCGCAGTCTTGTGCTGTGAAGCATATAAACTCCTGCTTTTGTCTGCGTGCCAAGCACGTGTTTGCAAGTTTTGTTTTTTCAGCACCGCCGCTCGTGCCCCACGGCACCCCGTCCGTCATCGCTGCTGAACACGCATGAAGTGAAGCACGCAAACACACGTGTCTATGCGCAAGCAATGTACAATGCTTTACTTGACACCGCACAAATCCCAAACACGCGCCGCGCGTTGGCCTATGCAGCGTGGCTGCCCACGAAGCATGCCCACAAACAGAGGCATTCGCGCTGGACTCTACACATGAAATCCAGACCTTGCACGATTTCAATCACCTCCATCAAAAAAACACAGTGCATTAAAACTGCACACAAACGCCGAATTCGGCATAAAACGGTCGACCACTGCTTCCCTCAATGTGCCTCCTCTCTCTCTCCTATGTCGCTTGCTCCCCGTCTCCGACGATGTTCCGCTCCGGGTCATTGCACCACACGAATGATCAGTGTGGCACCGCCGCAAGACTCACGGTCTTCGTCCTTGTCGACGCAGTTGAGCTGAAACGCGGAAGCAGAATCAGTCGACACGCGATTCTGGAATACACTTGCCAACAAGCGCGCGAATGCGAAACAAATTCGAATGGAATAGAAATACATATTTGCACCTCCATTTTGAAAGTCTTCACTTTGTGAAGCGAGATCATATGCTCAACTGGCTCATCGCATTCGGAGTACTCAATCTCGACCGTCTTGATATCTTCCTCTCTCTCCTCTTCCTCACACTCATCTGAGCTAGCAAACCGGTACAGAACCGTCGCAGTCACCCTCACCTGCAATCATTCACAGAGTCAGGGTACAGCGATGAAGAGTCAAAGGCGCAAGAATACACATGAAACAGCACCTTGAAAGGGGTCTTTTTATCCTCCTTAGGATAACGATCCAAGGCATCATCATTCTGGATTCTGTATGCCTGAGCATCGTGATCCTGCCATGTCGATTCGACCACAAACCAGTTTTCATCGAGGCTATCCCACTCCTCCACTTGGATGAGCACCTGCCAATCGCCAGCGTCCGAATGTACGACGAGAATTTGCTTCAGATCCTGCACAAGCTCTGCAGCCCAGTCTTCGTCTCCACCACACTCGTCACACTCACCGCACCGGCAAGCAAACATGTCACCCCGTTTGCGCTTGTAATTCTTGAGTTCTTCTCCCTTTTTTTCATTGAGCGCATTCACGCGCCTCCAAAAGCTCTCGCGCCATGTTGTCTCCTTGGCAAATGACCTGCTTCTTTGTCCAAAATCCTCGGGCCTTAGCTCAAAATCATCGGGCGCACTCGGACCATATCTGCAGGCTGGCTCCAAGAGGAAGTTGCCACACTGACAAGCAAACACGCACGAGACCTTGTCCACGGACAGGCACATCCTGTCAAGGAGCTTTTTGGTTTCTTGTTTCAAGAGATCTGCAACCTCCCACTTTTCCATTCTAAGCAGATCTTCCTTGCTGACGTCGGACATGTAATTCGAGAAGGCCTTCCACCAGTTGTAGTGTTCCAAACTGGGCCACTCTTCTTGTTTCCTTACTGCTTGCCTCTGCAGCATGTTGGCAGCATGCTCCAGGGGAATCGCCCTGCCGTTCATCCCGCAAACCCAGCACTTCCTGGTGCTGAGTGTCGCCCGGTCGTCTTGTGTCATATCGGCTCCATTCTCTTGTTTGGTTCGCTGCCAGTCTTTCGGCGGGATGTCATCGTCGCTAACATCGCCTGCCGCTTGCCCGACACCTGTTGTTACAGCTGCACCTCCTGCGGAAGACCCGACGTGATTCCAGTGTGCTGGAGTGTGCATGCGAAGGCCCGTATTTTCGGGCATCATACAGCACTCCTGCTGGTCACTTTCGTGCGCAGCAGAATCAAGTGCCACCGCGTGGCTTGAAACAGGGTTCAAAAGCATTTGCACTTGCATCACAGACGCGTTCGACAAAGACCGATGTTCCTCCGCAGAACCGAGTGCACCCCCCTCGCTGGAGGCTGCGGTCAACAGCATTGACTCTTTCATGGCAGGCGCGTGGGACACTGTCCGATGTGGCTTTTCTCGACACCGAGTGATATTTGAGGGGAATTCGAGCGCCGTTTATTTCCGGCGAATTTCACAGGCTCTGAAGGGAATTCGAGCTCGGTCTATTTCCGGCGAATTTCACAGGAAACCACGATTTCCGCACCTGGCCGGTGTCAAAATAAAACAGGGCTCAATGTGTGCCGAGGCTCTGACGGGAATTCGAGCTCGGTCTATTTCCGGCGAATTTCACAGGAAACCCCGATTTCCGCACCTGTGCCGGTGTCAAAATAAAACAGGGCTCAATGTGTGCCGAGGCTCTGACGGGAATTCGAGCTCGGTCTATTCGCGGAAATTTTCACACTCAACAGTGGACTTTGCACACGAGCCAGCGTTTGGCAATATTTCAGACGCATGTCGACTCTGAGAATATACGCATACACAGACAGAGAACCATGTGTTTTGCAGCGCGAGCAACTGGCAGTTTTGGCGATGAATTAATGCCAAAACGGAGTATATAAGATTGCAATGCAGCGTGCAGTGTCATGCCGCGACGCAGGCTGTGCACGGACGCGTGCTTGTGTCTTTTGGCATGTGTGGGGGCGTTTGCGCTTGCACGTGCGCAGAGCACAAGCACGGCGCCGAATACACGCCCGGTGCAGTGCGGCGACTATGCCGTGAACGGGAACGAGACCTGTGACGACGGCAACACGCAGCCCGGCGACGGCTGCAGCGGCGTTTGCACGATTGAGGCGGGGTACATGTGCGAGTACAGCTACCGCGCGCCGGCGCAGGCGGCGCAGCCCGGCGTGCAGTTCAACTGGCTCATCAACAGCACAATGGTGCTCACGGGCACGCCGGAGTCGTGCACAGGTGCCTCACTGTGCCTGCAGGGCGCGCTGTGGCGCCCGGAGAACTGGGTAACGCTGTACGCCGCCGGCACAGTGCTGCCGCCGAGCGGGTACTACTGCGGCGACATGTGCAAGCTGTTTCCGACGCCGCAGGGGTACCGCATGGGCGACTCGTGCCAGCTCGAGGGCGTCAACGAGTGCATCGAGGGGCTGGCGGCGTGCGCGTACAACAGCGAGTGCGAGGACAAGCTTCCGCACGAAACGGCGACGGGGCTGGGCTACGTGTGTCGCTGCGACTCGCAGTACTTTACCACCGACGTCAACGGGCTGGGCTGCGCGCAGAGCGGCGTCGAGATCACTGCCATTGTTGCGGGCAAGAGCGGATACGATCCCGCCGAGAGCCCCGCGCCGGACATTGCGGTGCTCGAAGGCGTGCGCGCCGCGTTTATCGACCTCATCCTCGCGCAGAACTACACCGAGGGCGTCACACGCGAGGCGCTGCTCGAGGGCGTGGAGCAGTACGGCGCCGAGCTCGTGAGCGCGTCGGGCACGGGCGTGTTTGTCGGACGCGCTTTGTGGGCGCTGAAGGTGCGCATCGCGAGCGCGCAGGCCAACCTTGCGCTGATGAGCGCGGGCACGCTGTGGCGCGACCTCGAGCTCCTCGGCGCGGTGTTTAACAGCAGCGTGACGGCGGGCATTACCGACCATTTGCTGCACACGAGCTCGCGCTGCGCCAACGACCGCCTGCGCGAGTGTTTGAGCAGCGCCGACTGTCTGGACGGCGCGGCGTGCCTGCACGACGTGCCCGACGTCACCGTCTCGGTGCTTTCGGCCGGCGGCTCGACCGACTCGGTCACTGTGCCGTCGTCGGGGTTTGAGCTGGTGTCTGTGACCTATGACGTTACGCAGACCGCCTGGACCGCGCGCGTGCGCTACGACAACACGGTGGCCGCGAGCATGGACGTGCTCTACGTGTCGCACATGCCGACCCCGCTGACCGCCGAGGCGCAGAGCACGTTTCGCCCGGACGAGTTTCCCTGCCTCCCGGTCGGCACCGGCGAGCTCCAGCAGCGACGCCAGGACAATGTCTGCTGTTTGAAGGACCTCGATTTACTTTACACAACCACGAGCGCTTTTAGTTCATATCTCGCGGACAACGCGACCGCGCTCGGGGCCGCGCTCGGGGCCGCCGGGGCCTGTGCCACGCACGGCGCGCCGCCGCCGGGCGCGACGAGCACGCTGCTCGACACGTCGCGCGACTTTGTGGCTGGGCCGCTTGCGCGCATGACGCGTTCGACGGCCACGATCGACGACAGCGTCACCACGCACGGCTACCAAGACGTCCTGCTCTTTTTGGCGGAAGAAGATATGCGCGCGTACGGCGGCATTTCGTCGATGCTCGAAGGCGGATTCCGGATCGAGTTCTTTATTGGCGTGGCGCATCTCAAAGGCACGTCGACGACGGCGCTGAGCGCGGCGTTCTCGCACGTGAAAGTGACCGCAGAAATAACACAAACGTTTGTGTTCACGACGACGGCCGCGACCGAGACCACGTTTCTCGACGACATCAACGTCAACCTGGTGCAAGTGCGCGCCGGCGGCGCGGGCAGCGCGTACCTCAAGTTTGCGCGCGTGCAAATCACGCTGCCGGCGGCGCTGCAGGCGCCCGTGAACGCCGCGGACATTGTGCCCGTGTCCTCGGCGCGGGCGACGACCGGCTTCTCGGTGGACACGGCCGACGCCCCGGTGTACCCGTGCCTCTCGGGCGACCTCGCGGCGCTGCAGAGCACGCTTGCGGGGCTGCAGTGGTGCGCATTTGCCGACCCGCTGTGCGCGCCAGTGGGGCCCGCGACGATCGGCGCGGGGAATCAAGTGCACTTTATCTTCCCGCTGCCCACGGGCTTCTGGAGCGAGGAGCAGCTTGACAGCCCCGGCCTGCTCAACAAGTTTCTGTTCCTGGACTTTATGCTCAGCGCCGTCGACGCTGCCGGCAAAATTGTGTTTGACCGCGTGCAGACGCGCACCGAGATCACGCGCCTGAGCGTCGCCGCGCAGTGTGAGACCGAGCAGATCACCGCCGGGGTCACCGATATTATGGAAATCGACTTGTATCTCGGGCTGACGCCCTCGGACGCGCTCTTTGACGACTCGCTGGTGCAGGCCGTCGACATCGCGAGTAGCGCGACGCCGGTCAACATGGTGCGCGAGCAGTCGAGCACCGCGTCCAACGTCATGACGATGCTGATCAAAGGCGCGCCGGAGACCTTTGCGCAGGCCTATGCCTCCGAATACGCTCTCGAAGTCGAAGATATGCTCACGATGCACTTTATCGACCCGGCGAAGCGCGCGACGGTGCAGGCGCTGATTGACGCCGGACAGGCGTTCGAGACCTACGTGCCGAGCGGGTCCGAGAGCCTGATGCGCTTGCGCCCGACGCAGGCCCTGCTCGAAATCTGCCCGATCCACGCGACCAAGAACACGTTTGGGTGCATCACGCGGCGGGACATCCAGGAGCGCATGCACGACGTCGTCACGCAGTCTGTGTTCAAGTTTTCGCCGCACAACGCGACCGTGCGCGACGACACGTTTGACGCCGCGGGGCGTTGGATGCAGTCGCTGCTCGGGGCCAGTGACTACGCCTTCAACCTCGGGCGCAGCCACGCACAGGTGATGACGGACCGCTTTCAGCTCCAGCACCGCTATAGACCCGCGTACCTGGTCAAGCCGACCGTGCCGTGGCGCCAGACCGAGA
>Ga0181560_10000920_pt1 | contig 27408 bp, 32 predicted proteins | sample 011ome_20_FD_133751 | JGI IMG/M metagenome (GOLD analysis project Ga0181560, IMG submission 133751) | Coastal salt marsh microbial communities from the Groves Creek Marsh, Skidaway Island, Georgia - 011509CT metaG (megahit assembly) | ecosystem: Environmental > Aquatic > Marine > Intertidal...
GCATTGTCGACGCGGGGTGCCACCTCGACAGCGGCGCAGTATCTGGCAGAGAGCGAAAACGCGGCCGACCTCGTTGGCGGCGTGGAATTGGCCGACATGGACCCCGTACTGGCGAGCGTGCTGACGGATCTCTCCATGACCAGCACCCTCGATACCAGCTTGAATTTGGGGGCGCTGATTCTGGAACAGATTGGCGGTGTGGCGAGACTCCACAAAAAAAAGGTCGAGCAGGCGGGGTTCGCTGTGCTCAAGTCACCGGATGTCCCGTCGCTATTAATCGAAACGGGTTTCATTTCTAATCCAAACGAAGCGGGACAACTCTCGACACCGGCCTATCAGGACAAGATGGCACGGGCGATTCGCCGTGGGATTCAGAGTTGGTTTGCGCGACAACCGCCGCCCGGCACCTTGCTTGCATGGCAGCGCGAACAGGGGAGTCGCGAGGTGACGGTGGCGCCCGGTGACACCCTGTCTGAGATCGCGCAGCGCCACAGCGTCTCGGTGGCCTCCATAAAAACAACCAATGGCTTGACCCGCGATACCATTTTCGTGGGACAGACCTTGCTGATCCCGGACGCCTAGTTTTGCCGATTCGAATTCTCGAGCCGCGGCTCGCCAACCAGATTGCTGCGGGCGAAGTGGTGGAGCGACCCGCCTCGGTTGTAAAGGAAGCCGTCGAGAACAGCCTGGATGCGGGGGCGTCGCGTATCGAGATTGACGTGGAGGCGGGCGGTGCCCGATTACTGCGCATCCGTGATAACGGTGCCGGTATGCCAGAGACAGATCTCGCGCTCTCTCTGGCGCGCCATGCCACCAGCAAAATAAGCAGTATTGATGACCTTGAGGCCGTCAATTCCCTCGGGTTTCGCGGCGAGGCCCTGGCGTCGATTGCCTCGGTCGCTCGACTTGTGCTGACGGCCAACACAGAGGCCGAATCTGCGCGGGGGCATCAGGCGCGCTGCGAGGGCCGCGAGATGACGGTGCAAGTCAGACCCGCGCCACATCCCCGGGGCGCAACGCTGGAGGTGCGTGATCTGTTTTACAACACCCCCGCGCGACGCAAGTTTCTGCGCACGGAAAAAACGGAATTTGGCCATATCCTCGAAGTCATCAAGCGGCAGGCGCTATCCCGTCCCGATGTCACTTTTGTACTCAGTCATAATGGCAAACAAATCAGTCACTACTCGGCCGCCACTACTGAGAGCGATCAAACACGCCGGATAGCGTCGGTGTGTGGTAAAGAATTTGCCGAACACACGGTGCCGATTGACCGCGCTGCTGGCCCGTTGCGGTTGTGGGGTTGGGTCGCCGAACCCACTTTCTCGCGAAGTCAGGCCGATCTGCAGTACTTTTTTGTCAACGGCCGTGTCATCCGCGACAAGTTGGTTTCCCATGCGATCAGGCAGGCCTATCGCGACGTGCTCTTTCATGGGCGCCATCCAGCCTTTGTACTATTTCTGGAGCTCGATCCCGCCAGCGTGGATGTCAATGTGCACCCCACCAAACACGAGGTTCGCTTTCGCGAGGGTCGCGCCGTCCATGATTTTCTTTTCAGCACGCTTGCCCGGGCCCTCGGTGATGTCCGTCCCGGGCAAATTTCTGTTGCGGCGGATCCATCGCCGGCTCAGGGCACGATGTCCCAGGGAACGATGCCGCTGGCCGCCGGCGGCTTGCCGACGTCGCTTGACGCTGAACCACAGCCTGCAGCGGCAGGGAGGGTTGGCGGTGGGCGAGGCAGCGGTGGCGGCTATTTCTTCGCTTCACCTGCCGGCGTCAGCACCGTGCCGCAGCCTGAATTTTCCGTGTCTGATGGCGACGTGCCGCCCCTCGGGTTTGCGATCGCCCAGCTGCACGGCGTGTATATTCTCTCGGAAAATCAGCATGGTCTGGTGTTGGTGGACATGCACGCGGCCCATGAGCGCATCACTTACGAACGCCTGAAGAGCGCTCGGCATAAGACCGGTATTACCCGACAGCCACTTCTGGTGCCGCAGAGTCTGTCAGTCTCGGCTCGCGAGGCAGCGGTTTGCGCCGAGCAAGCTGAGGAATTGATGGCGCTGGGCGTATGGGTCGAACCTGTAGGAGAGGAGACGGTGGTCGTGCGGGAGTTGCCGGCGGCCCTCATCGACGCTGACGCAGAAGCCTTGGTGCGAGATGTGCTGTCGGACTTGCTCGAATTTGGCACCAGTGACCGCGTAGCGAGTTCGATGGACGAGCTGTTGTCTACCATGGCCTGCCATGGATCCGTGCGCGCGAACCGTCGGCTGACCTTACCCGAAATGAATGCGTTATTGAGGGACATGGAGGAGACGGAGCGCTCGGGCCAATGTAACCACGGGCGCCCAACCTGGGTGCAGTTGGGTATGACCGATTTGGACAAGCTATTTTTGCGTGGACGCTGACGATGGATGAGCCGGTGTTGGCTCTGATGGGGCCGACCGCGTCGGGAAAGTCGGCCCTTGCGGAGCGGCTCGCGGTGACCTTCGGTGGAGAGCTGATCAGCGTGGATTCGGTGCTGGTCTATCGGGGGCTTTCGATCGGTGCGGCCAAGCCGGATTACCCCCATCACCTGGTTCACATGCGTGATCCCGCTCAGGTCTACACGGCTGCAGACTTTGCGCGTGACGCTCAACGCTGTATCGATGAAATCTACTCTCGTGGTCGCCGCCCAATTCTTGTCGGTGGCAGCATGCTGTATTTTCGCGCCCTGATTCAGGGTCTCGACGATGTGCCCGCGATTGATCCTGCGATTCGCGCGGCTATTGAGGCGCAGGCGCGCGCCGAGGGCTGGCCGGTGCTCCACCAGAGACTGGCGGAGGTCGATCCTGCTACCGCGGCGCAGCTGCACCCTAATCACAGTCAGCGCATATGCCGCGCGCTTGAAGTGTTCATGGGGACCGGCACACCTTTGAGCGAGTGGCAGCAGGGCGGTGCGCGGCGAGCGTCAGCGGCTGCCAATTATGAATGCATTGCACTCTGCCCCGAGCCGCGTGCCGTGCTGCATGCGCGGATTGCGCAGCGCTTGAACGCGATGTTTGACGCGGGGCTAATCGAAGAGGTCAGGGCGCTGTATCAGAGAGGAGATTTACACAGGGATTTACCGGCCATCCGAGCGGTGGGCTACCGTCAGGTTTGGTCCTTTCTGCAGGGAGAGCTGAGTCTGGCTGAATGTCGCGACAGAGTGCTGGCGGCGACGCGGCAATTGGCCAAGCGACAACTGACCTGGCTAAGAAGCTGGCCGGATCTGACCTGGATCCTTACTGATGCGCAGGGGCGGCTGATACCGGCTGAGGCGCCCTCGGTCGTCGGAGAAGAGGTTGAGCGAGCGACGCCGCCGGCGACGACTTGGAAAAACCGCATCATGCAACTCATGCGGAACTTTTAGCTGACGCCGGTATCGTAGTAGAATAGGGACACTCCACTGCGGTGGAGTTTTTTGTCGCCGATGGCTTGGCGGCCGTAACGTGCTTCTTCGTGAAGAGCACCTGTTTTTGATTTTGAAAACAAGGAGTACCCATGTCGAAAGGGCATACCCTACAAGACCCTTACCTCAACGCATTGCGCAAGGAAAGAGTTCCGGTATCGATCTATTTGGTGAATGGCATCAAGCTACAGGGCCAAATTGAATCATTCGACCAGTTCGTTGTTCTGTTGAAGAACACGGTATCGCAGATGGTCTACAAACACGCTATTTCAACAGTTGTCCCAGCCCGCAACGTGCGCTTACCCGCTGCGGACGGTGAGGCGTCAGCTGAAGATTGACCTGCTGGCGCTCCAATGGGGCGCCGCTTGATCCCCCATGTTTTTTGAGCGCCATCAGGGTGGTGAACGCGCCGTGTTGGTCCAGCTGCAGCTGGACGGGCACGGGCGTGACCTCAGTTTGTTGGAATTTGAGGAGCTGGTGAGTTCTGCCGGCGGGGAGCCGGTTGCCACCATAACGGGATCGCGCCGGGCACCTCATGCCAGAACCTTCGTTGGCGAGGGCAAGCTCAATGAAATTCTGGCGGCGTGTCGTGATCACGACGCGGCGCTGGTAATTTTTAATCACGCCCTGACGCCAAGCCAGGAGCGTAATCTTGAGCAGGCGCTCTCCTGTCGGGTGCTGGCAAGGACCGGCCTCATACTGGATATTTTTGCGCAGCGGGCGCGCACCCATGAGGGCAAGTTACAGGTGGAGTTGGCGCAGCTGACGCACATGAGCACGCGCCTAGTCAGAGGGTGGACCCACCTCGAGAGGCAAAAAGGGGGTATTGGTCTTCGCGGGCCGGGTGAAACCCAATTAGAAACCGACCGCAGATTATTGCGCGCCCGCATTAAGTCCATTCAAGGGCGTCTGGAGCGTGTTCGCAACCAACGAGAGCAGAGCCGGCGTGCCAGACGACGCGCGGAATTACCGGTGTTGTCGCTGGTCGGGTATACCAATGCCGGCAAGTCTACGTTGTTTAATCGATTAACCTCATCGACCGTGTACGCCGCAGATAAATTATTTGCGACGCTGGACCCCACGCTGGCTCGGGTAGATATCGAGCATCTGGGGCCTGTTCTATTTGCCGATACCGTGGGGTTTATCTCTGACTTGCCGACAACTTTGGTAGAGGCTTTTAAAGCGACTTTGGAAGAAACGGCCAATGCCAGCCTGCTCCTGCACGTCGTCGACGTTTCGGCTGACAACCGCGAGGAGTTGATGGCGGATGTGCAGGCGGTACTGGGAGAAATCCGTGCAGATGAACTCCCTCAATTGGTGGTGTTCAACAAGCTGGATTTACTGGAGCAACCCGCCCGCATCTCGAGAAACGAAGAGGGGTTGGCGGTGGCAGTTTATGTATCGGCGGTCACTGGCGAGGGCATTCCTCATCTGCTGGAGGCGGTGCAAGAAAGGCTGTCGGTGGCACTCTTTGACGAGGAGGTTGTGTTGGATGCAACCCACGGGCGTCTGAGAGCGGCCCTGTACGATCAGGGTGCGGTTTGCACCGAGGAGTGGCTGTCAGATGGCAGTTCGCGGCTGCACATTCGAATGCCCCTGTCGGATTGGCGACGTTTGAGCCGCTAGTGCAGCGCTTGTCCGATGGCAGGGGGAGAACCCACTGTGGGGGATAAAACGTCGATAAAGTCCCGATCTTGTACCGGGGTTTGGTAGACTAGGCGGCCTTCTGATGAGGAAACACGTTATGTCTTGGAATGAGCCCGGGGGCGGTAATAATGGCCCTCGTGATCCCTGGGGGGGTGGCAATCAGGGGCCACCCGATTTGGATGAAGCGTTCAAGAAGCTGCAGCAAAGTATTGCGGGGCTCTTTGGAGGAGGTCGCCGTGGTAGCGGTCCCGCCAAAGGGGGCGTGTCGAGTGCCTTGTTAGGTGTGATTCTGGGTGGCGTGCTCATGGTGTGGGGCCTGATGGGCTTTTATCAGCTGGATGAGCAAGAGCGCGCCGTGGTGCTGCGGTTTGGCGAGTATCACGCCACCCTGACGCCTGGTTTGCAGTGGAATCCGCCGCTCATCGACGAAGTGATTACAGTGAATACCACCAAAGTAAGGGCCGCAGGTTTGCGTGAAGTCATGCTGACTCAGGATGAGAATATCGTCGAGGTCAGCATGTCTGTGCAATATGTGATTAGTGATCCTCAGAGCTTTGTACTTGAGGTGCGCGATCCCGAAGTTTCATTGCAGCATGCAGCGCAGAGTGCCCTGCGCCATGTGGTTGGAGACACTACTATGGATCTAGTGTTGACCGAGGGTCGTGCTGCCATCGCATTCGAAGTGCGTGACAGGCTGCAGCAATATCTAAATGACTACACCACAGGGATTCAGGTTTCCAAGATCAATATCGATGAGTCCAAACCGCCGGCTCAGGTTCAGGGCGCTTTTGATGATGTGATCAAAGCCAGAGAGGACGAGGAGCGCGTGAAAAATGAAGCGCAGTCCTATGCCAATGGCATCGTCCCTGAAGCGCGAGGTCGCGCCCAGAGAGTTTTGGAGGAGTCAAACGCTTACCGAGATCAGGTCATTGCTAGGGCGGATGGTGAAGCCCAGCGTTTCAATCAGCTCCTCGAGGAGTACCGCAAGGCGCCAGAGGTGACAAGAGAGCGACTCTACATCGACTCGGTTCAGTCGGTCTTTGCCAACACCAATAAAGTGATGGTGGATGTGGACGGCGGCAACAACGTGCTGTATCTGCCGCTGGATAAAATGGTGCCTAGCGCGGGTCAGCCCCGCGGTGTTGGCGGACGCGGTGCTATGAGTGAGAGAGAAATGCGTGAAATAGCGGATCAGGTGACAGAGCAGTTGCGGCGGGATCTGGATGCCGCTGCCGCGCGGCGAGGAGGGCGTTAAGTATGACCAGACAAACCTTTCTCGGCGTGATCATTGCCATTGTGCTGGTGGTGCTCTCCAATAGTTTGTACGTCATCAGGGAAACGCAACGGGGCGTGTTGTTGAAATTCGGTGAGGTTGTGGACCCAGACCTCAAGCCCGGTCTGCACATTAAGATGCCATTCGTGAATGCCGTACGTAAGTTTGATGGCCGTATTTTGACGGTCGACAGCAGTCCAGAGCGATTCTTTACTCAAGAAAAGAAAGCATTGATCGTGGATTCCTATGCCAAGTTCCGGGTCACCGATACGGCAAAGTATTACACTGCGACGAACGGCGAGGAACTTCGGGCAGCGGGACTTCTCTCCCAGCGGATCAATGATGGGCTACGAAACCAAGTAGCGACGCGTACCGTGCAAGAGGTGGTCTCGGGTGAACGAGACCAGTTAATGCAGGCTATTACTGCCCAACTTAATGAGGTCGCAAATGAGGAGTTGGGGGTTGAGGTAATTGATGTGCGGGTCAAGAAAATCGACCTGCCGCCTGATGTGTCAGAGTCGGTCTATCGCCGAATGAATGCCGAGCGTGAAAAGGAAGCCCGTGAACTGCGCTCAGAGGGTAAAGAGCTGGCTGAAGGTATTCGTGCTGCGGCGGACAGAGAGGTGACTGTGATCGAGGCTAACGCATTCCGCGACGCGGAGATTGTTCGCGGTAATGGAGATGCAGAGGCAACGCGGATCTATGCGGAAGCCTTTAACCAGGATCCGGAGTTCTACTCCTTCACTCGTAGCCTAGAGGCTTACCGGGAGACGTTTAACGCGGGTAGCGATGTGATGCTGTTGCAGCCCGACAGTCAGTTCTTCCAGTACCTCAGGGATCCAAAGGCCGCTAAGTAAATCCGCATCTAACCGTTTGGGGGCGGAGCCGCCCCCAAACCGCTCTACAGCATGTGTTATTCTCAGGCCGAACGCGTTCGGCGACGAATACCCTGACGGAATCACAATGACCACTGAAAATCGCTGGCTATTGCCCGAGGGTATTGATGAGCTCCTGCCCGAACAAGCCGGGCGGCTGGAGGCGCTGCGGCGTGACCTGCTCGATCAATGTGCGACCTGGGGTTACCGCTACGTTATTCCACCGCTGGTTGAGTTTACCGACTCATTACTCGTAGGCCTTGGCGCTGATCTTGACTTGGTGACGTGTAAGTTCACCGATCAAATGAGCGGACGCATGCTCGGCGTGCGGGCCGACATTACGCCGCAGGCTGCCCGGATCGATGCTCACAGTTTAGGTGAACCGGGCGTCACGCGGCTTTGCTACGCCGGATCGACCTTGCAGACGGTGCCTCAGGCCAGCGGGGTGGGTCGCTCCCCCATCCAGTTAGGGGCTGAAGTGTTCGGCAGTGCCTCGATTGAGGCCGATACCGAGGTGATCACGTTACTGCTGTCGTTACTCGAAAGCGCTGAGGTAGAGGCGGCGGTGACGCTGGATATTGGGCATATCGGCATTTATGACGCATTGTTTTCCGAGGCGCTGCTAGAGCCAGCAATTGAGCGTCAGGTTTTTGATGCATTGCAACGAAAATCGGGTCCGGATATTCAGCGCCTGGCGGCGCTGTTGCCGCCGGAGGTGGCAACAAAGCTCCAACAACTGGCCTCGCTGCATGGATCTCCCGATGTGCTGCAACGCGCGCGCGACGTTTTTGCGGGTCAGGATGTGGTTCAACACGCACTGGACGATCTGGAAAAAGTGCTGGCGAGAGTGCGGGATGGCTTCCCCAATGTGGGGCTCTATGTCGACTTAACTGAACTGCGCGGTTTTCGTTACCACACGGGTCTGGTCTTTGCGGTGTACCTCGAGGGTCGAGGGTCTGCGGTGGCCAAGGGTGGAAGGTATGACAGCATTGGAGCGGTATTTGGCCGCAATCGGCCGGCCACTGGGTTTGCCATCGATCTGAAGGCGCTAGTTGAGGACGCGCGGCGATCCCCATCTGTTGGCTCGCTGATCATCGCTCCTCAAGGCGCTGACTCCGGTTTACTCGCAGCTATTTCGGCTTTGAGAGCCGCGGGGCATCGGGTGGTGGTCGATCTTGGCGAGGGCGTTGAATCAGTAGACGCACAGTGGCTGGTTCTGAAAGAGGGTGAATGGGTGGTAGAGGAATCTTCATGAGCCGCAATGTTGTGGTGTTGGGAACGCAGTGGGGAGACGAAGGTAAAGGAAAGATCGTTGATCTCTTAACCGAACAGGCCGACGCCGTTGTGCGTTTTCAGGGCGGACACAATGCAGGACACACCTTGGTGATCGGCGGGGAAAAAACCGTCTTGCATTTGATTCCCTCCGGCGTGCTCCGCTCGGGTGTGGAATGTCTGATTGGCAATGGGGTGGTTTTGTCCCCCGAGGCCTTGTTGAAAGAAATGGATGCGCTTGAGGCCAACGGTGTCCCTGTGCAGGACCGCCTGAAGGTCTCGGCAGCTTGCCCGTTGATCCTCCCTTACCACGTTGCGCTGGATCAGGCGCGGGAAACCCGTCGCGGAGAGAAGAAAATTGGTACCACGGGGCGTGGCATCGGCCCGTGTTATGAAGACAAGGCCGCAAGGCGCGCACTGCGGCTCGGGGACTTGCGCGACCCAGAGCGCTTTCAAGCATCTCTGGAGGAAGTGCTCGATTATCACAACCATGTGCTAGCGCATTACTACGGGGTCGAGACGCTGGCCGTATCTGCAGTCCTCGATCAGGCCCTTGCTTATGCGGAGCGCCTGCTGCCTATGATGGCTGACGTGACCTCCCTGTTACATGATTATCGCAAAACGAATGCACGCCTGCTGTTTGAAGGAGCGCAGGGTTCGCTGCTTGATATTGACCATGGCACGTATCCCTATGTGACCAGCTCCAATACCACTGCTGGCGGAACTGCAACTGGTTCGGGGTTTGGTCCGCTGTATCTGGATTACGTGTTGGGTATCACCAAGGCTTACACCACCCGAGTCGGCTCTGGCCCTTTCCCCACAGAGTTATTTGACGACGTTGGTCAGCGATTGGCCGAGCGCGGCCATGAATTTGGCGCCACCACCGGAAGAGCGCGCCGCTGCGGCTGGTTTGACGCGGTCGCATTGCGAACGGCTGTGAATATTAATTCGGTCTCGGGACTGTGCCTGACAAAGCTCGATGTACTTGATGGTCTTGAGGAAATTGCCGTCTGCGTGGGCTATACGAATGCCAAGGGGGAACCGGTCGGTAATCCCATTGATGCAGTGGACTACGAGGATGTCATGCCTGTCTATGAGACCGTGCCGGGCTGGAGCGAGTCTACCGTTGGCGTAAAAAGTGAGAGCGCACTACCTGATAATGCGAGGGCCTACATAGCGCGCATCGAAGCGCTGGTGGGCGCCCCTATCGATATTATTTCTACCGGTCCCGATCGAGATGAAACCATCGTGTTACGGCACCCTTTTACTGATTAGATCATCATGTTGACGCTCAACAAGATTCTTTCCCTGCTTATCTATCCGCTGTCCCTGTGTTTGATTTGTTTCGTATTTGCTCTCGTGTTTCGGGCACGGGGTGCTGTCGTCACAGCCAACACCCTGACAATTCTGGCCACCATTTGGCTTTATTTCTGCTCAACGGAGTGGGGGGCGGGTGCACTGCTGTCACCCCTAGAGAGCGCTTACCCCGCTTTTGTTAATGAGGAGTTACCCAACGCACAGGCGATTTTAGTGCTGGGTGGTGGTACTTCTGGAGAGTCGCAATTTGGTCAAGGCGGGGATCTGAACCACGCGGCCGATCGCTTGTGGTTGGGTGCGGCGCTGCACCGTGCAGGCAAGGCGCCTCTCATCGTGCTTTCCGGTGGCTCTGTGCATCCTGACGCGGTCCCGGAATCGCGGCTGATGGCGCAAAAGCTGAAGGCTATTGGTATTCCCGAAACGGCATTGTTGTTGGAGTCGGAGAGCCGCACGACCCGTGAGAACGCTCTGTACTCTTGGTCGCTGTTGCAGGAGCTTGGCATTACCCACGTTTTATTGGTCACCAGCGCGAGTCATATGCGCCGCGCAGCCGCTGTTTTTGGCGCCCAAGGTTTTGTGGTGACCTCGGTGGCAACCGATCATCAGATGCCCCTTCGAGTTGGGCCAGTGCCCGGTTGGCTCCCCACGCTCGATCGCCTGGCACGATCCAGTCAGGCGATCCATGAGTGGGTTGGTTATTGGGTGTATGAACAGATGGGACACTTCGAACCGCCCCAGGTAACCTTGGAAACCTGAGGGATCAGATGTAAAGCGTCTTCAGGTCGCTATAGTTTTGGCCCGTCCAGCGGCGGAAAGCGCGATAGAAACTGTTTACCTCTGCATAGCCCAATTCCCAGGCAACGGACTTGCCCGGCAACCACCGTTTAAGCAGCATTTGGGCACAACGATGTTGGCGAACCTGATCCAAAATATGCTGATAGTTGGTGCGATCAGCCCGTAACCGTCGGCGCAGCGTCGTGGGGCTGATGTGCAAGTGATCGGCGACTTCCTCTGAGCGAAGTCTCGACAGGTCGCCCTTGAGTAGCAGGTCAATGACTGACAGCGACGTCCGCGACAGATCGTGGGGCGCTCGCCCGGTAATACGTATGGATAGTTCGGCTGGCACCTCCGGCCCGGGACGGGTTAAGCCCTGCCCAAAAGTGCTCCACTGACTTTTTTGGCGACCGCGGTCAACTCTTGCTGGCCGCTGCAGATAGATAGGATAGTGATGACGGTGCTGGTTATCAGGTGTTCTTAAGTCTTTCATATTAACGTCCTTGTAGGATCATTATTTCCCCAAAGGGCCCGGTGGAGACAATCCGTGTCTCGGCCAATCAGGTTAACCCAAACGCGGATGAAGGCCAGAGAAAAGACCGGAAAGGATCACATTTACTGTCTGGTAAAAGCGTTAAGCGCGGTAGCCTCATCTGCCAGCCAGACGGATACGCGGGCTACCCTGGCGTTGGAAGGGTCGTGAGCGTCACACTTTTAGGGCAGTAAAGGGGGTGTCGCGGCATTCCCAAAGCCGTGATACCCAGACAATAGGCTTTATCCAGTGTCTTGTGCACGGCGGCGCCTCTGCCCATCAGAAGACCCCCGTTGCCCCAGGCGGCAATGACGGGCGTAGTCTCTTCCATGGCGCGCCGGAGCCAAAAATCAGTCCTGGGACCAATCGGGTCAGTGACGGTTTTCAACTCGCCGGGGTCCGTGGCGCATAAGGAGAAAAGATTCACCAGCAGCAATGACCCATAACCCCACCCTTGGGCGAAGGTGAGGCATCGCCTGAGGGTGGCGTCATCATGATGTGCGTCGGCCGTTGAGGGATTCAGGCAGATAAAAACACAGCCTGTAAGACGGGGTTCCCATACCCTGCGGAGCCAGTAACGGTAGCGGCGACAGCGAGAGAAACCGGCTTCACTCAGCGTGCACGGAGTGTCAGTCATCGTTTGGGTCTGATGAGGGCGCTATGTTGTTCACGAGTCCTGCGCTAACAATGCGGAGAGTGAGCCGAGTCGCTGGGAATGTAGGCCTACATGGTATGGTTTTGTCAAACGCATGCGGTGCCACCGGCGCACTCGATGGATCTGTCGGTCGGGGTCTACCGGTAAGCTGCGATGCGGCGTGCTGTAACGGTGAGTATCTGAGGAGGGGGACATGATTTTATTAACTGGTGTAACGGGGCGCGTTGGTCGTGCCACAGCTGGCGCGCTACTGAATGCCGACGTTGCCTTCAGAGCATTGGTGCGCGACCCGAGCAAGCTTCCTCAGATCGACCCCCGAATGGATGTGATCAGCGGCGATCTGAGCGACCCCCAGTCGGTAAAGCGAGCCCTCGCGGGTGTTGATCGGGTGCTTGTTGTGATGGGAAATCATCCGGATCAGGCGCTCCTTGAGCGGCAATTTGCGACTCTGGCGGCAGAGGCAGATGTCACCCATTTGGTCAAGGTCTCCTCTATGGAAGCGGGTGAAGATGCCAGTGCTGTCCTGCCGCGGACTCATTACGAAACGGAGCAACACATTGTTGCCAGTGGATTGAACTGGACTTTTTTACGGCCCAATTTTTACATGCAGAATATGCTTATGTATGCGGAGGCGATAAAGCACGGCGGCACCTTTGCGCTGCCTCTGGGGACTGCACTGACGGCCATGATTGATACCAACGATGTGGGTGAGGTGGCCGCGGCGGTGCTTTCAGCGGAGGGCCATGGCGGCGAGGTTTATGAGTTGACCGGCCCCGACCTAATGAGTTTTCACGAGGTTGCAAAGCGTCTCGGTAACGAGATTGGACGTGACGTGAGGTATCATGAGCAGTCTCCTGAGGAGTTCAGAGCGACGTTGGAGCGCTTTATTACCTCGCGCTGGCAACTCGACGCGGTGTGCGAGCTATTCGCGGAAATTGCGGCGGGGTCGCTGGCGTATCGCACCGACACCGTTCAGAAACTGCTGGGACGCCCTGCCGCAGCGCTGGAGTTATTTGCGCAGCGGTGCGCCCCGAGTTTCGGTGGGGGTGGTGCGTAAACAAATGGGCAAGCATGATGGCGCGGCCGCCTCGGGGACTGGAGGTCTGCGCCGCCGTGGGGAGCTGTGTGATGAACAATCAATTGAGGAGAAAGCGATGCCACCGATGACAGCGCTGGGCTGGTTTCATACTGCGATGGGTGTGTTAGCGATCGGCACGGCGGTTTTCACGCTGCGTCGCCATCACTTCATTAGTCTGGCCAGCTTCTCAGGGCGAATCTATTTGCTGATTACGCTGGTGGTGGCGGGGTCGGCGCTCATGATCTACAACCAGGGCGGTTTTGGTGTTGGGCACATGCTGGCTGTGTTGACGCTGGTAGCGCTTGCCGTTGGGGCGCTGATGGAACGGCGTCCGTTACTGGGGCCTTTCTCCATTTATCTGCAGACAGCGGCTTATTCTGCCACTGTGCTTTTTCACATGGTGCCAGCCATCACCGACTTTTTGCGGCGACTTCCGGTGGGAGACCCGTTTGCGGATTCCCTGGACGCTCCGCTGGTAAGAGGGTTCCATTTGACCTTTTTATCGCTGTTTGCGCTCGGTTTACTGTGGCAGTGGCGCGCCCTGAAGTGCCGAGATAGCGCCGACGACGGTGGCTTCTGATGTTGTTCATCGGCATCGTGGTCGCGTTTGTTGTCGTCATTGTGACGTGTATGATAATGATCAATCGTTGGATGGTGGCAGGGCGGCCCCGAGACAATGATCAAGATGATGGGTAGCGATCTCAAAGGCGTGTTCTCTCGCCGCGATGGTGGGGTTAACGCCACTGTTGAATTGGCCCTCGAGTTTTCTTTATGAGAACGTTTGCAGCGGTTTTAATGGGAGTAAGTACTTACATCGGCTGCATGATGACGGGTTGGTTCAATGGCGTATTTGCGGCCTTCATGGCCACCATTGTGTTTGTATTTGTGAGCGTGTTCAAAGGCTTTAAAAAGAAGAAGCCGGGGTCGGATCCGGATGACCCTGGCCCCTAGATTTCCGTAGCGTGGTGCACAACCGGGCGCCGGGTTATTGCGGCACCGGCCGCATAACAATGAGGGAATCCGCAGCTCAGTGGATTTGTGTTCCTTTTGGACACTCTGCGGTAGGTGCGGGCGTGCACTGATTATCAAGGGTCGATCCCTTAAAACTCTGCCCCTTTCCGTTTAGGTACCCTTCATAGACTTCCAGCAGACGCATGGCGTGACTGAGGAGCCGTCTAGAGCCCTCATGCCCTGTTTCCGCGCCGCTACAGGCGGTCGATAGCAGCTGCTGGTTGATCAGGAAGGCGAAGAAGGTATCGGGCAGTTCGGGATACTGCTCGGCAAACTGACGCACGAGCAAAATGGCTGCATTGCCCACTTCCTCGCTGATGCGGAGCACCTCCTGATCGCTGATTGATTGGTCTTTTCTGGCGCGATATTCGCTAAAGCTGATCACTCGCTCGCCCATGACCCGAAGCTCCTATTTGCGGTTTGCATTAAAGGAATCATCGGCCGTAATAGGTTTGCGCTTTAGTTGACGTGATCTGGCCAGCAACGACCGACCGCCAGAACGGCCGGTTAGCGCTGCTGTATGCCACGCCGTAACAACGGATGTCGTTGCGTGTCAGTCGTTATCCGGCAGCAGCCAGAACTTGAATCGGCTCTGGATTCGGATGTTGGCGAGGTAGATGGCAGTGGTGGCTCGGGCGCGTTCCCAGGCGCTACCTCTGCTTCGAATGAATTGCCTGTTGGTGCGCAGCAATGACGCCTCGATGCGATCCAGGTCAGATCGCATTGCCTTGAGAGACTGCCTTGACTCTGAGACGGGCATAGATTCAACCAGCATTTCGCACTACCTCATATTGGAGTGCCCCCAGTTTGCGGGCACTATATATTGGTGTTTGACAAGATTATGCTGTATTCGCTTGGTGTTGAAAGCGGAAATATCACCACTCGCTAATCCGTGGTCTGTGCTACTCGCTCCGCCCGAGGCCGCCGCGCGGTTGGCGTTAGAGGCCCAGGGCGCGCGCGAAAGACGTCATCAAAGCGAGGCTAGTGACGCCCAGCCCCACCGCCAAGGTTTGGGGTGTGGCCCAAAATTGGGCCGAAGCGGGGGTCTCGGGCTGCGCAAGCCCGGTATTAAAAGCGCAAATATCCTGAATCGCCGCCTCCAGAGCAGCCCGCTCTTCGCCGGATAGCAGCATCGCCTGAGTCTGTCTGTCCATGACATGTCCTCCGATTTCGCCAAAGCATAGCAATATGCAAATATAATTGCAATATGCAAATATTACGGCTTAATGGCTGCCAGCGCAACGGAGTCGCCGAACACGAGGGCCCCCATCAAGCTATCGTCTAATCATCCGATGTCTTTTTTGACGACTCCGCGGACATGAAGACATGGCAGGGCAAAAAGAGCATTCGGCATCCACTGGGATGACAATTGTTGAGGGTCAGCCCGGCACAATTCGGGACGGGAATCTCATCTACCTCAATGCGACGGCCAAGTTGGTGTGTCAGTTGGACGCGTCGCGCCGCCAGCTGGATCGTCTTGAGCGTCACGCGGACCGAATGCTCAGGAGCGTTGGCGCTGCCTGACTTCCCTCAGCAGGTATGCCGATAGATTTCAGACTGGGTGTCGTCAGTTGAGATTGTAGGCCACTTGCGACTGAACGCACGCTGCAGCAGCTCTCCCCCCGTCATGCCTTCAACTTCGCCAGGTTGTTCAGCAGCATATTCCATCAGCACTTTTTTTAGCGTGCCGAGGCTGGTGTCTCGAGGTATGCAGGCTTTGCGGCGCACCTGATCAATATCGGCATCGGCCCAGCTACCGAGGTACCCCGCGCACCAGCCACTCTCGTATGCACCCTCACTGTTACAGTTGGCCACCAGGCCTTTGCCGCTGTAATACGCTGCACTCGCGCCTTGGCTGGCCGGTGCGATCAAGAGGAAGGCGATAAGGTAAATGGTCGCTGATCTCATAATGATATCCAGTGTCGAATAATAAACGGCGCAGTGCGTTACCTGTGGTCATCCCTAAAACAGTAACATTTAATGTACCGCCACGCGCCGGGGTTGTGCATGGAAATATTGCTTTAGGCAGCCGCTCCCATTCCCAGCCACGCACTGGTCGCTTTTTTGGCGGTCATCCTTGGCGGCCTGCAGCTCACCCGTGCCAAGGGAACGCGCCAGCATCGCCCGCTTGGGAGGATGTGGGTGGCACTGATGGCCTACGTATCTGCATCTTCTTTTTTTATTAGCGAAATCAAATTTTGGGGCACTTTTAGCCCGATCCACTTGCCCAGTGGTTGGACATTGTCCTCGCTGGTGATGGCAACTTAACATGCTCGCAGGGGCAATATCCGACAGCATAATCTCTGGATGGTGCTACTGTATGCTCTGGCTTTACTGGTAACAGGGTTAGTTACCCTGCGGCCGGGTCTAGTGATGCGTGCGGTTATTTTTGGCACTTAGCCGTTCATGATGGCGCGTTGTTTTTAGTTATCGCAACGCTGAGGAGAGGTAACGGCAATGATTTCCGGGTGCTGTTTTTGTCACGCTGTGCAATATGAGCTTTCTGCAAAATCGCAGATGCAAGGCTTGTGCTACTGCACGGATTGCCAGACCATCGGTGGCAGTTCGCACTGGACATCCTACGCCGTTGCGCCGTCTGACTTTCATCTGGTGCGAGGCACTTTGACCGGCTACACCTACGATCCGGGTTCTGGCCGCGAGGTAACCAGACACTTTTGTGGCACTTGCGGCACTCAAATCATGGTGCAGTCTGATGCCTTAGGGGTGGCATCCGTGAATGCAATGACTTTTGATGATCACTCGCAATTTGAGCCAACAATCGCTTACTTCAGTGGCAGTGCGCCTCGGTGGTGTGAGGTTGATAAAAACTTAACGCCCTTTGCTGGCGCTTGATGCAGAACGGTCTTCAACATTTATGTTGGCCAACAGAATAGAGTGCCTGACTCGCGTCGAGCGAGTCCCACACGGTTAAGCCAGAGAGGACTCATGACACTAAAATTAACAATCAATAGCGAGTCGCATGACCTCAGTCACATCGATCCCGATATGCCCTTGTTATGGGCGTTGCGAGATCATTTGGGGTTAGTAGGGACCAAGTATGGTTGCGGCATCGCGCAGTGCGGGGCCTGCACAGTGTGGTTGGATAATGAGCCCGCCCGTGCCTGCCAGCTGCCTGTGGGTCAATTGCAGGGCAAGTCAATCACCACTGTCGAGGGATTGGCATCTGACGCTTTGCATCCTGTCCAGCAGGCGTGGATTGACCACGATGTAGCGCAATGCGGCTATTGTCAGGCGGGACAGATTATGTCGGCGGCGGCGCTGCTGGCACGTAATCCGAGTCCGTCTGATGAGGACATCGATGTCGCAATGGCGGGCAATATTTGCCGCTGCGGTACCTATGTTCGCATCAGGAAAGCTATCAGGGCTGCGTCGGACGCAGTGGGGGCGGGCGTGGCTTTTTATGACCCTGCCGACACCCCCGTTCCAGAGGAGGTGTCGTCATGAGTGCGAGCGAAATCCATGCCACCCTAAAAAGACGGCAGTTCCTGCAAGCCTCGGGATTCGGTTTGGCGCTCACTGCTGGTGGTCGCGTGGTCAAGGTGATGGCCGCGAGCGATACAGAGCCCTCGACCTTGAGCGCCTATATCAGCATCGGACAGGGCGGCGTCATTACCATCGGCGCCCCCAACCCGGAGGTCGGTCAGGGTGTGAATACCTCATTGCCGATGATTATTGCCGAGGAGTTGGATGCCGCTTGGAGCGACGTCAAAGTGGTGAGTGCCCCGGTTGACGCTTCGCGTTTCGGCGCTCAATTTGCGGGAGGCTCCTTATCGGTGCCAATGCGATGGGACGAGCTTCGTCGGGTGGGGGCAACGGCCAGAGCCATGTTGCTTGAGTCGGCCTCCATAAACTTGGGGGTCCCGATGGCAGAGTTGAGCACACAAGACTCTCGAGTCATTCACAATGCGTCGGGGAGGGATCTCACCTACGCTGAGCTCGCCCTTGGCGCCTCAAAGTTGCCTCTCCCCGACACCGACGATCTGATACTGAAGAGCGCTGACCAATATCGGTTACTGGGCAAGCGTATTACCAATGCCTCAGCTGCCGCTATCGCCCAGGGTGAGCCACTATTTGGTATCGATGTTCAGGTGCCCGGTATGGTCTACGCCTGCTTTGTTAAATGCCCGCATATTGGCGGGGCCCCGGTAGCGGCAAATCTGGAGGAGATCAAAGCACGGCGAGGCGTGCTGGACGCCTTCATTATCGAAGGCGAGGCAGGCCCTTACACCTTCGACATCAGGAATTCCACGCGGGTTTCACCGGGCGTGGCAATCGTGGCGAGTGACACCTGGTCTGCCATGCGGGCAAGGGAGTCGTTAAAGGTCGACTGGGACACATCGTCAGCATCAAGCGACGACAGCGAACAGATAGCAGCAGCGGCCAGAGCCGCGGCGAAGCAGGCAAAGGGTACCGAGATTGTGCGCTCGGCGGGCGATGTGACCGCGGCGATGGCTGATGCGAGTGCCACAGCCAATGCCTTTTACAGCGCCGACTTCGTCTCCCATGCGCAATTGGAACCCCAGAGCTGTGTGGCCAGCGTGACCGGGCAGTCAGCCGAGGTTTGGACCTCAAGCCAGACGCCCTCGGCCGTTGAACAGTTGTTGCCGGCATTTCTCTCTTTACCCCCAGAGGCGGTCACTATTCACTCAGTGCGCGGCGGCGGAGGTTTTGGGCGTCGTTTATCGAATGAGTTCGTTTTTGAAGCGGCGCGTATCTCACAGCGCATCGGCAAGCCCGTTAAATTGCAATGGTCCCGTGAAGACGATATGGCGTTCGATTATTTCCGGTCCCCGCTGTATCTCAATATGGAGGGCGGTGTATCCCGGCAGGGCCGTCTTGTGGCCTGGAAGCATCACGTGATATCCGGGTCAGCCGATGGGCAGAAAGCCAACTACGGCGCCAATTATCGGGGGCAAAACTTCCCAGATGATCTGGTTCCCAATGTTGAGATTAGTCAGACGCTAATTGCTTCTAAGACGCCGACTGGCGCCTGGCGGGCGCCTTTCTCCAATGTTTATGCCTTCGCTGAGCAGTCGTTTTTGTGTGAGCTGGCCGCCGCCGCGGGGCGCGATTATCGCGACTTTTTACTCGAGCTGTTGGGCGATGATCGCTGGTTCAAGGAAGGCGATCGCAATGCCCTCAACACCGCACGCGCCAAGGCGGTGATCGCGGCCGCGTGTGAAAGTGCGAATTGGGGGAGGGACTTACCCGCGGGCAGAGGCCTCGGATTGGCCTTTTTTTTCAGTCACGCGGGCCATGTTGCTGAGGTGGCAGAAGTCAGCGTGGCTAATGGCCGTCAGGTGACTGTGCATGACGTGTGGGTGGCGGCCGATGTCGGGCAGGTTATCAACCTCAGTGGCGTGGAGAATCAGATCGAGGGCTCCGTTGTCGATGGTTTGAGCGCTCTGGCCAACCAGCGCATCACGATTCGGGAGGGAAGTGTTCAGCAAACGAACTTTGATCAATACCCGCTCCTGCGCATGCCCCAGGCGCCGCGGGTACACGTGCAGATGTTGGCTTCGGGCTACGCGCCAACTGGCGCCGGAGAGCCTGCCTTGCCACCATTGGCGCCAGCGGTGGGCAATGCAGTGTTCGCCGCCTGCGGCGAGCGGGTGCGGGAGCTGCCCTTTAGCAATGCCGGGATCATTGTTTAAAGCATCAATGTCGTATTTGAGAAAAATTTTCTAATTAGTCTGCTTCATCGCGTGTCGTATCGTTGAAGTTTGCAAGCCCTAGTTACCTCAAAAGTCGACTATTTCTGTCAGCTGAGGCGCTGACAGGGTGTGTGAATAATCTCCGACGTGGGTCCTAAAACGGGGTATTTCACCAGCACAGTGTTATCCCATGCAGTTGCAGCCTTGGGACAGCAGAGTCGTTTTCGATCGTGTTAAAACAGTCGTGATGACACTCGAGCGGGTGTTTAGGGTTTTATCACCAGCGTTAAGCGGCTTAGGGCAAGGTGGTGCCCGGTATTGCCTGCGAGGACGCGAAGGAGCACGCTATCAGCAGCGGGGTAATGCGGGTGAGCAACCCAACCACGTCAGAGCATGACATTGAGTGAAGGCGCTTTGAGATACGTAAACACTGCAAGAGAAAACTGCCCCGAGAATACTTTCGCAGTTGAGAAAGCAATAGCACTCTCTTTGACCGTGATGTTTCTAAATTTCGCGTTGAGGGAAATGCAGTTCCTTCCCGCTGTAATGCCAGATGAGGCAGCATGGATTGCCTTGCTGGAGCAACGCGCTGGCGGTCTCACCCCTCCTATTTCGGGCCCATTGTTTGCGTGGCTCGTTGCGTCCGTCAAGGACTCAGTAGGGTTGACTCTAAGCTCCACGGTCCTCGCGATCGCTGTGGTATCAAGCGGATTTGCTGTGATTACAACCTTTTTTGTTTATCGCAGATTATTGGGCTCCCACTCGCTTGCCCTCGCTGGCGTGATGATGCTACTGACAACCAGTTACTTTGTGGGGCCAAATTTTGAATCAAGACCGCAGCAAGTCGCCACGATCCTGCTTTTAATTGTCTGCCTGCACCATTTCAAAAATAACCATGTTGCCCCCACAGGCGTGACATTTCTCCTCGTGCCCCTCATGTATTGGCACATTCTTACTTTTGCGGTTTGTGCGGGTGCCCTTTCAATAATCACCTCTTATCGCTGGTGGGGAGGCCAGTTGAGCTTTAGAGATGCAATGCAATGGGCGGTGATGTTTTGCCTGCTGACCGGTTCCCTGATTTTTTCTTCTGGTTATGAGGCGATATTCCTGGATGTTTACGCTAATCATTGGAAACTACCGGTAAGTCCTTTTGTGGCGTTTGTCCTAATTTTTTTGACGTTACAGGTGGCATGCTTTTTTGCGGTTAGGCTATGGCATTCGAGCGTTAGAGAAAAAATCGCTGAACAAATGCCGTCCTTGATTCTCGCTCTTTCAGTGACACTGGCAGTCATGCTGGGGATGCAGATTCAGCTTCTCCCGGAAACAGCCGTTTATTACGCGAGGCAAAATGGTATAACGCTGGCGTTGTGGCATCTAGGAAATGCTGTTTTCTTCATTTTTTTTATTCTGGGCTACGCCCACCTAATCAAACCAAGAGAAAACGATCCCTTTGAGCCATTTTTCATTGGTTCGACACTACTTGCCCTGATAGCGGTTATGGCTCTGTTGTTGTCGATAGGAATGCTCCATAAAAACTGGGCGATAAGGGTTCTTTACTGCTGGATCCTGTTTGCCTCGCCAGTTTGTGTTGTGGGCATCAGGCATGTGATCACCCATTTAAATCGGGCTCTGATTCCTCTTTGGTGCCTTCTTGTCTTTTCCGCAATCTCACACATCACTCAAGCCAAAATTCTTTTGTAGTCCTATGCTGGGCTGTCGATGCTTTGCGGGTGTTCTATTTTCTTTTCATTTGATTGCAGCTGGGTTTCGATCAGTTGTTTCGATTGAGGAAGGGAGCCCGATTTGAGGCTGTCTGAGTGCCAGGCCCAAGCCAGCATGATGATTATTGAAAGCAGGACCAGCGCTTTCTTCTCCGTCAGCCGGTACAGGCCCTGGTTGAATAAAAACTTGGGCAAGAATTTCCACACTAGGGAGAATAGAACGGCAGTCGTGAGTTTTGGCAGAGCGAGTTGTCCGTATTTTTTGGCACTGGTTATGCTACTGCAACCGAGGAGCAAGCGTCGCGCTGCCTCAATGCGAGGGATGGTGCCCAGGAGAGGACTTGAACCTCCACGCCCTTTCGAGCACTAGCACCTGAAGCTAGCGTGTCTACCAATTTCACCACCTGGGCAGCGGGGAAACCCCTGAAAACTCAGAGGGCGCGCAGACTACTGCCTCCCCCGAGCGCTGTCAATTTCCAGTCGTGTCGTTTCACGAGTAACCCGCGGCAACGCCTTTGCGTTTCCAGCGTATACTGGTGCCTTTCCAACAGCCGGCTCTTAGTAGCCACCGGACTGTCTCTTGGCGCCACGCCGAAAATCCAAAACCCCAGTGCCACCCTCTGATCCGCATGCCGCTCGAGAGCAAGGGCGGTACGAGCACCCCATTGCCAGTCGCGAGGCTATTCTGCAGTTGCTAGAGGGGGCTGATGCACCGTTGGGGTTCGACGTTATCGCCGCGCAACTGGCACTGGATCGCGATCGTGATCTCGAGGCGCTGCGCAAACGGCTGCGAGCGATGCAGCGCGATGGGCAGGTCATCTCCGGACGACGCGGCGCTTACGGCGTGCCCAAGCGCATGGACTTGCTTCGCTGTCGGGTGATGGGACATCGCGACGGGTATGGTTTTGCGCGACCGCTCGAGGGTGACGAGGACCTGTTTCTCTCGGCCAGGGAGATGTACCAGGTCTTCGACGGCGATGAAGTTTTGGTGGCAGTGGCGGGTATTGATCGGCGTGGTAGGGCCGAGGGGCAAATCGTAGAGGTGCTCGAGCGCGCCCACCAGATGGTGGTGGGTCGCTACATGGAGGAGAGCGGCATCGGTTTTCTGTTGCCCCATAACACCCGCATACGCAACCACATTCTGATCCCCCCCAAGGCGAAGGGTGGCGCGCGACATGGCCAACTGGTGTCGGTGTCGTTAACCGAATACCCCTCGGCCACGCTGGGTGCCAAGGGGCGCGTTGAGGAAGTGTTGGGGGACCACCTTGATCCTGGCCTCGAAATCGATGTGGCTATTCGGGCCCACGGCATCCCCTGGGAGTGGCCGGATGCTGTCTTAAAGGAGGCGGGTGGTTTAAGCGAAGAGCCGGACGAGCGGGACAAATCACACCGTGTGGACTTGCGTGAACTACCTTTTGTGACCATCGACGGCGAGGACGCCAGAGACTTTGACGACGCTGTGTGGTGCGAAGCCAATCGCAATGGTTTTCGCCTTTGTGTGGCCATCGCCGATGTCTCCCATTACGTGGCCGTGGGCTCGGCGCTGGATGAGGAGGCCAGTTTGCGGGGCAATTCGGTGTACTTTCCTGAGCGGGTGGTGCCGATGTTTCCCGAGGTGCTCTCCAATGGTTTGTGTTCGTTAAAACCCCGGGTTGATCGCCTTGCCATGGTCTGTGATATGCAGATCGACCACTCGGGCGAACTCACTGACTACTGCTTTTACGAGGCGGTGATTTATTCCCATGCGCGGCTGACTTACACCGACGTGGGATCGGTGATTGCGCAGGGTTGGAATGAGCGGGTGCCTGCCGAGCGGGTTGAGGACATCGACCGGCTATATCGTCTTTACGGTATTTTGCGCCGAGCGAGAGAACAGCGCGGCGCGCTCGACTTCGATACAGAGGAAACACGGATCCTGTTTGACGAGCAGCGCAAGATTGCTGCCATCGAGCCCGTGCACCGCAACGATGCCCACAAGCTGATTGAAGAATGCATGCTGATTGCCAACGTGGCGACCGCGCAGTTTTTGCAGGAGTTGGATCAGCCGGCGCTGTTTCGGGTGCATGAGGGCCCCAGTGCAGAGAAGCTCGAAAACCTGCGTGCCTTTTTGGGCGAACTGTCGCTGGATTTACCCGGCGGCCTCAAACCCACACCGGAGCACTACCAGTCTCTACTTGCGGCTGTGGAGGGGCGGGACGACCGGCATATTATTCAGACCATGTTGCTCAGGTCCCTCTCTCAGGCGGTCTATCAGCCGGAGAACGCCGGGCATTTTGGCTTGCATTACGAGGCCTATGCCCACTTCACCTCACCTATTCGTCGCTATCCAGATCTTTTGGTGCATCGAGCGATTCGCGCCGCGATTCGTGGCAAGGGGAGGGCGGCTCATATTCGACGAGTGCCCGGTGCGAGCGTGCTCAAGCGAGAGCGCATCTATCCCTACGATGTGGGCGCTATGACCGTTTTCGGCGAGCAATGTTCCATGACTGAGCGGCGGGCCGATGATGCCACCCGCGAGGTAGACGCGTGGCTCAAGTGTGAGTTTCTGAAAGACCGTATTGGCGAGGAATTTGCGGGCGTCATTGCGGCGGTGACCAATTTTGGCGTTTTTGTCGAGCTGAGCGATTTGTACATCGAGGGACTGTTGCATGTTAGCGCCCTGCCGGGCGACTACTACCATTTTGATCAAGCCAAACAGCGTTTGGTGGGCGAGCGCACGCGACGGAGCTTTCAACTGGGTGGCGCGGTAACCGTTCGCGTTGCTCGGGTCGACTTGGATGGCCGCAAGATTGACTTGGAGCTCGCAGGTCTCGGTGAGCCCCGGCGTTCGCTCAAACCGAAGCGCGCGTCTCGCAGGGATCCCGCGGAAGGTACCGCTCGCAAGTCAAGGGGCAAACACAAAAACAGAGACAAAAAAGAAAAAGATGAAGGCAAAACCGCCCGGAAGAAACCGCGGGATGCATCCGTCAAACCAGAAGCCGGCACCAAAAATTCGGTGAGTGCGAAGTCCTCGCGCAAAAAAAAGCGGGCCCCGGGTTCAAAGCGGCAGTCAGGGAGCGGGAAGCAGCGTTAGGTCATGTCAGAACTTGTTTTCGGCTATCACGCGACGGAAAGTCTGATTCGCCAGCGCCCGGATCAGATACAAACCCTGATGCTGCAGGCAGATCGGAACGATAAGCGCATGCAGGCCCTGAACGACTTGGCGCGGACTCAGGGTGTTCCCATCACCCGACGTGCTAAGTCGGACCTGGACGCGCTGACTGTGGGGCGGCATCAGGGAGTCATTGCTACATTACTGCAAGGCGCGTCCCTTGGGGCAGCGGGGGAGACCAGTGAAGCTGATTTACCGGCGCTGGTAGCGGCGGCGGAGCGACCGCTGCTGCTGATTCTCGACGGCGTCACGGATCCTCATAATTTAGGCGCCTGTCTCAGGAGTGCCGATGCCGCAGGGGTAACGGCGGTGATTTTCCCCAAGGACAAAAGTGCTGATATCACTGATGTCGCGCGCAAGGTCGCCAGCGGCGCCGCCGAGACGGTGCCATGGGTTAAGGTGACCAACCTCGCAAGGACCCTGGAGCACCTCAAAAAAGCAGGGGTGTGGATTATTGGAACCTCAGGGGAGATATCCGAGACTCTCCACGATCAAGACCTGACGCTCCCTTGCGCGCTGGTGTTGGGTTCGGAGGGCGTTGGTATGCGCCGTTTGACCCGCGAAGCCTGTGATTTTTTGGTATCTATACCCATGGCGGGCGCCGTTTCCAGCCTCAACGTATCGGTGGCCGCTGGCGTCTGTTTATTCGAGGCGGTGCGTCAACGGCGCGGTAAATGAGCGAATTACGGAGTTACAGCTTGCCAAACTTGAGCGTTGCAAACTGCCAGTTGGCTTTGTAGACTCCGCACCTCAAAAATTTGGTCGGGCTCAGATTGAGCCCATCCTCCTTGCCGCACCGCGTGACGGGTGGCTATAAACCATAGGGAGTACGCGAGTGCGACACTACGAAGTTGTGTTCATGGTCCATCCGGACCAGTCCGAACAAGTCCCCGGAATGATCGAGCGTTACAGCAACGTCATCACCAAAGATGGCGGTACCGTGCATCGGCTGGAAGACTGGGGCCGACGACAGTTGGCTTACCACATTAATAAAATCCACAAAGCGCATTACGTGCTGATGAATGTCGAGGCTTCCAACGAGGCGATGGAAGAGCTCACCACCACTTTCCGATATAACGACGCCGTGATCCGTAACATGGTGATCCGTCGCGATGGGCCCGTGCTCGAAGAGTCGCTGCTGATGAAAGCGGAGCGCGAGGATAAAGAGCGCAAAGCGCGATATCAGGAGCGTCAGGATAGCGAGGCCAGAAAAGCGGCGGAGCGATCCCGGGACGACGATGCCGGTTCTGACAGTGATACCAACGCACCCCAAGAAGACAACGAGGAATAAGGCATGTCACGTTTTTTTCGCCGACGAAAGTTTTGCCGATTCACTGCCGAAGGCATCACAGAAATTGACTACAAAGATCTGGATATGCTCAAGCAGTACGTTTCCGAGACTGGCAAGATTGTGCCGAGCCGTATTACCGGCACGAAAGCCAAGTACCAGCGACAATTGGCGACCGCTGTGAAGCGCGCGCGCTATCTTGCATTGTTGCCCTATACCGACGCGCACGACTGAGCGGTAACCATGCGCGGCCTCGCTGAATTTATTATGCGCGGCCGGTGGCAGGCGCTGGCGGTCGCGGTGCTCGGCTCCGGCAGTCTACTGTTCGGGTGGATCAGTGCGGCGGCGATTGCACTGGTCACGTTGAGAAAAGGGATCGCCGCCGGCGGGTGGCTGGTCCTGTGGGCACTCCTGCCAGCTGCGGTTATTGCGTTCATGACCGGTGATACCGGCAGCGTATTGTTAATAATCGGGGTGTTTGTATTAGCCATCACCCTGCGAGAGAGCGTCAGTCTCTCTTTGGCGATTTTGGTCAGCCTGCCCCTGGCTATTTTAGGTGGGTTCATGCTGATGACCCTGAATGGGGTGTTTTTGGAGGAATTGGTTACCACCTTCAATCAGGCGCTCGCTCAATTTGAGCAGGATTTGCAGCCTGAAGCGGTGGGAGAGCTGGCGTTTAGCTCGCTGACAGTCGCCCAGGTGGCTGCCCTTTTGGCCACAGGCAACGCGGTTATCGCTGTGATGAGCCTGCTACTGGGGCGGTTTTGGCAGGCAGCACTGTACAACCCGGGTGGGTTTGGTGCTGAGTTCCGGGCCTTGCGGTTGCCTCAGGTTACCGTGATCGGTCTGGTCGCGCTGGCGGGTGCACTGTGGTGGATAGGTCCAGAATGGATGGTATGGAGCGCAGCGGTGGTGCTGCCCCTGACGGTTGTAGGATTTGCGCTGGTGCACGCTTACGCCCAGCACACGGGCAAGGGGGCTACGTGGTTGACCCTCATGTACATGCTGTGGGTGGTGCTGGATCCGGCGAAATGGGTGTGGGTCGGATGCGTTGTTCTCGACGCATTTGTTGATTTTAGGGCCAGATGGGCAGCGCCCTCTGGCGGTGGTTCAAACGGGATATAACCGGCCGAGCCAAAAACAGACGGCTGATCGGTAGGTCGGGGAGTAGAGGAAGGAACAATGGAAGTCATTTTGCTTGAAAATATTGGCAACCTGGGTGCGCTTGGTGAAAAAGTCGACGTTAAACCGGGTTATGGACGCAATTTTCTCATCCCACAGGGGAAAGCGGTGCCCGCTACCGAAGACAACGTCGCAAAGTTCCAAGCGCGACGCGCTGAGCTGGAAGCCGCTGCCGCTGAGGCACTGGCGGCGGCTGCCGCGCGGGGAGAGGCGCTGGCGGCATTGGGCTCAGTGAATATCGGCGCTACCGCGGGCGAAGAGGGCAAGCTCTTTGGTTCCGTGGGTACGCGGGATATCGCTGAGGCCTTAACTGCCGCTGGGTGCGCGGTCGATAAAGCGGAGGTGCGCTTGCCCGAGGGCGCCATCCGCGAGCTGGGCGAGTTTGAGATCATGATTCAACTCCACGCTGAGGTGACAAGCTCTGTGGCGATTAATATCGTCGCTGAGTAAAGCGCGGTGGGGTGCTGACCCCGCGGCGTCATCCCCGATATCTGCTGGCGTGTCTTAACTGTCGCAGGTACTCTAGCCCGTCC
>Ga0181560_10000921_pt1 | contig 27395 bp, 19 predicted proteins | sample 011ome_20_FD_133751 | JGI IMG/M metagenome (GOLD analysis project Ga0181560, IMG submission 133751) | Coastal salt marsh microbial communities from the Groves Creek Marsh, Skidaway Island, Georgia - 011509CT metaG (megahit assembly) | ecosystem: Environmental > Aquatic > Marine > Intertidal...
TATCTTCTCTCTCTCTCTCTCTCTCTCTCTCTCTCTGTCTCTCTCTGTCTGTGTCTGTGTGTGTGTAAGTGTGTGCACGCGCGCGAGCATCTTTCGAACGACCGAAGAAGGGGGCACAGACGAGACGACATTCTCGGTTATTTTGGATTTTATCTTCTTCTTCTTCTCGGTGGGAGAGAGAGAGCAAAAAAAAGGGAAAAATCAGAGCTTCGTCTTCTTCTTCTTTCTCTTGTGACTTCTTCTTCCTTCTTCGTTCGTGCGGCAAAAACACAAAACAAAGAGAGAGAGAAAGAGAGAGAGAGAGAGAGAAAAAGAAGACACACAACAACAACAAATAATGTCGTCGAAGCACGCGTCGAAACAACTCGGCGCGAAACTCCAAAACCTGCTCGTCGCGTGCGGCCGCGCGAAAAGAGGGCTGTACCACGGGAAAACCGTGCGGTTCGGGAACAACGTCAGCGAGGATGGAGGGAACAAAACGAGACGAAAATGGTCCCCGAACGCGAAACGGAAGCGGTTGTATTCGGAGGTTTTGGACCGGATGGTTTCGGTGCAAGTTACCGCGCACGCGTTGAGGTGCATCGATAAAGCCGGTGGGTTGGATAATTACGTTTTGAACACGAGCGCGGAGAAGATGGCGAGTTTGAAAGGGATGGAATTGAAAGACAAGATGATGCGAGCGCTTTTGGAAGTGGACGCCGCCGAGGTCAACGACGAACAGCCACCGCCACCGCCGCCAAAGAGCGATTGATCGTAGCTCGTCGAATGACATTAGGGTAGTAGTGGTAGCATGGATATAGCAGCGTTTTGTAGATGTATAGTATCGTTACTTTAGTTTGTACGAACACGCGTACGGTCGCTCGCTCGCGCCGAGGTCGAGCGAGAAAGGTTTTCTTTTCGAGCGTCATCAGAAAACTGTCGTCTCCTTTTCACGAAAACGTTCTTCTCGTCGTCGAATCATCCCTCGTTGATTTCTCGTTTAGTTTACGTTCGTTCGTTCGTTCGTTCGTTCGTTCGTTCGGCATCCTTCCCACTTCTTTCAACCTCTTCTCCTTCCTCTTCGCGAGGCGAAATTTTTGTTATTTTTTCACACATCACCTTTACACACGCGAAGAGATACGACACGAACACGCCACATAAATTTCTTCGCGCGCGCGTTTCAGTGGGCCTCATCAAACATCAATCATGCCACCAAAATCCACTCGCAAGACGCCTTCATCTTCGCTTTCTAAAACTACGACGACGACGACGTCCGATGGGTTTCCACCGGTTCCCAAAAACTGCGTCGTGACCGGCGGCATGGGATTCGTCGGCCGAAGATTAGTCGAAATGCTCGTTGAACGAGGCGCTGAAAAAGTCGTCGCGTTTGACATCAGTCCGAAACCCGCAGACGCGGATCCGAAGGAAAAACGCATTGTGTGGATGCAGGGTGATTTGACAAAGTTGTCGGACGTGAAAAAAGCCGTCAAAGGAGCGGATTGTGTGTGGCACATCGCCGCGTTGGTTGGACCGTACCATAAGAAGGAGATGTACGAACAGGTGAACCACGTCGGGACGAAGAACGTAATCGCGGCGATGAAGTTTCACGGGGTGACAAAGTGCGTCATGAGTTCAAGTCCGAGCACGAGGTTTGATGGGAACGATATCAATGGCTTGAGAGAAGACGAGTTGGATTTTCCGAAAGTGTTTTTACAAGAATACGCCGAGTCGAAAGCGAGAGGCGAGCAAGCGATGATGGCAGAGAATAACAATAAAGATTTTTTTAGCGTGGCCGTGGCGCCGCATCAGGTGTACGGGCCGAGAGATTACTTGTTCTTGCACAACTTCTTGTTGAGCGCGAAACGGCTGCGGATTTTCGGTGATGGGGAAAACTTGATCTCTGCGTGTTTCGTGGACAACTATTGTCACGGTTTGATTTTAGGCGAACGCGCGTTGTACCCAAAATCCCCAGCGTTGGGTAAGTTTTATATCTGCACCGACGGCGAACCTATTAAGTTATGGGACATGATTGATAACGCGTTCGTGCGACTCGGGTTTAGAAGTTTAAAAACCAAGTTTCGATTACCTGGATGGGGATTTATGATGCCGCTGGCGAAAGCGTGCGACCTCGTCGGCTACGTTCTCGGTAAAAAATTCAAACTGACGCCATTTTCTGTTCGAATGTTACTCATCAACCGCTATTTTGACATCTCCAACGCGAAGAGAGACTTGAACTACGAACCTATTTATTCTTACGACGATGCCTGGGAAATAACCATGGATTGGTTCGAGAAAGAGTGGATGCCGAAACACGCTCCCGAAGTCGAAGTGCCGAAGCGAAAATCAAAGACGAGCGCTACTAGGAAAGGTGGCAGGAACGCGCAGAAACGGTAAACGACGACGCGTATTTGCGCGCTGCCCACTTCGCGACGCGTCGTTTGTTCGTTTAGCTTTGTTGTTTACATTTGAAATTATCACGTATAATATAGGAAAAGAGAAAGTTCCCATCTCCTTTTTTGCTGCTGCACTGAAAATATCTCCTACTTCTCTCTCTTTCCCTGCCTCACGAGCACAAGTTTCGGATATTGTTGACGTCAGAGATTTGCGCACACGCACACACGCAACGATGTTCGCCTCCTCGCAAACCATCAGCCAAACCACTCGATTCCACAAACCGAATAAAAACAAACAACGAAAAATGTCGACTAAAATCAACGGTTTCATGACGTTACGTTCGGAGCCAGATGCCCCCGCGCGTTCTGTGACTTCCGACGATGTCTCGTCGTGGCCAGAAATCGAACGGATGTTGGTGAAAGCGTGCTCGATATACGCCGGCGATTCTTCCGTGAATGGGCGAATGCAAGCGGCCGGGCAACTCGGTCCGCACACGACGCACGATGCGGTGAGCGAAATGAGCGTCGTGGAAGTGTTTACGACCGCGTACGAAGGGAGTTTGGAGGATTGTTCCACGATTTTGGACGTCCACTACCGATTGTTGGGTACGTCTTTTTTACGTTTACGTTTATAAAATCGATCGCTTACTCGTTTCAAAATTCTTACCTCAACACACACATGCACACAGCCGAAACGCTCATTTCAGGGAACACGGAGTTAGTCGAGCACGTGTACGAGAAATTTGCGGCGTTGCCGCCGAGATTACGCAAGTCCAGTTTGCGCGCCACAGCGGCGTGCGCGGAGGCGGGTTTGTTGCACACGAGAGAGGAATACGAGATGATGAACGCGGTGTTGAGCGAAGTCGTGGAGAGTGGAGAAGCCGACGAAGGCGCTATAATGGAGTACGAAAAGAATAACGCGATGTTGAAAGCGATGGACGATATGTTAGAGGCGATGTTGAAGAATGTCTCGGATTGGTAAAAATTTTTCCGGATCGAGAACAAGATTAGATTAAAAAACGCGCGAGTCAAAAACAAGTTTAGCAAAACAGCATTTACTTATATAATTTAATATAATAGTATGATTTACCATTCTTTGTGTGTTGTAATCAATCGTTCTCTTTTTAGTCTTTACTCAATTCCGTCCCCGGCGCTCCGAAGATCAACGCGTGCCACGCGAAAACGATGAACAACATTCCACCGACGGCTGCCACTAACCTCTGACTAATTTTCAACGCCAAAATCTTCCCCCCAATCACCGCTAAACTCGTACAAAACGCGTGCCCGACTATCGCTCCAATGGTGACCCCGTATGGGTCTTTATGCGCGGCCAATGCGATGGTCGTAATCTGCGATCGATCCCCCCACTCGGCTAAAAATGTCAACACGAACGCCTCCAAAAAGATTGGCGTGCACACTCGACTCAAAATCCTGCGCACTTTCCCTTTCGGCGCTTTGTCGACGTCGATTTTCTCCGCCACTTCGTCCACTTCCTCTTGCATGGACTGTCCCGGTTTAGCTCTCCACGCGATGTAAAATAAACGGCACCCGAAAAACGTGTACAAAACAAACGCGCATTTGTTCACCACTTTTGGACTGATTAACATCGGCGCAATCACGCCCAAAGCGGTCGATAAAACCGTCATGATCGCCAACGCGGACAAAGCTCCACTCAAAACTATCAAACGCGGGTGACGCATCGCCATAATCGCCGCGATGATAAACGTCTCGTCTCCGAGTTCCGCGACTAAAATCATCGCTAAAGACGAGAGAAAGGCGTCTTTAAAGTCGCCGATCCCGTCGCCGTCCGAGTCTCGCTCTCCTTCTTCGCTGCTGTGGATGCTAAACTTTCTACTGAGTCCACCACCTCCTTCTGAGGACTGTTGCGGGGCCGCGTGCGCTCGCTCGCAAACGAACGACGCGACGATGACGAGCGCGACGACGAGGAGGAGCGTCGTCCTCGATCGTCTCAAAGCCGGCGGTGCAGACGACGACGACGACGTTGAGCACATGTTTTTCATTTTTTTTTTCCCACAGCACTCGTTTTTGAAGTGAAGCTTATCTCTTCTTGCGCGTTGGTTTTCGACTTTCAAAAAAACAAACAAAACAAACAAAAAAAAAACGCCAATTTTGCTGCTCGCATCCACGTGCCTAAATTTACAAATCGTCGTTTTGAATGACTACGTGTTTCTATAAAGCTATAACGTTATACAATTTGTGGTAGTACAGCGCTCTCTCGAGTTCTTCTTCTTCTTCTTCTTCTTCTTCTTCTTCTTCTTCTTCTTCTTCTTCTTCTTCTTCGTCATTCAGAGCTCTCGCACGCCGCACTTTCGAACGATTTCTAAAAATCCTCTCTCGGTGACGATGCTGCTTTTTTTTTCACCCCTCGCTTCGCTCAAATCGTACGCGTCGAGCATGTTTTCAATCTCCGCGAGCGTCCAATCGTGGTAACCGTATTTCGCGCACAAATGGAGAAGGTTTTGGAGAGTGAATCCTTCTTTTTTTCCTCCCGCCTCGTCGTCGTCGCAGCGGCAGAGCTCCTCGAACGCGTTTCGGATCGTTTCCTTCGAAGGGAGCTTTCCTCGTCCTCCTTTTTTTCTTCGTCGTCGTCCTTTCTTCGCGTCGTCGACGCCTTCTTCGGATTCAGATTCGTTTTCCAATTCTTCTTCCTCTTCTTCTTCGTCTTCTTCTTCTTCGTCGTCGTCGCTCGAGGTCTCTCCTCCCTCTTCCTCCGACGAGAGCGCACTTTTCCTCCTCTTTGTCCTCTCCTCCCGTTCTCTCTCTCGTCCTCCTCGAGTCGTCGACATCGCCGGCCCGTTCGATTCGATTCGAGAGAGAGAGAGAGAGAGAAAAAAAAGTATGAAGCAAACTCTTCGCGTTATTCTTTTTTTCCATCAAAACTTCAATATTTATTCCTCTTCTGCTCTTCACTTCTCTCTTTGCGAAGAAGAACGAACAAAAGTCGCGCCCGCGCGGCGCCCGAGAGAAAGAAACGGCAGTTTTACTTACGCGCTCATCGCATCGCTCTCGTCTTTTCCTTTTCTTTTCCGAAAGAGAGAGAGAGAGAGTGAACATAAAAAGAGCGACTCGGCATAAAATTCTTTCGTTGTTGTTGTTGTTGTTGAAAAGTGTAACTAACATTTGAGTCCCGCGAAGATGTTCCGGAAGAAAGAGAGAGAGTCCTCGTCGCAGTCCCAGTCTTCGTCGCCTCCGAAAGGCGCTGGTGGGAGTGGTGGGAGCGCTGGTGCTGGTGGTGGTGGGAGCAGCATGGCGTACGCGGCGTTAGTCTTGGACGCACCCTCGGGGAAACCATCGAAAGCTTTGAAAAACTCGGGGTTTCCGAGAACCCATTTTAAGTGTCCGGATGGCAGATACGCGCTTGGGAAACAGTATTTAGTCGTTCCGGAGAGCACGGATAAAACGACTTCCTCTTCGCGAAAAGAACTAAAGACGAAAGGCTTGGAAGATTTCGTGTATTCGGGCGCGCATAAGCACGATCCGAGCGCGTCGATTTTGCTGACACATTTCTACGACGCGACGCATAGGATGACGGCGAAACTTTTATTCGTGGCGAAGGGCGAAAGCGTGGCTATGTTTGATTACAACGCGCCGAGTAAAGACGGTTGCGTGAAAATTTTAAAGATTGATCGATTGAATGAACGGAGCAGCAGGAGTAGTTCGAGTTATTTTTACAGTCAAACGGGCGGCGGCGGGTCTCACGGCGTGGACGAGGACGGGAGAGAAACGATTACGTGTATGGCTTGGACCGGGGAACGCGTGAATGATTGGAAGTTTGCTGACGTGCAGCACGGTACGAGTGGAAATAACAGACCACCATCAGGGACTCATAATAATAATAATAATAATAATAATAATAATAATAATAATAGCAATCCTGCATCATTAGCAGGTATAACGGGCGTGAAGGATGAATACGTCCCGGATATGTTCATCGGTTTGAGTTCGGGTGCGATGTTAGCTGTGAAACTTCGAAAGTCCTTCTCGGATAAGAGAGCAAACACTACGAAGCGAATTTTGCACAAGATGCGCTATCAACCGCAAACAAAAAATACAATCTCTTCATCAGGAAGTGCGCACAGAACGACGTGCTTGAAAGTATCTCCAGACGGGAAGATTGTTGTTTCCTTACACGCGAGCGGCGACATGTACCTGTACGACAGAAGCTTGATGGGATTCGAGTCCTCGCAACCAAACACGACCGCAAACTCCGGGAATTCAATAGCAGAGGTAACACAATTTGCACCAATATTGTACCCCGAAGATTCGAGGTTGGATGTCACGACGTCTTCAACGACGACAAATCCGCGCTCACGATGGCATTTTGGCGCTGCGCCGTTGGAATCGTGTGCATTTTCTCAGTCTGGAAAGAAACTATGCGTTTGCAGCAGAGATGGTATCGTACGCATCATCGATATCGCAAGAGCTTGGAGGAAAACTAATAAAAATAGCAGAAAAAGTAGCATTAGCAGCAATGGTAGCAACAGTAGCGAAGAAAATATTTTCACTGTTGCGAGATTTATCGATAGCGGTTTCAAAAGTTATTTCGGCGCGATATTTGCCGTAGCTTTTAGTCCGTGCGGTAGGTTCATCGCGGCCGGTGGCGAAGCCGCCGTCGTTGAAATGTTTGATTGCAAACAAAAGTGCGTAATAGCATACGGTGGTTCTGGTCATCAAAGTTGGGTCACAGACATATGTTTCGATGTGCACATGATGACTGCGCCCGATGGGAATAGTACGTACGCATCTTCTTCTTCTTCGGCGATGCATAGCAACGCCGATAACGATCACGACGAAGACGAAGACTCAGATTCAGATACGAACGGCGTGAACGATGTTGAACCAGGTACCTTGCGCGTTTTTTCGGTAGGCGCGGACTGCCAAATGTGCGTCTGGGACTTCATCACCGAAGCCTTCATCCATGAAGGCGACGAAGGATACAAGGAAGAGGAAGGAGTAGAAGACTCCGATTCAGACCGTGACACCCTGATGTGCGACGATGGTGATTATGGCGAGAGACATCCACACCACAGACGTCAACGTTCGAATAGTGTCCCCATCAGTGGTAGTAATATTTCGCGTGAAATCAATTTCGTCGATGAAGACTACGACGGTTCTCCAATGACGACGAAGAGAAAAGATGACCGCGACGAGGCAGATCTAATCGTTGAGTCGATGAAACGAAACGAAACGACGAGACTTTTGCCAGTCATGGCGCACAAGTTTCACGATCGACCAATAGCAAAGGTACGCACGAATGAGCACGGGATTTTGACGTCTTGCGACTCTGGAAAAGTGAAACTGTGGTCTAGACCAGTAACTAAGGAGCGTTACTTGACATTCATTGAAGAAGAAGGCGAGGAAGGTTAAAATAATACAACTACAAACAACGCGCGACGAGTCGATAAATATTAATGATATCATTATAATCATCTCTATACAAATCTTCTCTAAATACATATGCAAAAAAATCATCCAATTTTTCATCGTCTTTGTAAGTTATCCGCCGCTGGAAATGTGTAAGTCTACTTGTAACACTCTCTTGACTTCTTCGTACGTCACAAATGCGATGGCAATGCTCGGCATGACCTTGATGTAATTCGCGCTCAAGCCGTGGAAAAACGCACCCATCCCTTCATATCTAGCAATTTTACCGAAGCAGTCCATCATGCCGCTATATTTCGCTTTTTCCATAGTCTTACTGGCGCTGCCTTGCCAACCGGCGACTTGTAAACGCCGCCTGACAACGTCGAAAGGATACGCAACCGTTTGTCCAACCGCGCCGGCAAATCCCCCGCAAGTTAACGATTGCACAACCGTTAAGTCCTTGCTCGATTTCAATTCTAATTTTGCCGCCAACATATCTTTTAGCGTCTCGTATACGGCAAAATTCAAACCGACGTACGGAATCACCCCAATCACGCTCGGCAATAAACCTTTATACAAACTACCGACGCCTTCGTGTTGAATGATCTTTCTCGTCGCGTCCACCATCCCGTTGTATTGATGCACCGTCCCAGCTTGCACTGTCAACCTTCCTCTAACCATATCCAGCGGATAAACCGACGTCATCGCGATAATGCCAGCCCCAGCACCGCCGGCTAATCGATTAAACACGTTCATCTCGCACTCTGGGTCTAAAGTCCTCCGAAACTGAAATATCGCATCCGTTATGCGTTCGTAGCAGAAGAACTTCACCGCAGAGTTTGGAATAATACGTATGCAGTTCGCCCCGTTCCCGATAAAGAACCCTCTCACGCCATCCTTTTGTAAAATCGTGCCCAATCCTCTGTACACCGTCGCGTACTCCGTCGCCGCGCGACCGTGGACTTGCTGCAGAATCTTCAATCGCTCTAAAGGCGCAACCGCGGTCCTCGAGACCCCACCGGCGATCCCTCCGGCGAACAAAGATTTCGCAATCGACGTCCACGTGTGCACTTTCGGTTCGTGTCCTCCGTTCTTACTCTCCTCGGCCGCGGAGTACGCGATAAAAGACGCCGCCGCCGCGCGAGAGGAAGCGACGTTTCCATTCCTCAAAGCCGCAAATTTCCGATGATATCGACGAACGCCATCGGCAAAATACAAAGAATAACGAGGGTCAGAAGTGCTCGTTAAAAACGACGACCGGATTCTTTGCGACAGCAGTCGCGTGGTTTCCGACGTCGTCGTCCGCGCGCCGCGTCGTCTGCCACTCGTCGTCTTTGTGGTCATCTCCAAAAGCTGTTGTTGTCGTTGTTTAACACGCGCTCGAGCTCGATGAGTGAGGTGTGAATTTGCTGGTTCGATGCTGTTTTTTTTCCCCAAATTTTTTTTTTGTTTTTTGCGCGAAGCAACCACAACGCGAGAGACCAACAAAAAAGGTCTTCATTACTTCTAGACGCGTTTAAAAGAAAAAACCATCATGACGGCCAGAATCACGTACAAAAGACGGTGAGTGTGTTTCATATCATCTTTTTCGTCGTCGATGAAATAATCGCGCGCTCGAGAGTTTCGTTCGCGCGATGCGTTCGCATCGAGTGGGAGGCGTCGTTCGCATCCTCGCGCGAGAGAGACATTTTCTTTTTTCGAGCGCGATGCGGTGTTTTCCTTCTTCGATGAGGAGGGGCTTTTCATTGGAGAATTTACGCTCGCGCGGTTGAGGATGACGCGAGGGTTAGATGCGCGCGCGCGCGTTCGAATTACGGCGAGATGGATAGATTGCGCGTAAAGAGTGGTTTTGCATCGATGGAGCGGCGCGTGGAATGCGTTTTCGGCGTCGGTTTTCGTAATCGATTTTTGTTTCGGGGGCCCTGATGGGGCTCTCTCTCGCCCTCCTCTCCCGTGTTTTTTTACTCAATCGCTCACCCATTTTCCTTTTCTCCTTTCCTTTGGCGATAAAAACAGACACTGCTACGCGACGAGATCGAACAAGATCCGCAAGCTCAGACTCCCGGGCGGCAAGTTAGGCATCCAGTACGTGAAGAAGAAGACGAAAGGTCCGCAAACGCCGTCTGGTGACCACGGGAAAATTCACGGCGTCCCCCACTTGAGAACCCAAAAGTACTCGAGAAAACACTTAGCGAAGAACAAGAAGACGGTGAACAGAGCTTACGGCGGGGTTTTGTCTGGCGGTGCGGTTAGAGAAAGAATCGTTCGCGCGTTCTTGGTCGAGGAGCAAAAGATTGTGAAGAAGGTGTTGAAGTTGCAAGCGGGCAAGTAATTTGTTCGAGCGACCCGAACCAGAGAAGAGATAGAAAGACCTTTGTAATAGCAATATAAACCTTTAGACGAATCACATACATTAACACATATTATATCGTATCGTTTCATATTTTTGTTTCGTTTTCACTACAAGTTTGTTTATACATTGTTTCTCTCTCTCTCTCTTTCTCTTTTACCCTGCTGCTATGCTATTTATATATCTCGTCTGCGCGCTGCCTGCGCTATTTGTTCTCAATAATTCAACGTTTCGCTAACTCTTTCACCTCCTCCTCTGTTGACCGGCGTTACGGAAATACGGAAATCCTCGCCGCTGGACTCTCCCTGGGCGTCGCCGAAGTCTCCAAAACGTCGCGACACACGGGACAGCTGTTTTTCGTTTTAAACCACTCATTCACGCACTCGTTGTGAAACACGTGCCCGCACCTCTTCAACTCGCACACCTCCTCGCCTTTCTTCATCTCTTCCAAACACACCGAGCACTGCGTGTCAGTCTTCTCGTTTACATTCCCGTTTCCTCCTGTTTTCATCTTCTTCGTCTTTTTTCCGTCCATCTCTTCTTCTTTTTCTCCTTTCATCGTAAACCTTCGCAGCATTTCTTTCTTCGCGTTTTCGCTCAGCGGTTGTTCGAACCGCCGGTCGTCCAAATCGAAGAAGTTCATGTTCCCATCTCCGTTCATCGCTCGCTCGAGCATCTCTTCGAGCATCTCCTCAAATCTAGTCGCCTGTCTCTGACGCGCCGGTGATGGACTAGGTCGAGAAGCGGGTGTTTCCTCGTATTCCGTCCACACCGGTCCTTCAGAAAACAACCCGTACTGGGCCACCGAATCTCGAAACGGCACGAGCTCCAAAAAATCACCCTCGCCGCACGCCGGACAAATCGGCGGTAAATGCTCCTCATCCAACGTGGACGCGCACGTGAACCGCTCGCACTGGTGACACCATATTCGAAACGTTATTTCTCTGTTCGTGTTTTGTTCGATTTGCGTCGTTGGACTTTGTTCGTGGTCGTCTTCTCGCCGTCGTTGTCCTCCTTCTGCTGCTGGCACCTCGTCAACTTCAGCCGCTGTCGAGCTCGGCGGGTTGAGTCTGTGTTGTCGCCGAGGAGGCATATTCAGTTACCAGCGTTAGGCGATAGTGAAGGTTGCGTCGTCTCTCGCTTCTTCTCTCCGCTCTGTCTTTGCTTTTTTATTTTCCCCGTATCAACAGCCACTCGAAGTGAAAGTCTGACGATTCTGAAGCGTTACTGTTTCTCACGTATTGACTTTTTAAGTGCCTCGTAGTGCCAAAAAGGAGACGATGAAAGTCCGTGGTTTTAGATGCGAGCGCACGCGTAAAAATAAGAGCTATAATGAGCATTGCTTTTTTATATTGAACTTTCTACTCTCTCTCTCTCTCTCTCCCTCTCTCTCTCCATTCTCTTCTCTCTCCCCTCCTCTCACTTTCTCTAATTTCCTTCGAAGACGAACTCTCTTTCGTCTTCGTTTTCTTCTTCATTTCTCTCTGACGTGGCTATAAATATACAAAATACTCCTTTTTTTTCTTAATCCGTGCCTTCGACGGTGGATTCAACTCTCAACAACACGAAACCGAGCGCCAAACCAATGAGGGTGCAACCAAACAAAGTGGTGGCAACGTCACCAATTTCCGTGGCGGCGTCGGCGATTTGGGAGATTTCCATCGGGGACAACGCGGCGGTGGCGACGGATTTGCGGGACTTTTGTTGGACGATGTTTCTTTTGCTGTTTAAGTGTGTGCCGAAAGGAACAAACAGGAAGAAGAGAATATAAAGTTGGTTAGATTTTTCAGTTTTGATTGGAACCGCGCGCGCAAACTCTCGCCCGCCCGCTCGCGCGTTTGAGGAGAGAAGATCACCTCCCGCACGGCGAAGACGAGGAGAGGCACAAAAACGAAAAATCTGAAGCGCGCACAAAACCCACAAAGAGAGAGATACAAAAAAAGAAACCACGTACCAGACGACCGGGGCGGAGACGACGGACTTGGAGAACGACGCAACCTTGGAGGATCTGTTTTTTCATCGCGAAAAGGTGAGAGGTTAGTAAACGCGTTTTAGCATTTTTGAAAAAAAAAGAGAGATCGGATCTCTCTCGTCGGATTATCCAAAAGAGGGGAGAGAGCTCTTCTCTCGATGGAAAAAAAAGAGCGCTCTTTCGCTCCCTCGGCGTTTAATAACGAAACGCGCGAAATATGTAACGTCGCAAACGCAACGTGAACGCATCGTCGACACATTTCTACGCGCAAACAGCGCGCGTGGAACTTTCCCACTTTCGTCGAACTTTCCCACACCCCCTCGGCGCATCACGCGTACGCGCGTTTTTCCTTTCCTCCCCCGTCGTTATTTTCCTCCTCAAAACAACAACAAAGCAAAAAATAAAAAACAAATCCGGGAAGAAAAATCTCGAAATCCGCTCTCGAACGACATCAACGCACCGTCTGTTGGACGAAACCGTCGGCTTGACCGACGCGACGACAGTGCTCGCGGTTAAAGTGAGTGCCATTTTTGTTCTTTTAACTTCGTAAACTTTATGACGATATGTGGATTTTTTTTTCTCGCTCTTTTTTGATGATGTGTGTTTTTCTCTTTTTTTTTTCTTCTCTCCTTCTCTGCTTCTATATAAAAGGATATCTATCTAATCGCCCCCAATAATAATTTCTCTTCCTCTCGACGAACAGACGAAGCTTTCGTTCGACGCTCGCGTGGGATCGATCTCTTCTCTGAAAAAAAGCATCATCACCCGAGTCAAAAAAAAGTCAGAGAAACCACCAAACTCACCATCATCAATAGGAAAAAGGAAGAGAGAGAAACTACTTGTTACTGCTCTCTCTCTTTCTCTCCAAAAACTCTCTCTCCGTTTTGCTCGATATATATAAATACACGCACAAACGGACGCGTGGTGGAAGAAAAAAAAACAGGCGTAACTTTTACGTCGTCGTCGTCTCTCGAGTGTCGGAGGTGAAAAAAGAACGCGCTCAAAGTCGTTTTTATTCATACGCATCGTCCGATAGAGAGAGATTGAGAGAGAGAATTGTAAAGAAGAGAGGAGGAAAAATCATGTTGAATGGACACCATCACCACTTGAACAACGGTGGTGCGTCTTCTTCCGCGCACTCGGACGCCTCGCACCGGCTGCGAAGAGAAGCGAAGAGAGCTTTGAAGCGGACCGGGTTTACCAGCCGACAGATTTTATGTTTTTTGGGCGTTTTGGTGACGGTGGTGCAGATGATTTTCGCCGCGAAATGGCTGACGAGTTCATCCTCGGACGACGACGACGACTTTGACGACGCGACGATGGACTACTCGGCGGCTGATGTGGACGAGGATTCGAGTAAATTGACGCCGACGATGATGGGTGATGGTAAAGATGACAGCGGCGGAGTAAGTAAATCGGGACCGTATAAAGGATTGCACGTGCACGATACGACGGATAAATACAAGAACCGAGGCGCAAACGGCGAAGAGACGGCGTTGGATTTTTGGGAGAAGCATTTCAAGTTGAAGCAGTCGGTAGATTGGAACGATTTTGCGGTCATTCTGTTGATGGAACACGCGAAAGACGTTCAGAATTTAACGGCGGCGTTAGCACCAGCGATTAGCGGGCACTTTGATGCGAACAACGATGGATTCGTTTCGAGGAAGGAGTACAACGTCTTTTTGCGCAAGTTTGGCGTGCAAGGCATGCAAGAGAGTTTACAGTTTGCCGTGGACGCGTCGTTAGATAACTTTTGGAGACGAGACCCGCTGGATAGACGAAAATCGCATCCGATTGGTTGCGCGTTGTATTTAGACGGACAACACACGAACCACTTGGAGTTGGAGGCGAGTTCTGATTTTCATTTCAACGGCGCGAAGCCGTTCGCGATCGAGGCGTGGTTGAGGCCGCACGCGAGGCCTAAAAACACGGACGCAGAGGCGTTGAAAGCGTACAGATTTGGTGGGGTTGTTTTTTCAAAGTATAACCGAGCGAGAAGAGGACAGTACTTTTTCCAATTGGAACCGGATGGACACGTCTTTTTCCATCGAGAAGTCGCGCCGTGGGGATTGAGGTCAACGGTGACTATCCCGGCTGGGTATTACACGCACGTCGCGGTGACGTACGGTGCAGGACGATCGAAAATTTACATCAACGGTACGTTACGTGGCTCTCAAAGAGAAGGCGCGCAGGCGCATGATCCAGCGACGAGCGTTTTAATCGGCGCTATTCACGATCAGGATAAACCGGCGAGCGGTTTCAACGGCGAAATCGACGAGTTGAGAGTCTGGAACGTCGATCGAACGCAAACGGAAATCGAACAAAACATGGGGAAGACTTTGACGGGATTAGAGTACGGATTACTCGGTTACTGGCCGTTCGACGAGTGTTCGGGTTGGCGCGCGAGAGATAAAATGGGTAGACACGATGCTCAGTTAAACGGAGGTCGATGGGTGCGCACGTCCATCAACGTCAAACACAACGAGAAGATTGTGCACTGCGCGGTGCCTGGAAAATGTTCCATCGACGAAGAAGAACCGAGAGTAACGGGTGCAAACTACATCGATAGCGAACAACTGAGGGCGGACTACTGGAAACGCGCTATTCGGGTCATGGAGACGCAGAACCGCGTGAATAAAAAAGTAATCAAAGAACTCTTGATGACCATGGATACCTTGACGAATCGCGTGCGATGGTTGGAAAAGCAAGACCGCGTGCGCAAATCGCAACTGAAAGAATTAAAGTGGCGACACGGGAATGTCACGGAAGCAATCGGGTTAATGCGCGGAAATTTCACGAAAGCCGGGTTCGGATTCGATGGTAAAGACCCGTTAGATTTGTTGAACGATTTAGAAACTGGATTGAAAAAAAAACATTTTCGCATGGGATTAGGAAACGGCGAAGACGAGGACGAAGAAGATGAAGATACTTTTTTGAACCGAAATAGTAAAGAAGATGGAACGGATAGCAACGAAGACGAAGACGAAGACGAGGAAACGGTGTTGAATAGAGTCAAAGCGAGACGAGAAAAAGCACGATTAGAAAACTTGAAACTTCTCGGCGGCGACAACAAGGACGACGAGGACGAAGCCAATAAAAAGTCAGAGTTACACTTTCCCACAAAGACAAAAGAGGATAAAGAAGTGGACATAGACGAAGTCGGTGGAGGCGGAGTGTTAGCCTCGGGCGGCTCTGAAGATTTACTCAACGCCAAACGTGGCGAGAAAGGAGATATCATCACCACCGAAGAGGACGAGGAAGACGAGAAGGACGAAAAGAAGACGAAAGAAGAAGACGCGGCGACGTTACAGGAAAGATTAGCAGCTAATTTCGTTCAGCACGATGAATCGTAAAGCAGACAGCAATACATACACATAAATCTACATCTACACTACTTCGATTTCTCGCACGTTGCTCGGTAATTTCCCTTTCGCGCCTTTCAAAATCATCTGCGACATTCCGCCGATATCCATCTTCGCTTTTCGTCTCTCGCCTCCGGTACTCCAAAGCTCGTAATCTTTCCCAATCGTCTCTAAAAACCACGGCAACGTCGCTCCTAAAACAAAACTCGCAATCTCGTTTAGTCTCGGTCCTATCTTTGCAAACACACCTTCCGTAAAAGTCCCACTAAACTCCAACTGACTCTCAATGTGGTGCTCGTTCCCTCCTCCGGAAGTCGTCGCCATCACGCTATTGACCACCCTGACGCAACCGATGCTCTTATTCATCGCGTCCACGATTTTCCCATTCTTCCCGCTCACATCGATCATCTCTGCTTTTTCCAGCGTTTGTTTCACCCCACTCTCGGTCTCTTCGATTTTGACCCGTCCTTTTGCCTCGACGGTGAGAAATAGGAATTTCTGAACTCCAGTAGAGACAACGAACGCACTTCCATCGTCCACCATTTCGACTTTATCTTCGTCTATGACGTTGTATTGACTCGCCGGAAGCTTGCAATACGCGGTCGGACTTTTACTCTCATCCTCGTCGTCATCGCTCTCAATTCTCTTCACGTCGACTTGGAACCTTCGCTTGACGTTTAACGTCGTCGATTTAATCGTCGACTTTGATGTCGTCTTTTCCACATCCGGCACGACTTTTTCCAGCGAAGCGTCGTACTCGAATTTTTCTCCACCACCATCGACGCCGCCGCCGTCTTCGGATGAAGAAGAAACAGAAAAAGAAGACTTCCCGCGACGACTTCGAAAAGGAGGACGCGACAGAGAAGAAGACGAGGAGGGTGAAAGTAGCGCGCGCATGCGTATTGTTGTTGTTATTTATGCGTGCGTATCGCGCAAAAGCGTGTTTTTCTCGCGAATTTCCACTCTTTTCTTTTTCCAATTTGGCAGCAAAAACTTTTCTTTTACGTACGCGCGTGGAAATATATGACGAACGACGACGCGCCTTCCTCCGCTCTTCGAAAAGAAGACGAGGCAAACGGAAGAGCGTTCGCGCGAAACAAAACGATCGATTTAAAGCGAGACGACGTGTACGCGCTCGTGAGAATAGAGTTGGAGAAGAAAACGAAAACGAACGGAGACGACAACGAACTTTTACCAAAGGGAGGAGGAGGAAGAAGAACAACGACGACATCGACGACGACGACGGATGCGCCCGCCGGGGCTCTTCCGGTGCCGAAAATGACGAGAGGGACGTTTTTAGAAATCATCGAGAACGCGCTGCTCGTCATGCGAGGCTCGATTGGCGGGAACATCGAGAAACATTTGCTGCATTTTGAGAACGAAGACGAAAAGAGGAAGAAGAAGAAGAGCAAAACCGCCGGCGTCGGCGCGGTGCGAGCGAAGAGGAAAGATTTGGAAACGTTTACGAGCGCTTTGCGAGGATACGACAGATTGTATAAAACGACCGAGAATAGCGAGGACGTTGGTTTACGGATAGAGATAGTTTGCGTGGCGAATTCGCTGTTGGATGTGGTTGGGATCAAACGCGAAAGAGACGCGGTGGAAAGGCTGTTGCGGGGAGGAGAATGACGCGAGGAGGAGATTGAGAATAGATAAATATGTACACGTAGGATAGATGCTAATAGATCTAATACAACTCTAAATTTTATTAAACAGAAAACCCACGAAACGACGTTTCAGCTCTCACCCCGTATCGCTTTCTCCGTCAAAACGCCGATGTGCGGCAGGCACCGGTACGCGCCGTTATAATCTAATCCGTAACCGACGACGAACTCGTCCTCGCACTCGATGCCGATGTACAATCCATCCTCCGGATCTTCCTCATTCCCTCGCGCCAGTAACGTCTCGAACGCTTTCGTGCACTCCGCTCTTCTTCTCGCTTGTTTATTCAGCAACGTCGCGCAGTGCACGTCCGCGGCGCCCAGCGCGTACAGTTTCTCGCACAGCGCCACGAGCGTGTTCCCGGTGTCCACGATGTCTTCGATGACCACGACTGTTTTACCCGCGACGTCTCCTTTCACCTCCACGCCTTTGACTTCCTCCCCGCCTTTCCCAGACGCGTCGACGTTTTCGTACGACGTCGCCACGCACGATCCGAGTTCCACGTCCACCATTATCATCGTACTCTCGTTGTTAGTAGTATTCGCTTTCTCGTACACGCGTCGCATCACGTCCGTCGCGAAAAACATCGCGCCGGTCATGCACGGAAGAAAGAGAACGTTCTCGTACGCGGTCGGTCCGAATTTAGCGTCGAGTGTAGATGCGATCTTTTCCACGGCCGAGGCGATTTCGTCTCGATCGTGCAACACGCGCGAGATTGGGTCCGCGCTGAACTTCATCGAGCAGATAGATAAAGAGCGAGAGAGAGAGGGAAAAGCGGCGTGTCTGTCGTTTGGAGGTTTTTATTCTATAACGAACTTTTCAAAATTTGTACGCGTATTCACGCAATAAAATACTTTCAAGACGCCGCCCCCGCCCCCGCGGCGCGCGAAGAAGAAGAAGCAGAGTTCTTCAACGTTTCCTCTCTGACGTTTTCGTCCTCGCCAACCTCGCACTCGCTCTCGACCACGCACTCTTTCAACGTGCTGTTCTTACCGACGACGGCGTTTTCACCGACGACGCAGTTTACGATTTGACAGTTTTCTTCGATTATCGCCGACGAACAGACGACGGAGTTTGTGATTTTCGAGTTGGCGCCTATGCGCGCGTCGTGGGAGATGACGGAACGTTTGACGTGCGTTTTTTCGCCGATGAAGACGCCGGAGAGGACCGCGCATTGCGCACCGATTATGGCTTTACCTCCGAGTTCGACGTCGGAGGCGACGTAATTCTCGTGTCTCTGCGAAGGTTCTCGGCCGACTAAAGATTGCGCCGAAGAAAGAATCTCTTTGCTGATTTCGAGAAAGTGCGGAGAAATGCGCTCGATTTCGCACGCAAAATTATCTCGAGGTTGTTCCGGACGACAAATGACCGCCACGACCGGCTTTTCGCTCGCCGCGTTGAAAATGTCGCCGTCGACGACATTTTCTTTACCGACGTCGTCGTTGTTGTTCGCAACCATTCTCCAAAACTGCGCTTTACACATCTCCGGAACGACGTCGTTCTTCAAAGACAAGCTCTTCGCGCTACCACTATTAGATGATAATTTCTTCAAGCATTCCACCAACGCCTCGGTTTGAAAACAATACACTCGCACGTCTCTGTAGCGCACGCTCGCCTGGACGTTGCCGACGGAATCTAGCGCCGACCGATTGATCTTCACAGTCTTCTCGCTCTCGCTCGCGGAGAACACTAACCTCTTGATTAACTTATTACTAACGCCGCTACCACTACTATAATTGCTAGAAGAGATGTCTAAATCGTCGCTCAAACCGATGTACTTCGCGCCTTTCGGCGCCCTCCCGTACTTGGTATCGATCACGTCCCAAACTCTCCTTTCCGATAACAAAACCGTCGCCGACGCGTCCGCGCGTCTGTGCGCCATGATTATCTCCTCCAAAGGGACGTCGAACACCGTCTTGTGAGAAATGATGACCACATCTCCTCCTCCGTCCTCCGTCGTTTTTTCGTCGTCGTTCAAAACCTCTCTCAGCACGTCTGCGTCTCCTTTCCCGATTCCTCCCGCGCCGGCGCTCACTTCCACGACATCAAACGCCACCCGCGAAACTTTATTGTTGTTGTTGTTGTTGTTGTTGTTATTCCCGTTGTTGCTGTTGCCACGCGTCGACGCGCGCACCTTCTCCACGCACTCCCTCGCGAACTGCCCGCCGTCTCTCTCCGTCACCACCACGCGACACGCGTCGATGAGCGCGCACTTTTGCACCGCTTCCAACGCGTAAACGAGTAAAGGTTTAAACGCGACGAGGTGTTCGCAGGATGGTTTTTTCTTGTCGGAAGAGACGAAAGATAACGCGTTGTTGTCTCCTTCCTCGAAGAAGGTGCCGGCGAGGACGACGGCCTTCATGTGTGTCTCTCGGCGCGTATCTCTCGCTCTCGCGCTTTGGAGTTTTTTTTTCTCTCGAGTCGTTTTGGCATTTTTTGTATTTAGGGTTTAGGGTTTAACCCTAAATTCTCACAAAGAGCAAAAAAGAAGATTTTCCCAACAACCCACACACATTCATCCGTCGTCGCGGTTTGCTGCTGCGATTATTCGTCTCTCTCGATAATATCGTCCGTTCTTGTTGAGAGGGGAGAGGCAGGCAGGAGGCTTCTTCGTCCTTCTTCTTTTCGCTCGCTCTTTCTCGCGTGATAATAATAACATAACTCTTTATAATTATAGAAAAGCATATACATAATAAAGAGAGAAAATCGAAATGTCGTCGGACCCGCTGAACAATCTGAAAATAAAAGCGAGTTCGAAAGTGAAGGAGCTCATCTCCACGGCGCAAGCGAAGAGAGAACAAGTCGAACGGAGCGCGACTGGGAACCACTCCGGGAAACATTCGTTGGCGTACAAGTGCGTGCGGTTGAGAGAGCTGGTGAGGCTCGTCAGGAATGCAAAGACGCAAGCGGAAGAGAGGAGCATAATTGCGAAAGAGTCCGCAGCCATACGAGACGCTTTCGCGGACTCGAGACTTTCCGGGCCGTTTCGGCACAGGAACGTGGCGAAGCTGCTGTTCATGCACATGCTCGGGTATCCGACGCATTTTGGGCAGATGGAGTGCGTGCAACTCACGGCGATGCCGGATTTTGCGAATAAACGATTGGGATATTTAGGATTGATGGTGTTGATGGACGAGCGCTCGGAGGTGACGATGTTGACGACGAACAGCGTGAAGAGCGATTTGATGAGCAAGAACGTGTACGTGGTTGGGTTAGGTTTGTGCGCGTTGGGAAATATATGCACCAGCGAGATGGCTCGAGACGTGAGCGAGGAGGTGAGGAAGTTGATGCTGTCCAAGAATAGCTACGTGAGAAAGAAGGCGGCGCTGTGCGCGATTCGAGTGGTGAAGAAAGTGCCCGAGTTAGCGGAGAGTTTTTTAGAGCCGTGCGAGAGGTTGTTGAACGATAGACATCACGGAGTGTTGTTAGCTGCGGTAACATTAGCGTACAGGTTATGTGAAGGACCTTCAGACGTTTTCGAGGATACCGAGGATGTGAGGAAAGCGGACGAGATTGACGGCGAGTTCGACGAAGACGCTGCGGACAGAGCGGTTGAACGATTGAGAAAGAAAGTTGGGTCGTTGTGCAAGGTTTTGAAATCGTTAAATTCACAACAAACGAAAAAGAAAACGAGCGCGTCCGGCTCCTCGAGCGCGCAAAACAATGGTAATCAACAAAACGAACACGACGTCGGGGGTCACTCGGATCCCTTTTTACAGGTGAACATTTTAAAACTCCTAAAAGTATTAGGTCGAGGATGTAGCGAGACGTCGGACGAAATGTCCGACACCTTGGCGCACGTGGCTTCTAACACGGAATTCTCTAGCAAAAATTTAGCCGGCGCTTCAATTTTGCTGGAATGCGTCGAATGCATCGTAGAAACAGAATCGGTTGGTGGATTGAGAGTGTTAGCGGTGAACATTCTCGGAAAATTTTTAGCGAGTAAAGAAAATAACGCAAAGTACGTCGCGCTGACTGCGCTGTCGTCTGTTGTTAAAATTGACCAAGGTGCGGTACAAAGACACCGGAAAACTATAGTCGAGTGCGTTAAGGATTCCGACGTGAGCATTCGGAAATCAGCGTTAAACTTGGTGTACAATTTAGTCAATACGAGCAACGTTCGAACGTTAGTGCCGGAACTTTTAGAGTATCTGAAAGTTGCAGACAAAGAGTTCAAGCGCAATTTAACGAAGCGCATTGCGACTCTGATTGCAGAGAACGCGCCAGACGACCGTTGGCGATGCGAAATGACCGTGGAGACGTTTCGTCAAGCGGGTGAATTCATGGACGATGTCGACCAAAGAACTTTTTGCGGCGTCGTGTCGCGAGGCGATGAAAAATTGCAAGCCTTGATTGGTAGAAGCATGTTCAAGGCGTGCGTTGATTTAGGAGAAAACGCATCGCAGCAGTTGAAATCGACGACGTGTTGGGTATGTGGCGAGTTTGCTGACTGCATAGCGCACGTGCCGACGTTGGAAAACGAAGAGAAGAATACGGTAACGATTCAAGATATCGTCGCCTTGTTAAAAGTTTTCTTAAAAGACGCGAAAGAGAGTGAAACTACGAAACAATACGCGTTGACGGCGATAACAAAAGTATCCGCGAGAGATCAATCGCAATCCGTGCAAGCAATCGAAGTGATGAAGCCGTTGCAAGCATCGGTCGATTTAGAATTGCAAGCCAGAGCGTGTGAATATTCACACATCATCGAAGCCGGGTCGGAGATGTTGACGACGGCGATGGAGCGCGTGCCGCCGCCAGAGGCGCCAAAGTTCGTCGAATTGGGGAAGAAAAAGCGACGAAAATCATTAGCGAGTAGTGCTGCTCGAGCCTCGGCGAGCGAGAGCGAGAAGAACAAGAGCGAAAGCGCCGCGTTGGGGGATTTGCTCGATTTCGGCGGCGAATCCGAAGCAGTACAAACGAGTGATGTTCCCGCAGCCTCGACCTCGCCTGCTCCAAAGGCTGTTGCTGCGGCGAATGTGTTAGACGATCTCTTCGCCGGTATCGAGCCGATGCCAACTCCTGCACCAGTTTCGTCGTCACTTCCTTTTCCTGCAACTGAAAAAACAGCAACGAAACAACCGGAAATTCATCACTCTCCGCAAGTCTCTTTGGAGGACTTGTTGGGGGGTGGCGACGTTTCCATTTCTTCGGCGCCGGCATCTGCTTCGAAACCGACACCATCACAAAGTGTCGATCCACTCGCGGACTTGTTCGGTGACGTTTCTGCCACGCCTGCTCAATTCAACGCAAATCCCCAATCGATGGGAGCAATGGCAGCGACACCAACATCCGCGACAGGTCTGCTCGACGCGTTTGACGCCACAACTCCAGCGAACACGATGCCCGCGAGCACATCCGCGAATACTTCGGCATCTCCTTTGGACGATATGTTCGGTGGTTTGAGCATGGATGCACCACCTTCTGTTGCGCAGGCGGTTTCACAGTCTCTTTCTTCTGCTCCTGCTCCTGCTCCTGCTTCTGTTCCTACTCCTACACCGGCGACTTGTACGTTTACCGCGCACAGCTCGCATCCCTTGACAATAGTCTTCGAATGCTCGAAAGACTCTGCTGACGTCAAGAAAACAATAATTCTTGCGAAAGTTTCTTCTACGAGTCCTGTTTCGAGCGTAACGTTACAATCAGCCGTGCCGAAGTCTATGACTGTTGCTTTAGAGCACGCATCTGGTAGTGCGCTAAAGGGAAGCGGCGAAAGCGAGGTACTCACGCAAATCATGCGCGTCGAAAATTCCATGCACGGCGAGAAATCGTTGGCGATGAAATTGCGAGTTTCGTACGTGGACGATACATCGGGTGCGGAAAAGGTAGAAATGGTCACGGTAGCCGGTTTCCCGCCGAAGTTTTGATAAGTTTAGTTTGTAGTCAAATTCGCACTTGAAATATGGTACACGTCGCGATAAAAATACAATCCAATAAATACCGGTATCTGATCTACATCTAACTATTTTTTGTTCGCGAAATCTGCGACGCGATTCGAGCTTTCGAACACCGTGAATTCTCGCAAATCGAGAAGTGCTTTTATGTCGCCGTCTTCGCTAAATACCACGCCGAACTCGCACTCGGCTTGTTTGAATCTGTTCATATTGGTTTGCATCGTTTCCTCTGCGGACAGAGTACAGCCAATCGGTTCCATGATATCTTTAGCTTTCATCTCGACATCAAAATACCCATCTTTTTCCCCGTCGACGACGTTTGCGAGCGCGACAACGGTGATGACGCCGATTGGAAATCTATACGTGGAGCGTTCCTCGTTGAATTCATCGTACACGATAGCGTGCGAAGTAGTCGATAACGATCCTAAATGTCTTTCTTCCGTCATCTTTTTCGCGACCTCTTTCAATTTGGCATCTTTGTATACTTTTGCACATGTTTTCGAAACGTCCACCAACGCAACGCTTTCCTGTAAAACTTTTGCAGATGCAGAAACGCCTGGTCTCTCAGAAGTCGTCGTTCCCGTTTCTTCCAAACCAACTCGCGCAAAGCTATCGTAAATCGACGCTGAGGATTTTGAAACTTTCCCACCTTCATTCTCGTTGAATTCATCGAACGATGCGTTCGCAAACAACCCATCGCCGGAATCCATGGACGTTTCTTCAAAAATTAAACCGGCGCTTTGCTGCGTGTCAAACCACGCGTCGGCAGATTTCACGGCCCAGCTCGCCACGCCAACTGTTCCCATGAGCGGCAAAATAATTTTCGCGTTCCCGGTCAACTCAAATAACAGCAAAATTGCCGTCAAAGGCACGCGACACACAGATGCCAACACGCCAGCCATCCCAACCAACGCGTACGCTTGTGGCGGGGCGACTTCAATAAAGTTAGACATCGTGTCCATGTGCGCAAGAAACCCACCATAAGATGCGCCTAAAGCAGCTCCCATGAACAAAGATGGCGCGTATACGCCGCCGACTAACCCGCTAGATCGACATATGCTCGTTGCTAAAAGTTTCGCCGCAATCAACTGCACCAACAGCTCCGGTTTGTAAATGTTTAACACATCCGTCGTTAAAAGCGCGTTGACGTTATCGAACCCGTTGTAGGATACCTCGGGGTAAAATATAGAAAAGACGCCCAAGGCGAACCCACCTAACGGCGCTTGCGCGTTTCTTGGAATCCCAAATCCACTCTTCGAGTGTGAATCGCTCAAAAATCCAGCTAAATCCGTAGAGCGATTAGAGACACCTCGAAAAACAATCGCCGTCGCGCCGCACAACAGTCCAAGCGGCAAATACAACGGCAACTCTGCTAAAGTTAACAATTCAAACGGTGGCACGTCAAAACTCGGAGACTCGCCCAACAACAAATTCGTCATCGTTCCGGCTAAAACAGCAGCGACAATAACCATCTCCGTCGTCGACGCGTTGTTAAACTGCTGTTGTCCAAACGTGTATGTCGAATTTCGAGCCAACACGCTTTCAAACCCGAAGAAGAGCCCGGCTATCGGGGCGCCAAATCCCGCCGACAATCCAGCGGCCGCGCCCGCCGCTAACAACCCAACATCCCCGACACTATTATTAATATTACTATTCCCGCTGCTGTTGCCGTTATTGTTCTTTCTTTCATCGCCAAACGCTTTCAACTCGAAAAAACTAGCCACCCTCCCGACGCCGCTACTCACCGCTGCGCCAATCTCAACGCTCGGTCCTTCCGGTCCTAAACTCGCGCCCGTGCCTAAAGTCACCACCGCGGCGACTGTCTTTAACACCGTTTTCTTCACGTCTTCAAACACCGCACTCGTCGTGTTACTATCATCATCATCATTACTATTATATCCTTCTTCGTTAGCACTGTCGCTCTTGTCGCTCTCTGCTCGAGATGCGTTGCCGACGCTCTCTTCTCCGAGGAACCCGCCCGCCGTCTCCCTCAACAGCGAAACGACGCACCCGCCCAAAGTAGGCGCGATCACTTGCAACGAATGACTCACAAACGACGCGTTCCCGCTGTTCAAGCTCAGCGTTTGGAACTTATTCAACAACAACTCTCGAGCTTGCGCGGCAGTTTCCCCGTCGACGCCCCCTCCGTTCGACGACATCTCCGCCGCGTCTGGAACCAAAAACGTCCGAAACGTGAAATCAAACACCGACGAGTGCACGAATCCTTCGGCCAAGTTGAACGCGGAAACCGCCAGCCCAGTCGTCACGCCGACCGCCACGGCCACCAACAAAAGCTCGGAATTGTTTGGATCTTTGCTTTTGTCGCCGTCGTCGTTCTTTGAACCGATTTGTGCGTCGTAACGTGCCACCGGCTGTTTAACGACTCTTCTCCGCTTTTTGTCTCGTTTCCCGAAAAGTCGCGAGTTGTTCTTGTTGGTGTTCGAAGAAGAAGAAGACGTGGAACAGAACATCGACGAGGAAGTGCGACGGTGGTGATGACAACGACGAGAAGAAGAATCCCGACGATGTGGTATCGACGAGGGGATCGACGTCATCGAACATCGAACGACGACGACGCCTGTTGTCATCGTTCGATAGAGTTGACGATGCGAGAGCAGTGGAAGTGTGACGTTTAATATCTCTACTTTTTTCTATACATCATCAATCCGACTTTTAAACTAAAGCGCGTCTAAACATCTCGCACAAACTCTCTGCTAATTATTTATTTCTACGGTAAAAACTACGGTCTCGGGACATCTTTCGTCTCCATCCTCGCGACTCGAATGCCAAAGCACGTCAACTGACCTCTCGCGCCGTACATGACGGAATACGCGACGAATACGTATTTCCCGTCTTTCGAGTGGAGCACGGTCGGGTAGGCGTATTGCATCGCGCCAGGTTTGAGAAGCGACTTGTCCAACTCTGGTTTGATTATTTCGCCCATGCCGCCGGGTTCGAGTTTTGCGAATGGTTTCCACGCGTCGATGCCGTCGGTAGATTTGCTGACGGCGACGACGAGTGGGTCTCGGGTGCGCGGGTGGTGGTTGTACGCGGCGACGAAAAATGATTTCGAAGAGGAGCGGTCGTCGTCCTGGTCATCCTCGATGTCGATTCGAACGGTATGCATTTTCGAATTTGGATTCGGCAACGTCGTCTCGGTGGCTTCGGTCCATGTTTTACCGTTGTCTCTCGAAAGACTGACGAACGCGACGCCCGCTTTGGTTCGAAAATGTTGCACCAATACGTTGTTCTTTTTTTTCGTCTTATTCTTCTTCGGATGCTTTCTCTCGACGACTGTGTTTTCAATCAACCACGACTCTCCTTTCGTCGCGGTCAAATTCCCGAACACCTCCCACGTCAAACCTTGGTCTGCGGATCTCATGACCCCCGCGCTGCCTTTTCTCAATAAACTCGCGTCTTTCACTTCGCTCTTCATCTGCGGACACGTCTTTCCGGGTTCTCGCCAAAACGGTAACACCCACGACCCGTCTTCTAACTCCACCAACGTATTCGCGATGACTTTCGGCATCCCGTCTTCGCTTCCGTAGGATAAAATCATCTGCCCACTCGACCACGTCTTCCCGTTATCGTCGCTCACTTTATACATGACGTCCCCGCCCGGAGAGTGCCGCAACGCGTTTCTCGATTGATCGTAATACCGACACTTTCTCGAACTCACCGTGTATAACAAAAACACTCTCTTCCCGCTCACTTTCAACACCGGCGTCCAAACCGGAAGCTGGTCGTCCTTCGCGATCATTTTTGGTTTCGAAAACGTCTCACCATCGTCTTTCGATATCGCCCAGTACAACGCCTGCCGGATAGATCCTTCGTATTCCGTCGGCGACGCTTGAAACGCTGTCGTTATCCCGCCGAGCGCGAGGAAAGAGGAAGAAGATATACACGTCAGACCGCGCCGCGCGCGCAAACGAACAAACGCGCGATGATGATGATAAACCCTCGCGCGAAAGAACGAACGAAAAGACACACATATAGAGAGAGAGAAGCAAAAATAACGAACGAACGCACCGACTGCGATCGACCCGTCCGGTAAAATCGTCGGCATCGCCATGTGCATGTACTTAAACTCCGACGAAAAGAATGAAGAAGAGGAAGAGGATCCTTCGTCTGCGTCTCTCTCCTCCTTTGAACCGGCACCATCACTCTTCGCGCCGCTTCTCTCGGAGGGCAACGCGTGTCCTTTCGCGACCCAAGAGTAGCGTATTTTCCCGTTCGTCGGCGTGAACGCGTACTTGTGATTGTTGTTGTTGTTATTCGTCGTCGTCTTCGATGAAGAAGACAAAGAAGAAGAAGGAATACCGTTGTTGATGGCGAGAAGAGACTTCTTCGCGTCGTCGACCACGACGAAAAGAGAGACGAGAACGACGAGGCACGAGA
>Ga0181560_10000925_pt1 | contig 27326 bp, 21 predicted proteins | sample 011ome_20_FD_133751 | JGI IMG/M metagenome (GOLD analysis project Ga0181560, IMG submission 133751) | Coastal salt marsh microbial communities from the Groves Creek Marsh, Skidaway Island, Georgia - 011509CT metaG (megahit assembly) | ecosystem: Environmental > Aquatic > Marine > Intertidal...
CGCATCTGCACTACAGGTAACTGCCACCCACTTGCCCTGATAGAAATCCCAATCCATGGATTTCAAGGCAGCACGAAACTCTTTTTCACGAAGCACCAAGCCCTGAAATAAGTAATCTGCCAGATCAAACTGGATACGCTCCTCCTGAGGATAAAACTCCTCCATATTTAAGGAAACGATAGCACTCGCAGCAACTCGTTTGATTAACTCACTCATGGCTTCACTAACAGATTCTTTGTGGAATGCATTACCTTAAACTCCTTTAAATAGTTGGGTACAAAATAAGCAAGATCTTCCCATTCTTGGCGAGCATATTTTTCTGATGCCAACACCCCCATATTTTTTGCTGAAAGGGATTTTTTCCAATCCATCTGAAAGCAGGCATTAACATGTTGGATTTCTTGCTTTACCTTTTCCACTCCATCCCCAACAAAATAAACCTTCCCTTTATCCAAAATGGAAGCATAAGAACCCTCCTCCAAAACCAAAGCTTCAATCGAGGAGATTTCCTGCAGCAAATTCCCAAAGGTTTGCGTATAAACTTCCTTTCTTCGCGCATCCAAAACAGCTACCACAAATTCCCCCTGACTTAAAGGCTGACTAGCTGCCATGGCTTGCAAGGTATTGATGCCAATCAAAGGGATCTCTAAGGCATAGGCAATCCCTTTGGCAGTGGAAACTCCAATGCGAAGTCCCGTATAAGATCCTGGTCCTTGAGAAACGGCCACTGCATCCAAATCCCCAAAACTTTGCCCTGCTTTTTCAATCACTTCCCCTACCAATCGTAATAACTTTTCTGCATGGGCTCCAGGTTCTTCGATTTCAGCCAATGCAAGTAAATTCCCCTGTTCGTGTATGGCTACCGAACAGATAGATGTAGAAGTTTCTATGGATAAAATACGAGTCATCCCAAATTAGTTGCTAGACCCAGCCAAGGCCTTGGTCATCCGAGCCGGCGAAGCAAAGTACTCCTTGGCCAATTCAATCACTGGATCTCCTTGAAGGCTGGCTTCAATCATCCCCTCCTGGAAGTAATACCGGGAAATCAGCTCTTCACCTAGAATTTTTTTGATTTCTTTTTGATGGGTATCCAAATCATTTTCCTTACTATGATTGACCTTAGATTTTATTAGCTCCAACTGCTCTTTAACTTCATCAAAATAAGATTCTTTCGCTAAGAACTTTTCCATATCCTGAACCGATTTCTCCGTGTAGGTCGTGTAATCGTATTCTTTTCCTTCCAGAAATTTCTTGAAATCGGCATATACCTCCTCGCTCACCTCAAAAGTACTGGGACTGCCGATGGTGGGATTTTTGTAAAAAAAGGTGGTCGCATAATCGAAAACATGATTGCCCGCTACCAAGGTGTAAGAAATGGGGGCATAGGACTTTTCAGTCACCTTTTCATCAGGTTCGATCCCTGCACCATCCAAGACAATCCTTCCGTTAGCCGTCTTGAAAGCCTTTCTCAAAGAATCTGGAACAGTACCAGTTGAGCCATCCTCCCGCGATTTGGCATAATCAATGGCTTGAATACAACGTCCACTAGGAATGTAGTACTTGGCAGTAGTCACTTTGATTTGGGCATTAAAACTCAAAGGCAAGGTGGTTTGAACTAAGCCTTTACCAAATGATTTTTGACCCAATAAAACCGCCCGGTCGTAATCTTGAAGAGCGCCTGCCACAATTTCGGCCGCAGAAGCGCTTCGCTCATTGATTAACACAATGACACCGATTTCTTTGTCTACAGGCGTTTTAGTAGTTTTGTACGTATAATTAACCTGCTGCAATTTGCCAATTGTCTTCACTACTTCCTTGCCCTTTGGAATAAATAGATTGACAATCTCCACCGCCTCATTAATCAATCCGCCTGGATTGTCTCGCAGATCCAAAACCAATTGTTTTGCCCCTTGGGCCTTCAAACTCACTAAAGCATTTCTTACTTCTGCAGAAGCATTGGTTGTAAAATCTGAAAGTTTGATGTACCCTGTCCTCTCATCCAATTTCCCATAAAAAGGAACATTCTTTAAACTGATTTTTTTCCGGTTCAAGGAAAATCTCAAGGTGTCTTCCCCACGCTTTACCATCACCGTGACTCCCGTATTTGCTGGGCCTTTCAACAATTCGGAAACTTCGGAGGTAGACTTTTTCTGGACTTCCACGCTATCTACTTTTAGAAGTACATCACCAATTCGCAAACCCGCATTTTGAGCTGGAAATCCAGTGTATGGCATCAATACGATATTTCCACTGCCCCGATTTCCAATCAAGGCCCCCACACCAGCATATTCTCCAGTAGTAAGCATACGGAAATCATCCGATTCCTCCTCTGGAATATATTCTGTGTAAGGATCCAGCTCCTCAAGCATCGCTTCAACACCCACAGTTAACAATTTCTCTGGATCAATTTGGTCCACATAATAGGTGTCCAACTCCCGAATGAGTGTAGCAAAAATATCAATGCTCTTCGCTAGCGCAAACAGCCTGTCATTCTTGCTTTGAAATGCAACCAGTCCTCCCAAAAAAAGGAGAATTAGTACCCCAAAAAGTACTGGTAATTTAATTTTTCGAATCATTTTGCTTTATATTTTTCGATAACTCATTCGGTAATCTTTGTAGGACTAGCCGCATTTTGGGTTCTAATTCACCAAAACTTAATTTACTTCCTCCTACAAAAATTACACCCAAAAGCATTCCTGCTGACGGAAGTAAGGCTTTATTTAACCGATAAGCTTCCCTTAATCTCCGCTTGATGTAATTTCTTTCTGTCGCTTTTTTGATTTTTTTCTTAGAAACCGAAAAAAGCACCTGGTTGGGATGGCCATCTAATTCTTCATCTACCCAAAATAGGATCTTGAATGGGTACAAAAAAAAAGAGGAACCTTTATCGAAAAGTTCCTTTATACTTTTTTCGGCATGAAGCCGCTCTGATTTGGGAAGTGTGTACTTCATTGCAAGAAAGCTATCGTATGGTAACATACGAAAAACAACCCAAAGAATTACTTCTTCAATGTCTTTTCGTCAGACACAGACAATTTACGTCTGCCTTTTGCTCTTCTGGCTCTCAATACCCTTCTACCATTTGCAGTCGCCATTCTTTCTCTGAACCCGTGCTTATTTTTTCTCTTTCTGCGAGAAGGTTGAAATGTTCTTTTCATGATCGAATATCTTTAATCTAGTTGCTTTCTTGACTTTCTTAATGGACTTTGGCTCCAAAAAGGATTGCAAAGATAAGTACCATTTTCTTAAATACAAATGGAGGTCCTACATTTGTTTACTTCAATTCTAGAAAAATGATCCACTACACCATTTCCTGCCCCAATCCAGCTTCTCAATTTCTACGAATTGACCTTTATTTTTCCTGTCAAGCAGGTGAACCAGTACTACTTCAACTTCCTGCTTGGCGAGCTGGAAGGTACCAACTGGCCAATTATGCCCAAAATCTTCGTGGCTTAACTGTGCGAAATCTAGAAGACCAACACATTGCCTTAAAAAAAATAACAAAGGACTGTTGGTCGATTGAAGTCGAAGAAACCACACCAGTCCACCTTTCCTACGACTATTGGGCAGGAAAAATGGATGCTGGAAGCGCTTGGGTTGACGACCAACAAGTCTATGTCAACTTGGTCAACTGTTGCTTTGAAATCCTAGGAAAAAGCGAAGAACCTTTTGAAGTACTCTTGGATCTCCCAAACTATCCCAAGCAAATCCTGACTCTAAAACAAACAGGAACCTCCACCTGGATGGCTGAAAATTACCAAGTGCTTGCAGACGCGACGGTTTTGGCCGCAAAAAAGGTAGAACTGGAAACGTACACCATCGGAAATACCCAATTCCTGGCATGGCTTCATGGAGAAATCCATTTTAATCGCTCCCGATTTATCAAGCACCTTCAAGCCTTCACCTCTCGGATGATGGAGGATTTTGGGAGCTTCCCCGAACCTGAATACCAGTTTATCTTTCAGCTCCTGTCCTACCCACACTACCATGGCGTAGAGCACCGACGTGGAACAGTCATCACCTTTGGGCCTGCCAATTCCTTGAGGGAGGAGGAAGTCATGGAAGAACTTTTGGGTATTAGTTGCCACGAACTCTATCATGCCTGGAATGTATGCCGAATTCGCCCGAAAGAATTTTTGCCTTACGATTTTTCAAAGGAAACCTACACCCAAGCTGGGCTAATTCTGGAAGGAGTAACTACCTACTTCGGGGATCTGTATCTGTTGAAATCAGGGGTATACGATTTGCCTACCTACCTTCGGCATTTGGAAAAAATTGTCCAACGAGAAGCAACCCACTACGGCTGGAAAAATGCCTCAATCCAAGAATCATCCATAGACCTCTGGCTAGATGGCTATGTAGCAGGAATCCCCGATCGAAAAGTAAATATCTACAGCCATGGTGCACTGCTAAGCCTATGTTTGGATGTACTGTTATTGCAGGAAGGGAGTTCCCTCGCGCAAGTCATGAAAGGGATGTGGGAAAATTTCGGTCTTCCATTTAAAGGATATAAACTCCAGGATTTTGAAAAAGAAATTTCTTTACGAGTGAGCCACCCAGAAAAAATTAATGCTTTTTTTGATGCTTATGTGCGCGGAAAGGAGGACATTTTCCCGGTACTGATAAAATCATTAGGTGCATTAGGAATTGAAGTCAAAAAAACCAACTCCGATAACGGACTCCTTCACCAGGCAGGAATTCAAGTGAATGCGCAGCAAGTAATTCAACTCATACACCCTGAAAGTAGGGCTTACCATTATCTGATGTGCTCTGATCAACTGTTATCAACGCATCAAAACTCGGAAACATCTAATTGGGAAATAGAAGTCTTGCGAAAAGGAAGAAAAATCAAGCTCAATTTTGCGCTTGAAGAAGGCAGCTATTACCCCCTTATCCATTTGGAAATTGGTGTTCATAGCCCGCTCCTTACCTCCTGGATGAATTAAAAAATAGGGATCGGTATCACTACCAATCCCCAAATAAAATAGAAAAGCCTACCCTCCTATTTAAATCTTAATTGATGTCTCCTTCGATTACAGGCACGTTTACCTCAAGTGAAGTTACTTTTGCTTCAAGAGGCACTGGAATTTGCGGAGATTTGATAGTCCAAGCCATCGGCATCAACACTCCGTCTTTGGCTTGGTAATCCGAATAGAAGGTATCTCCCGAAGCAGGATTTTCATACTTGATCTTCAGTCCTGAATCCTGTGCATAGTAGTTGATCAACTTAGCACCGGATGCTGCTGTAATGATCACCTTGTAGGCCGGCTTGCCATCCACATCCTTCAATCCATCAAGTGAAACGGTGTAGCCATTGGCTTTGTAAACTGCTTCTGGGAAAAGAAAAGAATTCAACTGCGCCTCAGCGAGCTGCGTCTCATTCATTTCAATCACATTGCCCTGTATAGACATCGATCCTTTTCCGTCGGCAAGAGTTGTCTTTTGCATGACATTGCCTGCAATGGATAGCTTCTGCCCATAACGGCCGTTTCCAGAATCATAAACAAAAGCAATAGTCAATGGCGTACCCATCACATTCGCATCCATACTGATTTTTGTCGTTTTGATAGCTGCTACCTTATCCACGCCCCCTATCGCATTGAGGTAGTTTTCAAGCACCTTTTCAGCGGTCATATCTGCTTCAGCAACCAACTGCTTGGCTGGCTCACCCATGATATCGTATTCGATTACTTCTCCAAACTGGGCTAGTTTTTCTTTAATCTCTGCCCCATTCCCTACCGTGGTAATAATAAACTTATCTGGCTCAATCAAACGCTTGGCAGTAGCATTGATGTCTGCCACGGTATAGGAATTCAATTTTTGTAGATAAGTTGCATAATAATCTTTGGGCAGGTTGTATCTAGCAGTATTCAAGGCAAAGTTGGCCACCGTACTAGGCTGCTCCAGGGAACGACCAAAGCTACCGGCAAGCTCCGCCTTGGCTTTATCTAATTCCTTTTGGGTTACCCCATTTTCCACTAGATTTTTGATCTCATAAACAAACTCATACACCGCCGAGTCAGTTACTTCACTACGAACGGATGCAGAGGCTGAGATCGTCCCCACCAATTTATCCGCATCAATGGAAGAATAGGCCCCATAGGTAAAACCCTTGTCTTCACGTAGGTTCATAAACAAGCGTGAGGCAGAACCTCCACCCAAAATCTGGTTCAACAACCTACTGGAAATGTAATCAGCATCTCCAATTTTCATCTGCACTGGTTGAGTAACATCAATGACAGATTGTACGGATGAGCTGCGGTCTACCAGGGCTACGGCCTGCTTTGCAGCACGCACTGGCATTGGATAGTTAAAGGTGGGAACCATCCCCTTTTGCCAAGCGCCAAAATACTGATTGACAATTTTTTCTGCTTCCGTTTTGTCAATATCTCCTACGATAGCCAAATAGGCAATATTTGGTTTGAAATAGGTTTGATAGTACGCTTTCACATCCTCCAAGGTGATGTTCTTGGTAGTTTGCTCTGTTTGAGACTCCCCATACGGATGATTTTTTCCAAAAAGCACAGCACGAGAAAGCCGGGAAGATATCGCTTGTGGATCGTCTTTAGTAGTGGCCAGTCCGGTGAGTGACTGCTTTTTTAACTTCTCTAATTCGGTTTCTGGAAAAATAGGATTGAACAACACATCCGCCATCAATTCCAATACCTTTCCTTGGTGTTTTTTCAAAGAAGAAGCAGATACAGAAGTTGCAGAAGCCCCTAGACTAGCCCCAATAAAATCAATCTCTTGATCCAATTGATCTTTGGTTCGGTTTTTTGTACCTCCCATCATCATTTCTCCCACAAAGCCAGAAAGTCCAGCCTTATCTCCTTCCAAAATTGGATCACGATCCAATACCAGCGTGAAAGAAACGCGAGGAAGTTTGTTGTTCTTTACCACAAACACTTTCAATCCATTGGCAAGCGTGAAGGTTTCCGCCTCTCCAATCTTGATTTCAGGAGCTGGTCCTGAAGCCGGTAACTTACTTCTATCTACTTGCGCAAAGGTAATTCCCGTGGCCAGTAGCATAAATCCTATTCCTAATACAAATTTTTTCATGTCTTTTCGATACGTTAAATCAACGAATTATTCAGTTACTGGCTGAGCTGATTTTGGCAAATAGTACAACACCACGCGTCCAGTCAAGTCCATGTAGGTTTTGGCTACCCGCTGAATATCCTCTTTAGTAACCTTGCTATACGCATCCATCACCTGGTTGATGTAGTTAGTATTTCCATAAATTACCTTCGCTTCTGCCAAGTTTTCAGCTATCCCAGCTATGGTGGAGTTTCCACTCACAATGTTGTTTTCCATGATGTTTTTCAACTTGGTAAACTCCTCATCACTGATCCCTTGGTCCTGAACTTGCTTGATCAATTTATCTACTTCTGTCTCCAGATCTTTTGGATCTACACCCATGTTGGCAATGCCATACATCAAGAATACGCCTCCGTCTTCCAATTCAAGAGGAATTGCTGCGACTACTAAGGCTTTTTGCTGCTTATCCACTAGCTCCTTGGTCATCAAAGAAGAATTGCCACCCGTTAAGTAGGTAGAAAGCATGGACAAGGCATAACTATCTGGGTGATTTCTTGCAGGCAAGTTGTATGCCTGAATTACTGCTGGAATCTGAATGTTGTCATAGATAATGTCACGAACCTCCACTGTTTTCTTCGGCTCGGTGATGTTTGGACGGTACACGGACTTAGTACCTTTTGGTATTTCTGAGAAATATTTGCGAACCATAGATTCGGTAGTCGCATAATCTATGTCACCAGCAATGGTCAAGGTAGCATTGTTTGGCACATAGAAGTCCTTGTAAAACTGCTGAAACTCCTCAATGGTTGCTGCATTTAAGTGATCCATGGAACCGATAGGTGCCCACTGATACGGATGCGTGGTGTAAGCTCTTTTCAGTGTCTCGGGAAGAATGGTGCCATAAGGTTGGTTTTCGTAGCGCTGTCTGCGCTCTTCCTTTACTACTTCACGCTGGGTCTCTACCCCAGTCAAGTCCACCTTGGAGTGGAGCATCCGCTCACTTTCCATGTACAATGCTAGATCCAATTCATTGGAAGGAAGCAACTCGTAGTAATAAGTGATGTCGTTGGAAGTGTAAGCATTGAGTGTCCCTCCTCTGCTCTGAATAATGTTCATGTATTGACCGCGGTCAATGTTCTCAGACCCTTCAAACATGAGGTGCTCAAAAAAGTGTGCAAAACCCGTGCGCTCAGGGTTTTCATTTTTGGAGCCTACGTGGTACAAAACCGAGGTTACCACAATCGGGGTGGTATTGTCCTTGTGCATGATTACATGAAGTCCGTTGTCCAAGGTAAACTCCTTGAATTCTATTTTAGTCTGGGCAGCCAGTGGAAGGATTATCCATCCAAAGAGGAGACTCAGCAGAAGATTTTTTTTCATGGTAAAATGGATAGTTTTAAAAAGGTATTGGATTAAGTACGTAGTTGAACTTAGATTAGTTTAGACAAACATAGGCCCTTTTTTCAGAAAGCGCTACTGGGCTGCATTTTAGAAAAACAGGACCCCATTTTTTTTATTTCAACGAAGATGGTGGCGTTAGACGACTCCGCAATTCAATTCTAAATTGATGGTTTTAATTGGAAACTATCGTAAAACGGAAAATTAGATGTTCGAATTTGAGTAACTCAATAGGGATTATTCCTTTCCCTTTAGGGCTTTAACTTAGTCAAAATCTCCTTCGCCTCATGCCACTTCAAGCGTGGCCCAAACTGGCTCACAATTCTTGAGCTGGCCATGGAGGCTAGCTTTCCACTTTCTGCATAAGAATGTCCATTGGTAATGCCATACAAGAATGCGCCTGCAAACATGTCCCCAGCACCGTTGCTATCAATCGCGGTAGTTGGATACGGCTCAATATCGATAAAGGTATCGCCATCAAAAATCATGGCTCCATTTTTACCCATGGTGATGACAAAATGCTTCGCAGCTTTTTTCATTTCTTCACGAGCTTCAGCCAAGGTGGACTTGCCCGTGTATAGCATGGCTTCTTCCTCATTGGCGAAAAGTAGGTCTACGCTGTGTCCGATCACATCATCAAAGTTGGCCTTGAAGTATTTTACCATAGCAGGATCTGAGAAGGTCAACGCCACTTTCGTTCCTGCTGCCTCGGCTACTTGCTTAGCATGAAGCATGGCTTCTTTCCCATTGGGAGAGGTCACTAGGTAGCCTTCGATAAATAAGTAGCTGGAATCCTTGATCGCAACATCGTGCACATCTTGGCTGGAAAAATTCTGAGTAATTCCCAAAAAGGTATTCATGGTTCGTTCCGAGTCTTCGGTCACCATCACCAAGCATTTGCCTGTCACCCCGGTCTGGAGTTGCGCAGCAGTCAAAGCAATGTCCACTCCAGAATCAATCAAATCTTTTAGGTAGAATTGGCCCAATTCGTCATTGGCTACACGGAAGCAGTAAAAGGATTTTCCTCCAAACTGGCTTACTGCCACCACGGAATTGGCTGCGGATCCACCTGCTTGCTTTTTGGCTTCCGCATGGTGAATCACCTGCATGAGGTGGTTTTGCCGCTCCTCATCCACCAAGGTCATCAAGCCCTTTTCTACTCCATTGTCCGTAAAAAATTGGTCAGTTACTTTAAACTCAATATCCACTAAGGCATTACCGATGCCGGTTACGTTGTACTTTTTCATGCGTTGTTTTTTGGAGGTAATTTTTTTTAATCTGCTTTTGTACCAGAATAGTTCCGGTCATTCTATTGTTTTATATAGGGTTTTGCCGGTTTGGCTAGTCAAAAATCGGATGTCTTTCGAACGTTTTTTCTCGATCAAAAAGGTAACGATAGGTATGGTGAGTTTTGTAAATCTCTGCCAATAATTGCTCGCAAACGCGCATCATCTTTGGATTAAAGTCGCCAATCCAATTCATCTCAATGGTCTTGTATGGGAAAGAGGCCTTGCCACTCATCTGGTCATAACTTAGTACTATCGCACTTTCCACCCCTTTACCCTGATGCGCTGGAACGACCCCAAAAACTAGCCCAAGCATTTTATTGGGTGGAAAAAAGGTCTTGTACCAAAGAAATTTAAGTTTTCCAATCAGGTCCATCTTCCCGTTGACATGCTTGAAGATCTGATTGATCTCAGGAATTTGGATGAAGAATCCTACAGGCTCACCTTTGAAAAAGGCAAAGTATATCAAACGCGGATCTAGAATGGGTTTCATTTTGGCAAACATCAATTGTGCCTCTTTGAGTGCAATAGATTTACCTAGATGCCGGGCCCATGCCTTGTTGTACACCGTCATAAAATATTCTGGCGCTTTCTCTCTAAGTTCTTTGCCCTTGATGTAGCGAAAGCTGTAGTCTTTATTTGCCAAGATTACCTGTGCGCGCTGGACCATCTTTTGATCAAATCCTACATTTTGCACATTACGTGCATAGGTGTATTGCTTGAAATACAATTGAAATCCATAGTTTTCGAAAAAGGTCTGGTAGTACCCAAAATTCCAGGGCATGTTGTAATTGGGCTCTGAAAATCCGTCCACTAAAAGCCCCCACCACTTGTCACGTTCCCCAAAGTTGATGGGGCCATCCATAGCCTCCATCCCTTCGCCTTGGAGCCAGGTTTTGGCTTGATCAAACAGCAGAAAAGCTGCGTCTTGGTTTTCTATGCATTCGAAAAACCCAATACCCCCTGTGGGTTGCTTTTCTTTCATTTTTGGATTGACAAATGCAGCAATCCGTCCAATGGTCTTTCCAGATTCATCCTGGAGCAACCAGCGATTGGCCTTGGCACCATTTCTAAAAAGTTTATTGGTCTCCGCATGGAAAAGCCCCTCTATATCCTGATCGATAGGGCGTATCCAATTCTTTTCATTACGGTACAACCACATGGCCATCTCAATAAATTCAATTTGATGGGCGGAGGTGGTTACTTCGATCAGTTTCATTTAGTGGGGTTTAATACAAAGTTACTAGGAAAGAACCATTTGGAAAAAAGATAAGGAAATAGAATGGAAACACAGTGGGAATAAACTGAGGCTACCTTCCCCATTTAGGCGAAGCGGAGTTTATTTCTATCGTATATTCGTAGATTAATTCCAACGCTGAAACATTCCTGGACCAGAAATACCTAGCGTCCCATCAGGGGTAGTAACTAAAACTTGTGAGTTTACCATTCTTCCACCAGTGGCCTGGAGTGGCAAGTAAGACCTAGACTTAGGTGAATCAGATGCAGTAGCTGAATCTACTGTTCGTTCAGATTCATTAGAGGAAGTAGTAAAAACTTCTTCACTCACCAATTGACCAGTAAAATCATAGTATCTCCAAGTTCCCCGCTTTTGTCCATTGACATAAGCTCCGGCCCTTGCAACTAATTTGGTATCTGGAAAGAAAGCATACCAGGTTCCCGAACGCAAACCATTGGTGTACCTTCCCTTTTCTAGTCGGTTTCCTTCAGCATCGTAAAAGACTCTTTTTCCATCGCCTTCTGCCAAACTTCCCCCATCTAGCTTATCCCCGTTGCGCGTCAGAAACTCACTGATGGCTAGCAATACTCCTTCTTTAAAGGTCTCTTCTTGATGCACAAAATCGTCAGCTCCTAAAACCTGCCATATTCCATCCTTTAAGCCAACTGCATAGTTACCCTTCTGATAAAAATTAGGTACAGAGGGATAAATCTCCTTCCACTCACCATCACGCTCTCCTTGGAGGTACCCCCCTCTTGCAAGCAATCGGCCTTGTTCATCGTAGTTTTCCCATTGCCCCTCCAAAATTCCCTTTGAAAAATTGGCTACCAAGGCCAATTTTCCATCCGCATGAAATTGTTTGAATTCTCCCTGCTCCTGACCGCCTACAAAATTCACCTGTTGCTTCAGTCTTCCGTCGGGGAAAAATGACTCGTACAACCCATTAATTTCGCCATTCTCGAATGGTATACGCTCAGAAATCTGCCCTGAGGCGTAATAGGCGATAGAAACCCCCTCCAATAGGTTGTTTTGGTAACTGTATTCAGATTTCAGACTGCCATCTGATCGGTATACAAACCAGTCTCCTGATTTTTCCCCCTCAAAATAAGTCCCTGAAAGAAGGACCTCTCCTTGCCTATTAAATTCAAAAAATTCTCCATGAAGAAGCCCATTTTGATAGTTTACCAATTTCTTGGTCATTCCCTCAGGGTAAAACTCTTGGAAAACCCCGTCTAATTGATTGCTTTTGAAGGACATTTCGTAGCGTGGAAATTCTAAATTGAAGTTTTCCTTGACGTCCATTTCTCTTACTTCGGCTATTGCCAAAGTAGGATTAGCAACTTGTTCTTTTCGGCCATAAATTACCCAAACCCCCTCTTTACTAGTTCCGGCCATTTTTCCTGTTCCTACCAAATTGGAATTTCCGAAGTAAAAATAGCCTTGTGCTTGAGACACATAGCTGCTTAAAAAAAGAAGGAGAAGGACAAACAGTGGAAGAAATTTCATACTGATTAATTGAATAAGACAAAATCACTACTGTTCTAAAGGAACGAATGAAGCGCCTTGAAGTTTTCAATTTTTTTTATGATTAGCATAAAAAAAAGGAGTTGAAGCTCCTTTTTTAGTCTACTACAGTTGCAAACAAGTCAAATTCGGTGGCATCGTATACTTTGACGGTTACAAAATCACCCACACGACAATATTGGGTGGCTGCATCGATGAGCACCTCGTTGTCAACCTCTACGGAATCAAACTCGGTACGTCCTACAAAATGTCCTCCCTCCTTCTTATCAATCAAGACTTTAAAAATTTTGCCGATTTTTTCTTGGTTGAGGTCGTAACTGATCTGCTCCTGTAACTCCATCAGTTGGTTGGCCCGGAACTGCTTTTCTTCTTGGGACAACTTATCTTCCATCCCAAAAGCATGCGTGTTTTCCTCATGAGAATAGGTAAATACCCCTAAGCGTTCAAACTTCATGCGTTCTACAAAGTCAACCATCTCTTGGAATTCCTTTTCTCCTTCACCAGGATGTCCGGCAATAAGTGTCGTACGAATCGCGATCTCAGGAATCAGGTCACGAATACTATGGATCAATTCTTCCTGCTTCTCGCGGGTAGTTCCTCTACGCATGGCTTTGAGCACATCCGTGGAACCATGTTGGAGGGGTATGTCTAAATACTTGCAAATATTCGGATGCTCCTTCATCACCTCGATGACGTCCATCGGAAAACCGGTCGGATAGGCATAATGCAGGCGTATCCAGTCGATTCCTTCCACGTCAGAAAGCTTGCGAAGAAGCTCAGCAAGGTTACGCTTTTTGTACAAGTCCAACCCATAATATGTTGAATCTTGTGCGATGAGCAACAGCTCTTTGGTGCCGTTAGCTGCCTGATGCTGGGCTTCCCTGACAAGTTCTTCAATAGGTCTGGAAATATGGCCTCCCCGCATCAAGGGGATGGCGCAGAAGGAACAAGGACGATCGCAGCCCTCGGATATCTTCATATAGGCATAGTGACTAGCATGGGTAAGCAAACGCTCCCCTACCAGTTCATGCTTGTAGTCTGCTTTAAATTTTTTAAGAATAGCAGGCAGGTCCCTGGTGCCAAAAAAAGCATCGACTTGAGGAATTTCCTGTTCCAAATCATCCTTGTAGCGCTGCGATAGGCATCCTGTTACATAGACCTTGTCTACTAATCCTTTTTCCTTCGCCTCTACATACTGTAAAATCGTATCGATGGATTCTTGCTTGGCATTGTCAATAAATCCGCATGTGTTGATAATAATGATGTTATTGTCCTGACGACCTGACTCGTGGCTGGCATCAATTCCATTGCCTTTAAGTTGGGTAAGGAGCACCTCAGAATCCACCAGATTTTTTGAGCAGCCCATCGTGATGATGTTGACTTTATCCTTTTTTAATGTTCTCGCTTTCACAGAATTTGCTTCAGTTTGGGAAGGCGAAGGTAGGTAAAAAGGCTTAAAAAAGTATATTTTAAGGCAAGCTCTACTACCGAGTCCGAAAATTATAACCTCCTACTCAGTCCTTCTTAACACATTGGTAAACCAACCTTAACGCAGCGTTTGAAAGTGGGGATCCTGCATTTCCTAATTTCGGCACATACAGCAAAATTTTTTAACTCCTTGCATTTATTTTTAGCCCCGATGGAAGTCGGGGCGCTTGCAGGAGAGGCAATCACCGGCACTTCCTTTGCTAAATCAGCTCCCTCCAAACAAAAATCTTTTGGCGATTACTTTCCCTGGCGTACCTTAGTTTAGAAAATCACCCACTATGAAATTCATTGCCCCAAACGCCCAAAATTTAGCTTTTGATCGAAAAAATTATTCTGATGAGACCTTGCTGAAGCTCTATGAATCCTTGCTAGTGCCGCGAAGAATTGAGGAGAAAATGCTAATCCTCCTTCGACAAGGACGAATATCAAAGTGGTTTAGTGGATGGGGGCAAGAAGCCATTTCAATCGGTGCAGTAAATGCCCTTGCTACCGATGAATTTATCCTTCCCATGCACCGCAATTTGGGTGTTTTTACTGGACGAAACATCCCACTTGAACGCCTATTTGCTCAATTTCAGGGCAAAGAATTGGGATTTACGAAGGGCAGGGACCGTTCCTTCCATTTTGGTAGCATCGATCACCATATTGTAGGAATGATTTCTCACCTCGGTCCTCAATTGGCCATTGCAGACGGTATTGGATTGGCACACAAGCTTGCTGGGGAGAAAAAAGTGACCCTTGTCTTTTCCGGAGATGGTGCAAGTTCAGAGGGAGACTTTCACGAGGGGCTCAATGTGGCAGCTGTTTGGAAATTGCCAGTGATTTTTGTAGTAGAACACAATGGCTATGGACTTTCCACCCCCAGTGAAGAGCAGTTTGCATTCCAATACTTCACCGAAAAAGGTCCCGGATATGGGATGGAAACAGTACGGATTCAAGGCAATAATGTGCTGGAAGTCTACGATACTATTTTAAGGCTTACCGAAGACCTAAGAGAAAATCCTAGACCTGTACTTGTCGAAGCAATTACCTTTCGAATGCGCGGGCACGAGGAAGCATCCGGTACCAAGTACGTTCCCAAATACATGATGGAAGAATGGGGGCAATTGGATCCTGTAGACCGCTACGAAGATTACCTAACTTCCATAGGTGTACTCAATCAGGAGCTCAAAGAATTCCTCAACACAAAGGTGAAAAGCCAAATCAACGACGCTTTAGAAATCGCCTTTGCGGAAGAAGCCGTGAATGCCCAAGTAGAAAAGGAACTAGGTGATGTGTATGCTCCTTGGACCCAACAAGTTCAGGCTCCAGGTACTACACAAACAGAGAAGCGCTTCATCGATGCCATCAGTGATGGTCTTCGCCAATCCATGGAGAAATACCCCAACCTGGTGTTGATGGGCCAGGATATTGGGGATTATGGAGGAGTATTTAAAATTACAGAAGGGTTTAAAGCCCAATTTGGGGGTGACCGTGTACGAAATACGCCCCTCTGCGAAAGTGCTATTATTGGTGCAGGCCTGGGGCTCTCCATCAAAGGCTACAAAGCCATGGTTGAAATGCAATTTGCCGACTTCGTGAGTGTGGGCTTCAATCAAATCGTGAATAACCTGGCCAAGATTCACTACCGCTGGGGACAACATGCAGATGTAGTGATTCGAATGCCTACAGGTGCAGGAACAGCTGCTGGCCCCTTCCATTCGCAATCTAACGAAGCCTGGTTTTTCCATACCCCAGGCTTAAAAATCGTCTATCCTTCCAATCCTTACGATGCCAAGGGCCTACTCAATTCGGCTTTAGAAGATCCGAACCCCTATCTCTACTTTGAGCACAAACTTCTTTACCGTTCCATTTCTAGCCCTGTGCCGGACAGCTACTATACGTTAGAAATTGGAAAAGCAGCACTTGCAGCTACTGGAACACAAGTTTCGATCATTTCTTATGGCATGGGGGTACATTGGGCAATCAAGACCACAGAAGAACTCGGAATTTCAGCAGATATTTTGGACCTCTGCACTTTGCTCCCTTGGGATCAAGAAGCGGTAGCTGCAACAGTTAAAAAAACAGGGAAAGTTATTTTCTTACAAGAAGACACACTTACCGGCGGGATTGGGGCAGAAATCTGCGCTTGGATTTCGGAGCATTGCTTCCCTTACTTGGACGCTCCGGTGATGCGAGAAGGTAGCTTGGATACACCTGTACCTTTTACTCCCAACTTGGAAAAACAATTCCTCCCAGTGGATAGATTCAAAGCTAAACTTCAAAGACTGATTGCATTTTAAGTAAAAACCAGAAATTCATCACCCATGGTTCAACTGAGACAAATTGGAAAGGAAGAACTCTCCATCGTACAAAACATTGCGCACCAAACTTGGCCTTCGACCTTTGAAAATATTTTGAGTACGGAGCAAATTGATTACATGCTCAATTGGATGTATGACCTGAGGCAACTCGAATCTCAAGTAGAGAAGGGGCATGTTTTTGTGATTGCTGAAGAAAGTGGAAACGCAATTGGATTCGCCGGATTTGAACTTTTCTATTTAGAGGGAACGAAGTCCAAACTTCATAAATTGTACCTTCTCCCCAGCTACCATGGAAAAGGGATAGGAAAAACACTACTTCATGAGGTAGCAAGACGAGTGCGGGAAGCAGGTCAACAAAGGCTGCTCCTCAATGTGAACAAGGACAACCAAAAAGCGATTGAATTTTATTCCAGCCAAGGATTTATAGAAATCTACAAGGAGGTTATTGCTATCGGAAATGGATTCTTAATGGATGATTCAGTGATGGAGCTTACTATTTGAAATTTTAATTCCTTTAGGTTTGGAATAAAAAAAGCCTCACAGATAATGTTTAACTATTCAAACCTTAGTAAATCTGTTCTCTATGAGCAAAAAAATAGGTTTTTACTTTAATTCTAGCTGCTCGATTGTACTTCCATTGCCCCTGATTAAATGATAGATTTTTTTCATTTCTTCTAGCTTTTCAGGGTTGGATTTGGATAAATTAGTTCTTTGACCCGGATCAATCTTCAAATTATATAATTGGTATTCTGGAGAATTGCCTAGCTCAATATTTACTTGATTCTGGACCGCTGGGCCAGTGTAAGGTGGAATCATAGCCCAATCCCCTGCTCGAAGTGCTGTTTTTGTACTTGCCTCCACTATAACTGCCTCCCGGCCTTCATGACTTTTCCCCATAAATACATCCATCAAGTTTTCACTATCCATTCCTGTTTCAGAACTTCCTACTAAGGAGGCCAAAGAACTCAATAAATCAATCTGAGATACCAATGCATTGGAAACCCCAAGTTGGATCATCCCTTTCCAAAAGACAACGAATGGCACTTTGGTTCCTGCCTCAAATAATGCATATTTTCCTCCTCGAAGCGGGCCTGAAGGGGTATGATTTCCCAATTTTTCTACCGCATCGTCGTAATACCCATCGTTTAGAACAGGACCATTATCACTTGTGAAAATTATAAGCGTATTTTCCAAAAGACCTTCATTCTCCAGAGTCGAATACAATTCACCAATTACCCAATCTGCCTCAAGCAAAGCATCGCCCCTTGGCCCCATACCTGATTTACCTTCAAACCTAGGGTGTGGAGTACGCGGAACATGGGGCTGGTGCATGGGGAAAAAGAGAAAAAAAGGCTTTCCGGAAGATGCCTTCTCTGTAATGTAGGCTTTACCTTTTTGGAGAAAATGATCTGCCATATCTACATCACTCCACTTAGCACGCGCTCCCCCTTTCATAAATCCAATACGGGGAATCCCATTAACAATACTATTGTTGTGCCCATGATGCCACTTCATTGTAAGCAATTCAGGATTAGATAGCCCTGTGGGCTCTCCTTCGAAATTCTTATCATAATCAACTTGAATAGGATCATTCGGGTCTAGATTAACAACCCAACCATTTTCAATGTAGACTGTAGGAACTCTATCTTGTGTAGCAGCTAAAATATGTGAAAACTCAAATCCCACATGATTGGGGTTGGGGGTAATTTCTTGATTCCAATCCACAAAACCCGTCCCCAATCCAAGATGCCACTTTCCAATCACAGCAGTTTCATAACCCTGAGCCTTGAGCATTTTTGGCAAAGTCATCTGGGCTGTATCAATGATTAAAGGGGCTGTACCGGGAAGAATTTTAGCTTGTTGATTTCTCCATGGATAGGTACCAGTCAGCAATGCATAGCGGCTAGGAGTGCAAGTAGCTGAGGAGGCATATCCATTTGTAAACCTCAATCCTCCGTTGGCTAAAACATCCATATTGGGTGTCCTAAGTGTACCAGATTGATAGGCACTAACATCCCCATAGCCGAGATCGTCAAGGTAAATCAAGACAATGTTTGGATTTTTTTTGTCAGATTTTTGCTGCGCAGGAGCGAGTATACTGATAAGAGAAAGAAAACCAATAGCAGCTAACCTGCTTTTACTTAGCCATAAAAACATAAATACAGTGAGTTATTTTGGAAAGGATTTACCAATTTGAAAAATTAGTCATCCAAATCCAATACCGTATCCCAAAGTACCAGCCCATTGGCAGGCGCCGTAGGTACTGGATCCCAGCTACTTTCGGGAACTTCTAAGCGTTCCTGAATTTGATCAGCATTCCAGTTCCAAATGGCATACACCATCTTGCGTACCTGATGGTGCAAAAAACCCTGGCCCACTACCTCTACTACGAATACTTGTGTAGGAGTATAAAGTGAGTTCATCTCATTCAACTCAAACACGCGGACTGCCTCTATGCACCTTTCATAGGATAATTTGGTGGCCGATGGCTGGCAAAAAGCTTTGAAATTGTGGCGCCCCACAAACAAGCTACCTAATTCTAGCATTTGATTTAGGGAGTTGGAAAAGGGAACAGCAGAGACTAAGGAAGAAGCGAAGGGATGAAAATTTTGAAGAGATGCGAAAAAATAGCGGTAGGTTTTCTGACGGACAGACTGGATTAAGTTGTAGTCTCGAGCAATGGGCTGGACGCCTTCCAGACGAATCTCGCCACCAAGGTGTGTATTGATAGTTTCTAGAAGGGCCTCAAAATCAATTTGCTCTACCGTAAATAGCTGTACAAAGCCTTTTCTACAACTTACCCCTGAATCAGTGCGACTCGATCCAATTAATCGAAAATCTTCGTGCCCCAAAACATAGCGTAGGACCCGCTCCAACTTCCCCTCCACCGTAGGCTGCTGAGGCTGTTTAGCCCATCCTTTAAAACGAGTTCCCAAGTAAGCAATAGAAAAGAGATATGTAAAGGGACGTGAACGCATTTTTAAAACTCAGAATCGAAAGATCGTCAGAAATAGGAAAATATACGCACAATCCCAAAGCACAGTTTTGTTTAACTAATACTCCTTTAATAAAAAAATAAAACCACCCCATAATGAGGTGGTTAAATCAATTAAAGGAAGTTATTATTCCAAAATTTTTGCTGCTAGCCAGTCTCCCAGATCGGAGGTTTTGTAGGCTTTCCCTCCTTCAGCAATGTCTTCGGTGACAATTCCTTCAGCCAAAGATTGATTGACTACGTCGCTGATTAATTTGGCTTCAGTTGTCAATCCAAATGCATAATCGAATAGCATGGAAGCAGATAGAATAGTCCCCAGTGGATTGGCAATATCCTTTCCAGCCGCTTGAGGATAAGAACCATGAATCGGCTCGAATAGCTTCACCTTGGCACCTAAAGAGGCCGAAGGCATCAAGCCCATCGAACCAGAAATCACTGAGGCCTCATCGGTTAAAATATCTCCAAAGAGATTTTCAGTAATCAACACGTCGTATGCCTTGGGCCATTGAATCAATCGCATGGCTACTGCATCCACAAATTCATACTCTACTTTTACATCAGGATATTCAGAAGCTAATTCTTGAACAGTTTCTCTCCACAATCTGGATGTGGCCATCACGTTTGCTTTGTCCACGCAGGTCAGCAGTTTTCTCCGCTTTTGAGCAGCTTCGAAACCCATTCTAGCCAAGCGTACAATCTCCTCCTTGCTGTAAACATTGGTATCAAAAGCTTTTGTTCCTTGCTCGTTTCTTCCTCTTGGCTCACCAAAATAGATGCCTCCCGTCAGTTCCCTAAAAAAAACTAGATCTACTCCATCCACTCGATCCAATTTGAGTGGGGATTTGTGTACTAGAGAAGGAAAAGTAAAGGTCGGTCGAACATTAGCGAAGAGTCCTAATTTTTGTCGCATGCGAAGTAGGCCTTGCTCAGGACGTACCTTGGCCTTAGGGTCGTTGTCGTATTTGGGATCCCCAATTGCACCAAAAAGGACTGCATCTGATGCCACACAAATTTCGTGGGTAGCATCTGGATAGGGATCGCCTGTAGCATCAATTGCACATGCACCCACCAAGCCCTCTTGAAAGGTAATTTGATGGTTAAACTTTTTTCCAATTGCCTCAACCACTTTTACGGCCTGAGCAATTACTTCTGGCCCAATGCCATCGCCTGGCAGGAGCGCTATTTTCATTTCCATAGTATGAAATTAAGGATGTATTTCCATTGCATGATTGTCCATGATATTCAACATTTTTTCCGTAGCCATCATGGCTGCTACGGTTTGGTCTGGATCCAAACCTTTGGTTTTGAATCGTCTTCCATACTCCCAAGTAATCACCGTCTCCACCAAAGCATCCGTCTTCCCTCCTGGGGGAATGGTCACGTGGTAATCTACTAGTTTGGGTAAGTCCTTTTTTAGGGAGGTATAAATCTTATTCAACGCTTTCATGAATGAATCGTACTGCCCATCGCCAGTGGCTGTGGCCTCATGAAAGCTATTATGTACCTTTAATCGTAACTGTACCGAAGGCCTAAATCCTTTGGAATGAGTCATTTGATATCCATCGATACTGATATTTTTTGCAAATGAATTATTTTGCAACACATCTGAAATGATGTAGGGCAAGTCTTCTGTCGTTACTCGCTCTTTTTTATCACCCAATTCAATAATCCGCTGCGTCACACGAGCTAGTTCATCCGGCTCCAGGGATATACCTAAAGTCTCTAAATTCTTTGAAATATTAGCTTTTCCAGAGGTTTTACCTAGTGCATATTTTCGTTCTCTACCAAAGCGCTCTGGAAGCAATTGATTGAAGTACAAACTCTTTTTTTGATCTCCATCGGCATGGATACCTGCTGTTTGAGTAAATACATTTTCACCCACGACGGGTTTGTTGGCAGGAATGTATTGCCCTGAAAATTGCTCCACCAACTTAGACACGCGAAAGATCTTTTGTTCCTGCACGCCGATTTCCAAATCTGTAAAATCCTTAATCACTGCTACGACCGATTCTAAAGGGGCATTTCCTGCTCGTTCCCCTAGCCCATTTATTGTACTATGAATGCCTGATACCCCTTGAAGTACGGCTTCAAGAACATTGGCTATCGCTAGATCGTAATCGTTGTGCCCGTGAAAATCAAATTGCAAGTCAGGGAATTTGGAGATAACCTCACCCAAAAAACTACGCACTTCCAAGGGGGAAAGAATCCCTAATGTATCCGGAAGCATTACTCGTTGGATCGGTTGCTCGGCAAGCATTTCTATTAAGCTTAACGTGTAATTTGGGGAATTACGCATTCCATTGGACCAGTCTTCCAGGTAGACATTGACCTGAAGGCCTTTTGCTCTTGCATAGGAAATGCTTTCACGAATTTCGGAAAAATGCTCCTCAGGAGTTTTCTTCAGTTGGTGTACCAAGTGATTGAGTGAGCCTTTGGTAAGTAAGTTGAGCACTCGAGCACCTGACTCCACTATCCAGTCTACCGAAATGGGGGTATCCACAAATCCAAGGACCTCTACTCGATCAAGGCATCCTTTCTGAGCAGCCCATTGGGTAATCCGTTGTACTCCTTCCAATTCACCAGGGGAAACTCGTGCAGAAGCTACCTCAATTCGATCAACCTTTAATTCTTCAATTAGTGCTTTGGCAAGGTGAAGCTTTTCTGATGGCAAAAATGACACCCCTGAGGTCTGCTCACCATCCCTCAAGGTAGTATCCATTAGTTCCAATCTTCTTGCCTCCATGCTAAATAACTTACCTTTTGCTGGCAAAAGCCTCTATTTCTGGAGCAATATTGATGAGGTAATCGATGTCATCAAAACCATGTTGCATGTTATCCTTTTTGTATTCGTTGATATCGAAGGATTCGGCATCCCCTGTAGCGAGTAGGGTGATGGTTTGCTGAGGCAAATTCACTTCTACTACCGTTTGGGGGTCTGCTGCTATTGCGGAAAACAATTTCTCTGCAAAGTCTGGGGTGACCGTCACTGGGAGCACGCCAATGTTCAGGCAGTTATTTTTAAATATATCAGCAAAAAAACTGGACACCACACAACGAAATCCATAGTCGTACAAGGCCCAAACAGCATGTTCTCGACTCGAGCCAGAGCCGAAATTTTTTCCAGCTACCAAAATTTTCCCATTGTAGGTAGGATCATTAAGAACGAAATCAGATTTTGGAGTACCTGCAGCGTCGTATCGCCAATCACGAAACAAGTTGTCACCAAATCCTTCCCGCTCTGTGGCTTTCAAAAAGCGTGCAGGAATAATTTGATCCGTATCCACATTCTCTGTAGGAAGTGGTACTGTTGTACTTTTAAGTATGGTAAATTTATCGTAAGCCATGATTTATTCATTCAAAGGTTAAATTTAGAATGCTAGGTGATTCCCCCGCATTCCTTATTTCATACTTCCCAATTTGTCTTGTCAATTCCCAAATACTTCTCTTGGATCCGTAATTCGGCCAGTAATCGCTACCGCCGCTACGGTCAAGGGAGAGGCAAGCAGGGTACGTGCTCCAGGACCTTGACGCCCTTCAAAATTCCTATTAGAGGTGGAGACTGCATATTTGCCAGCAGGAATCTTGTCGTCGTTCATGGCAAGACATGCAGAGCAGCCTGGTTGACGAAGTTCAAAACCCGCTTCTTCCAAAATAGCTACTAACCCTTCTGCTTGTGCTTGTTTTTCTACTTCGCGAGAACCTGGAACTATCCAAGCAGTGATGGAATCTGCTTTTTTATGTCCTTTTACAAATTGAGCCACAGCGCGGATATCTTCGATTCTTCCGTTGGTGCAAGAGCCTACAAAAACATAGTCTACTGATTTTCCTAGAATTGGTTCTCCAGGTGCAAAACCCATGTAGTCTAACGATTTGAGGTAGGAAGTTTTGTTGGAACCTTCCATCCCTTGGGTACTTGGAATATTCCCATTTACTTTGATTCCCATCCCTGGATTGGTACCATAGGTAATCATGGGTTCTATGTCTGCCGCTTGAAAGACCAATTCTTTATCAAAAATAGCCCCATCGTCTGTTTTTAAAGTTTTCCAATGTGCCACGGCCTGATCCCACGCTTCCCCTTTTGGAGCATAATCTTTTCCTTTCAAATAGGCAAAGGTCGTTTCGTCTGGGGCAATTAGCCCCCCACGTGCACCCATCTCGATGGACATATTACAAATTGTCATGCGGGCTTCCATAGATAAGCTTTGGATTGCTGAACCAGCATATTCCACAAAGTAGCCTGTGGCTCCTGCGGCAGATATCTTGGAGATGATGTAAAGAATAATGTCTTTGGAGGTAACGCCTTTCCCAAGAGTACCCTCTACAGAAATTCGCATTTTTTTAGCTTTGGACTGCATGATGCATTGGGTAGCGAGGACCATCTCTACCTCGGAAGTTCCAATTCCAAAGGCAATTGCGCCAAATGCACCGTGGGTAGAGGTATGGGAATCCCCACAAACAATCGTCATTCCGGGCTGAGTTACTCCCAGCTCTGGACCAATCACATGGACGATTCCATGGTGTGCCGAGCCCAAGTCATGCAATTCTATACCGTATTTCGCACAATTCTGTCTAAGCTTTTCCACTTGCATTCGGGAAAGCTTGTCTTTGATGGTTTGGTCCTGATCAACTGTTGGCACATTGTGATCCGGAGTGGCGATAGTACGATGAGGATATTTCACCCCAATCCCTCTTTTTTCCAAATTGAGAAAGGCAACTGGAGAGGTCACTTCGTGGATGAAATGCTTGTCGATGAAAAATACATCAGGACCAGCGGGCACGGATTTAACTACGTGTGCATCCCAAATTTTATCAAATAAGGTAGTCTTTTCCATAATTAGGCAGTCGCAAATTCTTTGACTGGAATTTTGTTAAGTGCATCTACAAATGCTTGTGCAGAAGCGAGTACAATGTCTTGGTTGGAGGCAAAGCCATAGTAGGGTTTGTCAGACTTAATGAGACGCATATGTACTTTGGCCACATCGTCACTTCCTTGGGTGATCGCTTGGATAAGAAACTCCTCTAGCTCCACTTGAGGCTTTACAATAGATTCTATAGCCTTGAGAACGGCATCCACTGGCCCTACGCCAGTAGAAGTGGCCATCTGAAGTGAATTACCTACTTTGAGAGTTACTTGAGCTGTTGCTTCGCCCTCCGAGGAGTAGTGGACCTGGTCCAACTCAATAAAGTTAGATTCGTCGATGAATTTACCTACCAGTTCCAAGAGATCTTTTCTGCCGATATCCCGCTTGGAATCTGCAAGCACTAAAAATGCTTCGTATACTTCTCGTAAGGCTTCTCCTTCTAGCTCCACCCCTAAGGCATCCAGGTGATGTTTGAGTGCTGCTCTTCCAGAACGTGCGGTCAGGACTATGGTAGATTCTGCAACGCCTACATCCTTGGGATCCATGATCTCGTAATTTTCTCGATGCTTTAGTACCCCATCTTGATGGATACCCGAAGAATGTGCAAATGCATTTCTTCCGACAATCGCCTTGTTGGGTTGCACAGGCATGTTCATCAATTTGGATACCAGGCGGCTGGTATGGTAAATTTTCGGAGTCACAATATCCGTGTACACGGGGATGGATTGATGGCATTTGATTGCCATTACAACCTCTTCCATAGAAGTATTACCGGCACGCTCTCCGATTCCGTTGATGGTCACCTCTACCTGTCTTGCACCTTGTTGTACTCCCGCTACGGTGTTGGCTGTAGCCATACCCAGATCGTTGTGGCAATGGGTAGCAATGATCGCCTTATCAATATTGGGGACCCGGTTTTTCAAGCTAGAAATGATGGCTCCATATTGTTCTGGTAAGCAATAACCCGTAGTATCAGGAATATTGACTACGGTCGCACCTGCTTTGATCACCTCTTCAATAATTTTACACAAAAAATCGGCCTCAGCGCGTCCAGCATCTTCCGCATAAAACTCTACATCTTCTACAAATCGTTTGGCAAACTTAACTGCTGCTACCCCGCGTTGGATAATATCCTCAGGAGTAGTTCGAAGCTTGTATTGAATATGATAAGGTGAAACACCTATTCCTGTATGGATCCGGCCTTTCTTGGCATATTGAAGTGCCGCTCCGGCTACTTCAATATCCTTTTCTACTGCACGCGACAGGGCACAAATGATTGGATTAGAAACGGCTTTTGATATTTCCACCACCGAGGAAAAATCTCCTGGGCTAGAAATTGGAAAACCAGCCTCAATGATATCCACACCTAGTTCTTCCAGCGCCTTTGCGACAATGATTTTTTCTTGGGTGTTGAGTTGACATCCTGGCACTTGCTCTCCATCTCGAAGGGTGGTATCAAAAATCCATAGCTTTTCACTCATTACCTTTGGGGTTTGGGTACATTAATTATTTTCTGGTCTCAACTTGCGTACTACTGCACCTGCTTGCCACATTTCAGAATCACGAAGTTGTGCCAATTCGGCCTCAAGTTTTTCTCTATAATCTGTCTTAGAATTCGAATCAATAGATTTTTGAGCCTCAGCTCCTGATTTTACAGATGCATAAAGCGCTTCAAATACAGGCTTAGTCGCATCTCGGAAAGGCTTCCACCAATCTAAAGCGCCTCGCTGTGCTGTCGTAGAACAATTGGCATACATCCAATCCATTCCATTTTCAGCCACTAGTGGCATCAGAGACTGGGTCAATTCTTCTACGGTCTCATTGAACGCTTCAGAAGGGGTATGTCCATTCGCACGAAGCACCTCGTATTGAGCAGCAAAAATACCTTGAATAGCTCCCATTAGGGTGCCACGCTCTCCAGTCAAATCTGAAGTCACTTCCCGGTAGAAGTCGGTTTCAAACAGGTAACCCGAGCCCACACCAATACCAAGAGCCACTACGCGCTCCTTGGCTCTGCCTGTGCCATCTTGATAAATTGCGTAGGAAGAATTTAGACCTCTCCCCTCCACAAACATTCTTCGTAGAGAGGTACCTGAACCTTTTGGAGCAACCAAGATCACATCCACATCTGCTGGAGGAATAATTCCGGTTTTCTCTTTGTAGGTAATTCCAAATCCGTGGGAGAAATAAAGGGCCTTACCAGGAGTTAAGTGTTTTTTCAAAGTAGGCCACAAAGTAATTTGACCTGCATCTGAAAGCAAAAATTGGAGGATGGTCCCTCGAGCACAGGCTTCTTCAATTTCAAACAGTGTTTCACCTGGTACCCAACCATCAGCAATGGCTTTATCCCAAGTTTTGGAGCCGCTTCGCTGCCCTACAATTACCTTAAAGCCGTTGTCTCGAAGATTAAGCGCTTGGCCTGGGCCTTGCACCCCGTATCCAATAACTGCAATCACCTCGTCTTTTAAGACTTCTCTTGCTTTTTCTAGAGGAAATTCCTCCCTAGTTACTACGTTTTCTTCAACGTTTCCAAATTTCAATTTCATAATAAAAGATGTTAAGAATAGATTTTTAGGTTGAGTTTAGTTCACAAATGAATCGATGGTCAACATGCGTTTAGCAACTGCTACCCTGCCAGAACGAGCAAACTCTAGGATACCGTAGTCTTTGAGGAGCTCCAAAAGTTCTCTAGTTTTTTCTTTATGACCGGTTAATTCCAAGACTACAAAGTCTTGTTCTGCAGCAATTATCTTGGCGTGATGTTCTCGTATAATTTTCTCCAACCCTCCATCGAGACGAGAAACTGGAAGTTTGTAAAGAGCCAGTTCTTGGTAAACTACTCCAGAATCTTCGTGGTGAAAGGCTTTGATGACATCGATTATTTTTTCGATCTGATTGACTAATTGAATGACCGTTTCTTCGTTAACTGTCACTTCAATGGTAATGCGGTGTACTCCCGGAATTCGACTTTCCGATGCAGTGAGCGCATCGATGTTGATCCCTCTTCGTGTAAAAATAATGGTAATCCGGTTAAGTAACCCGATAAAATTTTCTGTAATGACAAATATGGTGTAGCGTTTCATAGGGTCAATTTAATGTAGTCGAACTTCTTCTACGGAGCATCCAGTAGCTATCATAGGAAAGACATTGTCTTCTTTCTCAACTACCACTTCGAGAAAATAAGGGCCATCGTGA
>Ga0181560_10000932_pt1 | contig 27265 bp, 19 predicted proteins | sample 011ome_20_FD_133751 | JGI IMG/M metagenome (GOLD analysis project Ga0181560, IMG submission 133751) | Coastal salt marsh microbial communities from the Groves Creek Marsh, Skidaway Island, Georgia - 011509CT metaG (megahit assembly) | ecosystem: Environmental > Aquatic > Marine > Intertidal...
AAAGCCGCGTCGGGGTGGACGAACGGCGCGTGCGAGAGTGAGGACGGCGCGCAGGGTTTTTCGGTTGAGCAATTGCCGCTCTTTCGTCAAACTGTTCGATTTGTTTTTTTCTCGTCGCCAGCCCAAGTTTAGCGACGGTCCGGTGAGCGACAGTTGCGATGCTTCGCGGCGTGCTAGTACGCGTTGTTGTCGAATTGAAAGTGGGTCGTCCGGGGCATCATCTCTCGTCTCTCCGAGTCTGTCTCACGCGGCACCCGCGCCCGCGCCCGCCGCCGCGCCCACCTTGCACGCCTCGAACCCAGCCTCGAGCTCCGCTCTGTTCAGCTGCTTCCCGATGAACACGAGCCGCGACGTGCGCGCCTCGCCGTCTTCCCACGGGCGGTCCGGCATACCCTCGAACAGCGCGTGCACGCCCTGGAACACGTAGCGGTCGTCGCACCCCTCGATTGCGAGCACGCCCTTCATACGGAACAGATCCTGCCACCTGTCGTTCAGAAGCATGCCAAGCCAATCGTTCACCTTGTCGAGGTCCACCTCGCCATCCATCGACAGGCTCACGCTCGTCACCGCGTCGTCGTGCACGTGATGGCTGTGGCTGTGGCCGTGCTCGCCGCACACATCGCACTCCGCCTCCGCCGCGGCGTCGCCGTGCGAGTGCGAGTGCGAGTGGCTCGGGTCATCACACGCGGGATCCTCACACTTTTCCTCGCCGTGCGAGTGCGAGTGCGAGTGCGAGTGCGAGTGCGCGGGCTCGGGCTCAATCACGTCCTGCACGCGGTCCAGGTCAAACCCGCCGATGCCGAGCACGAAGTCGAGGTCCACCCGCGCTTTTTCCGCGCGCTGGACGGTGGCAAGGTTGTTGATGGTCTTCACGCGCGCCTCGACGGACTTGAGCTCCGCCTCCGTCACGAGGTCAGTCTTGTTCATCACGAGCCGGTCGGCGAACGCCACCTGCTCCAGGGCCTCATTGACCACGCCCTCGGGCTTCTCCTCGTCCAGGTGCCTCATCGCGTACTTGGAATCCACGAGGGTCACAACGCCGTCCAGGCGAAGCGTGTCCAGCAGGTCGGGCTCGAGGTAAAAGGTCTGAATGATGGGCGCGGGGTTCGCCAGACCGGTGGTCTCGATCAGGATGTGATCGAACTGGCCTTTCTTCTCCGTCACCAGTTTGCCGAGCATGTCCACCAGGTCGCCGCGCACCGTGCAGCACAGGCAACCGTTGTTCAGCAGCAGGATGTCCTCCTCCGCGTCGTCTTGGAACGCCACAAGTTCGCTGTCGATGTCGATCTCACCGAACTCATTCTCGATGACCACGATGCGCTTACCGTGGTCGCCTTTCAAGATGTGGTTCAGCAGCGTGGTCTTGCCGGATCTGCGCGGGGAGGAAAGGGCGGGCGGGTCAGGAACCGACAGGAAAAGAAAAACAACGTCACTCGCCTAGGGTTTTTTCGTCATCGGAGAATCACCCAACCGCCGCGGTGGGGACGGCGTGTGCTCGGACGCACGCGCGAGGAAAACTTCCGCAGGACGCACCCGAGGAAGCCAGTCAAGACCGTGACGGGCACGCGCTTGTCCTTCACCGCTTCAGCACCGGCCGCGGCGCAGGAGACGCTGAGACGACGCGCGGCACGCGCGGGGCGAATCGATGCACCACGGGTCACATGCTGGGCGCCCTTCGCGGCGCGTTGGCCGCGGAACGAGGCGGGGGTAACACCTCCCTGAAGCAGAGCCGCAGACATCGTCATCGGCGTACGACGAAGCGAGAGCTTATGCAGGGACGCCGCTCGGTGTTGTGGCGTGGCTCTGGCTGTAGGGAGCTCGGTTGTTCGGAATCCGACGATTCACGAACCTTCCGTAACAGTTTAGGATATTTCGGGACACTTTTCAGCGCTTTTTGCCATAAACACACAGCAGCCTATTTCACGTCGATCATGTCATCCCCCCCCTTGGCTTCCTTGTTCATCTCGTCCCACACGCTCTCGATGTCGATGTCCTCGTCGTCGAAGACACCCTCCTCGTCGTCTTCGTCGTCGTCGTCCTCGATGATCTCGTGGCCGCCTTCCCAGTCATCCTCCTCGTCGTCGTACGGGTTGGAGATGGTGTCCTCCACGGCCAACAGCTCCGCGCGCGTGTACCCTCCCCCCTTCGCGTCCCTGCCCTCTCTCTCCGAGCGCAGGTCGTCGAGCAAGTTCGAGACCTTCTGCCCGCGTTCGAACGAGTCGTCGTACACGAACCTGATCTCCGGCGTCAAGCGCAGCGACACCTTCTTGCCGATGTTGCGCCGGCAGTAGCCCTCCATCTTTTTCAACCCGTTGATGGCGTTTTGCTTGCCGCGCTCGTCGCCGAGGATGGACACGAACACCTTCACCACCTGCAGGTCGTTGGACACTTCCACGTCGGAGACCGTGACCATCACGGAGATCACGTTGTCCACGCCCATGCGCTCCTCGGGGGAAATCATGCTGCGAATGTTCTGCGCGCGCGACGAAGGGGAAAAGTTAGCGTGCGAACAAACCTAGGGTTTTGGTGCGACGCGTATCGCGCGCAGAACGGAGCGGGCGCCTACCTTGTCCGTCTGCAGCATGTTGGAAATCTCTCTACGCATCTGTTGCTGCACCTTCTGCACCCGTCGAGGGTTCGCGCACTCCACACGCAGCGGGGTGATCGCGGTACGAGGCGCGCTCGTCTGCGAAATGGCGTGCGTTTTTTTGTGTCTCGCGCGGAAGGGCGCCGCGAGGGCGGGGCACATGGAGGAGACGCGCAGGGCGGCACCGCGGTGCAGAGACGCGCCGGCGCCAGCGCGCGGTGTCTGCGAGGAGGAACGCATATCCGCTCCGCAGGCGGAGGGGCGAGCCGCGGTCAACATGCTCGCGACCGACGTCATCGGGTGACGTGTCCGCGCGTGCAGACGAAAGTGCGATGCTGCTTGCCACGTTCTTCGGGAAAACGGACCCCCCGGCGAATTTCGCGCGAAGACTGCCGACTGCAGTTTTGGTCAACCCGCGGCCAACTACTTTCGAGAAACGCCGGATGCAGACGGCCGCGCCCGCCACTTCGAGGCGCGCGCGCGTGGGGGAGGAGGCGCGTCCTTCCCGCACGGACCGTCACCTTTCGCGGCGCGCGCCCTCCTCGGGTGTCAGCGGACCGGCGTGCGAGCCGCAAGAAGAGTCCAAGGCTTCGCCACTTTCGGAGACGCAACGTTTGGTCCTAAAACTGGAAGGTTTCTACTCGACGCGCGGAGAGTGCGACATGTCCTCGATGACGAACACGAGGTCAGAACGCGTCGACGCGGAAGCTATGACTCCGCCGAGCTCGACGCGTCGTCCCAGCGTGGCGGGCGAAAGTTTCGGTGATGTCTCACTCGGCTCGGCGCGCACACCCCCGTCCAAATCTGTCACCTGCGCGGGCGGATTGTTGAGGAGCGCCTCGCCGCAGATGCGCGTTCCATGCGCCGCGAGCGGGCAAGGCCTCGTCGCGGTGAACTCGCCGACGTCGAAAGCCGTGGAGGCTTTCAAAAAGCGAAAACGGCCTCCCGCGCTGAGCATCTCGAACGACATGCTGACGCACGGCGCGGGCGTCTCCATGCGCCTCGCGACGGAAAACGACTTGCGCGACGCCGGCGCGGCGGAGGAGACGGTCGTGGTTGAAGGCGACACGTTCGCACTGAGCAGCAAGCGGGGCAAACGGAGGCAATCGTGCGAGGACGCGTATACCGCGGCGCCCGGGCTTGACGGCGACCCGACGCAGGGCATCTTCTCCGTGTTCGACGGGCACGGAGGCAGGGAGGCGGCGGATTTCGGCGCGGCGCGCCTGCACGAAGAGATTTTGCGGGAAGTGCGTCTGGCGGAGAGCGCCGAGACGGCGACGGAGACCGGGTTCGTGGAGCACATCAAGGCTGCGATGATTCGCGGGTTCCTGGCGACCGACCGCGCGTTTCTGGCGGAAGGGCACCTGCGCGGCGGCGCGACGGCGACGACGGCGTATCTTCGAGGGGGCCGGATATGGGTGGCCAACGTGGGGGACTGCCGCGCGGTGATGCGCGAGGGGGGCGAGGCGAAGGCGCTGACGCACGACCACAGGCCGGATAAGGCGGAGGAGCGGGACGCGGTGGAACGCCGAGGCGGAGAGATCGTCCAAGTCAAGGGCACGTCGCGCGTGCAAGGCGTGCTCGGCGTGAGCCGAGCGCTCGGTGATCGTGATTTGAAGGAGTACATCACTGCAGAGCCCGAGGTGTTCTCGGGTCTGGTCTCTGAGACGTCGGAGTTCCTCATCTTAGGCACCGACGGGCTGTGGGACGTCGTTGGCAACATGGAGGCGACGGACGTCGTGGCGCGGGCGATGGCCGCCGCCTCGGGGGGAAGCGATGGTCGGAAAGGTACCGATTCGGCCAGCCGAGAGCTCGTCGATCTGGCGCGCGTGCGGGGTAGCAGGGACGACATCAGCGTTCTGATAGTTGAGCTTCGGGAGTACCGCGCGGGCGCGACGCCCGCGTCGTCTCCGGAGGGAAAGGGAAACTAGCGTAGTAGACAACGTGTAAAAGGAGACGCGTTTGAGTTTATCTAACTTTTATGACTACAACAAGGCGCGGCGATGAGTGTAAGCTGAGCTATTGCGCTTAGATCGTGGTCCCGTTAGGGATGATCGCGTCCTTGCACACGACGATGATGCCGTCCTTGATGATGTAGCCCTCATCTTCGTGGTTAGCGTCCTTCACGTTGTCCTTGTTGATGATCTTGCAGTCCATGCCGATGCGCGCGTTCTTGTCGATGATCGCGCGGCGGATGGTCGTGCCGGCACCAATGCCGATGGGCGTGCAGCCGGGGAGGGACTCGCACTCGTGCGTCTCCTCGTAGTAGTCGGCACCCATGATCATGGTGTCCTCGATCACGCACCCCTCCTGGATGGTCGAGCGGAGGCCGATCATGGAGTTGGTGAGGACGGACTTGTGGATGAAGCACCCGTCGCCGATGGTGGAGCGGGTCACGTTGGCGTCGAGAAGCTTGCTGGGGGGCAGGAAGCGGGACTGCGTGTAGATGGGGGTGCCGCGGTCGTAGAACGAGAACTTCGCCTTCTCCGGGTCGTTGCAGTTCAGGTTCGCGTCGTAGAACGCCTTGATGGTACCGATATCCTCCCAGTAGCCGTCGTACAGGAAAGCCTGGACGTGCATGCCCATGTCCTTGGCGGAGGGGATGATCTCGCCGCCGAAGTCGTGGGACTCGGGGAAGTGCTCGTCGAGCAGGGACTCCATCGCCTTCGCGGAGAAGACGTAGATGCCCATGGACGCGATGAAGGGCATCTCCTTGGCGCGCTCGGCGTCGAGGCCGAGGATGGTGGTGTCCACCGCCATCGCCTTGAGGGCGTCGCCTTCGGGCTTCTCCGCGAAGTCAATGATGCGACCGGACTCGTCGATCTTCATGAGACCGAACGCCGCAGCGCGCTCCTCGTCCATAGGGACGGCGGAGACGGTGATGTCGGCGCCAACCTCGCGGTGCTTCTTGATGAAGGGGCCGTAGTCCATACGGTAGAGGTGGTCACCGGAGAGGATGATGTACTCGTCGCACTTGGACTCAGAGAAGAGCCAGAGGTACTGGCGCACGGCATCAGCGGTGCCCTGGAACCAGTCCTTGTTCACGGGGCTCTGCTGCGCGGCGAGAACCTCGACGAAACCCTGGCGGTTGTAGGTGCCGACGTTGCTGTTGTACGCCTGGGAGAGGTGACGGTTGAGCGACGCCGAGTTGAACTGCGTAAGGCAGTAGATCTTGTTGATGTCGGAGTTGATGCAGTTGGACACGGGGATGTCGATGAGGCGGTAGTTGGCGCCGAGAGGAACCGCGGGCTTCGCGCGGGTCTTCGTGAGGGGGTAGAGGCGGGTGCCCGCGCCGCCGCCGAGGATGATCGCCAGCACGTTGTCCGTGGAGTCGGAAATCTCGGTCTTATCCGAGGTGGAGGAGGCAACCTCCGCCTTGACCGCGACCGCGCGGGTGGTGCGGGTCACCTGCTCAGGGATATACGGGGAAATCGTCGGGAAAGCGTTCGGTCAGATGAGATCACACGGCGATCGGGTCGTGAAGGGGCCCTCGCGGGCCCCTTCCGCTTTCGTCCCGTGAAATATCAACGGGCATCGAGCAGAAGACGCACCTTCGCCTTGGCGCCGGTGCGGGCGGCAGCGAAAGCCTTGCCGCGGAAGGCCTGGCGGGAGCCTGCGAGATGAGGAGTGGAGGGTTCGACTGTCAATGTCGGCGTGGGAGTTGTTCGACGGTCACCGCGGTTCATCGGTCGCGAGGCGACCCGGAGCGTCGACTCCGGATCGTCCGTCGCGGCATCGGCCTCCAAACGTCGCGAGTAACAAGATACATCTCGCAGTTCCCGATGGCGCTGTTAGGACCGGGAAACGCACCGAGCTTGGCCGTGGAGGCGCCGGACACGAGCGAGGGCGCCGAAGCGCGCATGGAGACAGCCTGCATCTCGACGTACGGGTGCGCTGATGCGATATGTCAAGTCGAGTGCGTCGCGGCCGTGGCTTACTCGACGCCGGTTCGCAAAGGACTTTCAGGATAAAACGACCGGGGGGAAGCCACTCGTTGGCCACTTGGCGTGCTGAGCTGTTTCCATGCGGACTCACACGCCTTGAGAGAATATGCTTCTCAGTCTGTAGCCTGTCACAGACGCGTTTCGCAGATATGGGCCCAAATTTCAAAAATTCGCCAGGTGGTCAAAAACAACAACGAACGTCTTTTTACGACACGTGCGTGCGATCGCACGACCCATTCGAAGAAGCGCGGCGCACCTCGACCCAATCATGTCCCCGCGGAAGCTGGTCGACGCGCTACCTGACCGCGTCCTCGTGTATGCGCGAGTCAAACCGGCTTCGGACTCTGAGGAATCTGAGCTCGCGACGTCGTGCGACGTCGTAGATGTCGGTATTTCCGCAACCGCGCCCCCAGTCTCGAAGACGTTGACCGTGACGAACCGCATGGCGGCGTGCGTGTCCAAGAGCTTCGCCATGGACCGAGTGCTCGGCCCGACGTGCACGCAAAAAGATGTGTACGAAGCCGTGGGCGCGCCGGTGCTCGATTCCGTGCTGCAGGGATGCCACGGGTGCGTCATGGCGTACGGCCAAACCGGCAGCGGCAAAACGCACTCGATGCTGAATTTGCCTGACAGGGGACAGACCGAAGACGCGGGCCTCATGCCGCGACTCGCGGTTGATTTATTCACGCGCATCGCCGCGGATTGGGGAAACATCTACGAGGTTCAGATCGCGATGGTCCAAATTTACAACGAGTCCGCGATGGACTTGCTCTCTAAGTCCAGCGACAGGATGAACCATCGGGGGTCGCCGCCGGGCCCGCTCTCGAATCCCACGCTCAAAGCCACACAGCGCAAACCCGCGGACGGAGGCGGCTGGGAGCTCTCCGAGTGCGCGTGGATCCGGTGCACCTCTCCGGAATATCTCCTTGAGTGTTTCCGCAGAGGGCAAAAAGGACTCGTGTACGCGGAGACGATGATGAACAAGCACTCTTCGCGTTCGCATTGCGTGCTTCAGCTCCAGGTGAACCGTGTCCCGCGACTCGACACCGCCGCCGTCGCCGAGGGGACGGGGAAGGTCGAGCTCGTTCAGCAGCGCGGTCTGCTGACGGTCGTCGATATGGCCGGCAGCGAGCGCGTGAAGAAGACGCAATCGCGAGGTATTCGATTCAACGAAGCCACGAACATCAACACCAGCCTTTTGACGTTCGGTAACGTCGTCCACGCTCTGGCGAAGAAGAGCGCGCACGTCCCGTATCGCGACTCCATGCTCACAAAACTCCTGGAGTCGTCGTTGTCGGGTCTCAGCCGCACGGCGTTGCTCGTGTGCGTCGCTCCCGAGCAAAAACATGCTCAGGAAACCTCGACGTCACTGGAGTTTGCTTCGAGGTGCATGCGCGTCGAGGCCAAACCTCGCGTGCGGTCTGCCGCGGTGGAGGTGGATCCGGCTACGCTCGCTCGCGAGTTGGCGGATGGCTCCTCGTTCTCCGCGATGGAAGTCCTCAATCGGCAGATGGTCTCGTCGAAGCAGCAACTGGACCGCGAGAAAGAGGAGCGCGCGGAAAAGGAGGAGCAGCTGAGCGACACCATCACGCGAGAGAGAAAAGAACGCGCGCAAACGGAGACCGTGATGCGAGTTCGTATCAAAAAGCTCGAAGCCGAGATTTCTTTGCTCCAAGAGCAGCTCGACGATGCCAGACGCGAAGCTCGCGAGTCCAAAGACGAGTTGACTCGAGCTTTCGAGTCTGTCGCGGCTGGTAAGCAAAAGTGCGATGCGCAGCTCGCGAGGTGCGAGGCGCTGGAACAGGAGCTCGAAGCGGAACGTAGCGTAACGCGAGATGCGCTGAAACGCGCGGAATCATCCGCCGAAGACGAGCTTCGAGCGCTGCTTCGTCGCACCAAAGAGGAGCAGGCCACGATCCAGGCGCGTCTCAACGCCGAGATCGAGCGCGAGCGGGCGAGCCGGAACGAAATCGAGGCTACCCTTCGCGCGGAGCTGAAGCGGGAACGCCAAGAGCGCGCGGAGAAAGAAAGTTCGCTTCGTGAGACCATGAGCCGCGAGAAGGCTGAGCGCGAAGAGACGGAGCAACAACTTCGTGATGCTCTCGACCGCGAGCGATCCGAACGCGCGACATCGGAAGACGCACTTCGCGCGTCGCTCGAACGCGAAACCAAAGAGCGCGTCGACGCGGAGGAGAAACTTCAGCTCCGAGTGACCGAGCTCGAAACCGAGCTCGCGTCTGTGAAACTCCAGCTTTCCGACACGAAGCGCGAGTCGATGGATATGGACAGAAAGCTGTCGTGCGCGCGCGGAGATGTCGCCGAGGTGGAAGAGAGATTCGTCGCGCAGGGAGAGAGGATCGCCGCGTTGACTTCCGAGCTGGAGGGAACCCGCGAGGCGGCGCGCCGCACAGCTGAAGATGCGAAAGCGTCTGCGTCTGCGAAAGAGAAACTGGTGCAGGAGCTCGAAACCAAGTTACTCGAAAGTGTGGCCGCGGAGCAGGCTGCGGCGACGTACGTGGATGAGCAGAAAGTGCAGGTCACTGCTTTGACTTCTGAGCTCGAGGAGGCTCGCGAGGCTGTGCGCCGCGCGTTGCAAGACGCCGACGCATCCGCGGACGCGGAAGATCGTATCTTGCGGCGGGTGCACGAACTGGAGATCAAGTGCCAGGAGAGCGTTGCACGTGCTGACGCGAGTGACGCCTCACGAGAGGCATTCGAAGACGAGCTCTCGCAGCTGCGTGCGGAATGGCACGATGACTTAGTGGAGCTGGAACGCGCGTCCGTCACGACGTCGAAGGAAGCCGAGGCGACGGCGCGTCAGAGGTTGGCCTCGGGGATTTCTGTCATTAAGCGTGGACGAAATGGAAAGATGTACAGACGGATGGTGCGATGCAATCTGGACACGGACATCCTCGAGTGGGCGCCTGTCGGAGACTTCCGAAAGATGTCTATCAAGGGTGCTTACATCCAGTGGGCTAACGACGGCTCCAGCTTCATGATCCGCGGGCCGAAACGAGACTTGGAGGTTGAGGTGACCGACCGCGTCGTCGCTTCGTGGGGAAGAGCGCTGCATCGCCGTCTTCCCGCCGTGACTGGCAAGAAACAACTCACCCCGTTACGGCTGGTTATTGGTAAACCAACACAGCCCGGCGGGTTCCAGTCGGGATGGGACGAAAGCTTCCCGACGAGTCCTGCGAGCACGGCCGCGGCTACGGCGGACGTCGCTGCGAAAAAAAAACTCGAGCTCGTGTACAGCGCCAGAGCCGGTCTGCGTCGATAGCCTATTACATAGCACTACAAGTATTGTTGATATTCATCAAGCGATTTGATGCCCTCACTTGCGATCCATCACCCCCCCAGACCATTCATCTGGTCGCCAATCCGCGAGGTCTACGGTCGGATTCAGGAGCGTTCCCGCGCCTCCGCCGACTAAGCACCTCATCGCCTCAGACGCCGTCATTGTGTTGTGACACGCTGCCGCAAAGAAATCAGACATTTTCTGCCCTATCCGATCTCTGAGCTTCGCAGGTGGCGGGTCTGGTTCCGCGGCGTCGAGAAATCTTTTAGTTGCATCCTGCCACGTGAGTCTTCGGAGATCCTCCGCCGGCATAGGCTTGGGCTCAGTGTGTAGCACCTCACGAACGCAAGCGGCAAACTCCTCCCTGGTGGAGTACGTGCGGCAGTTTGCGAACGTCGAGAAGAACTCGTTGGAAGGATGACGAGCGCAAACCACGAATTTGCCCATCGCGAGAGCCTCCGCTGTGGTGGTGGCGACGACGTCAGACAACGAGGGGTTGATGAAGAATTTGTATCCTTGCGTGTTCTCCCCCGCGTGATCTGCGCGTCCGTGGAAAGTGAGCGGCAGTTTCTGTCGCGCGGCGGTTTTTATGACGTCCTTAAAGTCGTCGCCGTCGCCGAAGACGTCGAGAGCCAACTGATTTTCCGACGCAGCGGTCTCGTTGTATTCTGCGACACGTTCGAGGAGTTCCAGGTAGCCCTTTGCCCAAACCACTTTCCCGATGAAGTATCCCCCCTTCGAGAAACTGCTCGTCTCGGTGTCCGTCGCTTCTGCAATCTTTCGACCCACGCCGATGAAGTGCGGCGAGACACCGTGCACGTTGACGGTGATGGATCTCGCGAAATCCTGAACCGCGCCGGAGAGCTTTATGATCTTGTGGCAGTGCACTCGCGCGACGGTGGCGTTGACCCCTCGAAGGAGCTTCTCCTTTTTCTCGCCGTCCTTCTCTCGTCGCGCGTATTCCAGATAGTTTGTGTGGATGATTCCCACGACGTGACTGAACTTGTCCGTCCAGCGCGTGCCATGGTGAAACCACGTTAAATGCTCCGGCTCCTCCAACACCGCCACATCCGCCTCTTCCTCGGGGACGCACTCGGTGACGTCTCCCACGGGGACGATGCTTCCCTTGTCGATGGCGTACCTGCCGGGATAAAAGTGAATATCGAAAGCCGGTTGGAAATCGACCCTCCCGGCGAGCCAGCTTCGGATGTACGCCTTCTGCTCTTCGGGGGTTTCGAACATCGCGTTCGGGTGCACCAGCTTCTGATCGCACGGAGCAAGCCAAGGGACGAGCAACGTGACACCGACCTCACCTCGCCGACTGAACTCTAAATAGGCTGCGCGGAGCAGAGGGTTCACCGAAGTACCAGTCATCCAAGGCAAAGACGCGGTGGTCACAATGGTGAAGTGCCTTCCCGGGTCCCGCAGCGAAGAAGCCTCAGGGGAAGACCTCCCGCGACGCCATCCTTTGAAAGGCATCCCGCCACACGGTCAGTCCACGGGAGATTGGCGCGACGCGTTCAACCCTTGGTAGGTTGGCCGCGCGCGTGAAGCTGACGGCAAGCGAAACCCTGTGCCTTTTACCCGCTTTTCGAACACGAGCCACGAGCGTGACTCAGAATCCGTCACCACACGCGCATACGATACGTGTTATCACGCTTGTTTCTCTGCGAGACAGAATCACAGAGCGTGCACGCGCGTCATCAGTCCACGGTGGGGTGGAGTCGAAGGGGCTTTTCCTGAAAGCTCACGAGTGTCACCGCATTGCACGTGCGCCAGTAGTGTCGTAGCCGGACGCGTTTGCGTGCAGCAGCGTCACCAGGTTTAAAGGGGATCGGGGATTCCTAATCCGGAGGCGCGTGAATCGCGGATTAAACACACGATGGGGAAAGCCGCGCCCGTGGAGCGCAACGTCGTGAACGATGACAAGAACTGGCGGCTGCGCATCAAAGAGGAAACGATGTCGCAACGACACTTTGAGTCGGAGTGGGGGTTCCTTTTGCCCGATCCTGAGGAGAGGAACGCGCGTGAATCGCCCCCCACTGAGGTGAAGCGGACGAAATATTTCGACATGAAAAAAGGCACCACGGTAATCGAGAAGCGAGTGCCCGCGACGGCGCGCGACCCCGCGGCGAAGGATGAAGTCCTCGATCCGAGGTCTGCAGCGGGAGTGGCGAAAGCTACGCATGATCAGCTCATGCGCGCGATTCCCAAGAATCCCGCCTTCATCACTTCGTCGCAAAAGTCATACGGTCAACGGCCGTCGCTCGAACAGTTTGGAGTGTCCGAGTTCGGGATGAAGTCGGTGATAAAGAGCGCAGGCATCGCTGTCCCAGACGGCTTGCAGGGATGGCAGACGAGAATCGGATACGAGGACCAGTGGGACGACGACGACGAATAGACTATGTAAACTATGACCATGAAAATCAATCCCTAAGAGTATTCCACTCGCTCGTGATCCATTTCGTCACCTCCGCTGCTATAGCCTGATCTGCCGGGGACGCGCTTCGCGTTCTGTCCGGGTGAAACTTCAGCATGGCGCGGCGATACGCCCCCTGTAACGCTTTTTTGGTCTTGCCGTGTCCATCGACTTTAATGCCGCAACGCTGCAAAAAGAGCCGGAGGTCCGCGCCGTGCGCCCAATTTTTCACCTTTAAAATCGCCGTCGCTTTTGCCGGAGATTGTGCGGTCTCTTCAGCCTTCTTCCTCGACTCGTTCTGTCGTAACTCCGCGAGCTTTTGTCTTTGACGCGAGGCGATTTCCTCCTCAGCCGCGCGTTTCCGCTTCCGCACAGCCCACGCTTCTTTACCGCTATCCCGCTTGGCGACGACGACGTTGACGAATTCTTCCTTTTCCAACAGCCCGGTGACGTCGATCCCCATCGCTTTCGCGATCCTCCTCAGCTCACCGGCTGATAAGGCGCTCAAGTCGACAGTTTTCTCCACGAGTTCCCACGCTTTCACCTCCGCCTGAAAGTCATTCGCGCTGGCTTGTCCTCTCTGGGTGGTTTTCGCGCCGGCTTCTCCTCTCTGGGTGGACGTATTGCGGCGATCACGTTCCATCAACGTGATATCGGAGTTTAGCGTGTTCAAGGCACGTTCATAACGAGACATCTGCGTCGAAATCGATGTGCGAGCTTCGTTGACTTTCTGTATCAGCGTCTGTATCGAACTCGTCGCCGCGTTGATGCTCAAGTTTAGCATAGGCTGTGGATGAAGTCCGTATTGTGCCATCAGTACGTGGTACTGCTGTTGCGCCTGATTCAGCTGTTCGACCAGATACCGGTAGTATTTTTGCACATCATGCAAACGGATCCACGCGTTTCCCAACTCAAGCCTACTAGCGGCGACTTTCTGGGAATCACCCGGTTGCGGCGGCGGGGGCTTCGGCGGAGTTATCGTCGAAGGATCCGGCTGGAGCCAAGGTGCGGAATAGCCAGCGCCATAAAAAGAAGGGTGAGGGCCAGCGCCAAAATTAGCAGGGTGAGGGCCAGCGCCAAAATAAGAAGGGCGAGCACCTTGACCTGCTCCTGGCTGAGCTTGCGGTCTTGGTCGGAGTGGAGGCTCTCTACTTCTAGAAGGCTTGACCGGTTTGCGACGCGCCGCCTTAGGCGGCGACGACGCCCTCGGCGCTGGTTTCGCTGCAGATTTCCGTGCTTTCTTTCCGGGCGTTTCGCGTTCCACGACCACTTCCTCCTCGTCATCAGATGAGAGCAGCTCGCATGGGTTCTCAGCGGTCCCTTTCGCACCAGGGGTTGGCGCATCCTCCTCCTTGGAGCCGCTAGACGTACTCGCTTGAGGTGTGCTTGGTGCTGCCTGCCTTGGGCGAGGCCTTCCCTCGATCTCATCCTCGCTGTCAGACGTATCACTGTCTGAGGCCAAGTCGATGCACTCCCCGCCTTTACCACCTGTCGCCGAGGGTGTCGTTTCAGCTTGGTGCGGCGACCCTTCGGTGAGAACGTACCCACATATCGGCACACTCTCAGATCTCGTCAGGTATAACACAGATCCTCGCTGAAGATAGCCGACGTATCCCGCCTTGAGCATCTTCAGTACGCCGAAGCGGTCCTTGACGTACACTTCGGCTATGGCTTTGAGCTCGAGCGCGAGTTCCGGAGCGAACACCAACCTGCACTCCACGTGGTGAGCGGCGACGCGCTCATCGAGAATGCCGAATCGTGCGTTCCGGCCGACGACTTTCGTTTCGCCGTCCCGAATAGGGATGGGTTTCAGCCCCTTCCCGTCCACGGGCCTGAGGTGGAACTCCTTCGTCTTGGTGCCCCGCTGTCCGAGATCCTCCTCTGCCTCAGGGTCGTCACCCGTAGGAACCTCATCCGCTCTAGCCATTCCGTCAGCAGGCTAACACCTACTTACCTAGACCACGTCATCCTACACCACGCGTGCAGCACCCGTGAAATGAGGTGGCCGCGCGCGAGGGCTTGCGGCTGCCCGGCGCGTAGCGAAATGTGTGCATCCCCACCAACGTGGCTTCAAAATCGTGGCTTGAGTGTTTCGTTACTCAAGCTTTCAACTTTCAAGAAAAGCTTTTTCTTTTGCATACCTTTGACTACCGGAGCTCCGCACCACACACTCTCCCAGCCTCTAGTGCGTCTCTCAGTGCAAACTGCGACACGTTCGCGCGTGCCCTCGTGTACGCGAGTACCGCGCTAGAGTATTTAATTCGAATGGTTCTCGACAAACGACCATCCTCGTGTTTGTGGACCTCAAGCGTCGACACCTGGACATCGACGCCTTTCCCCGCAGTCTCACGAACGACGTTCAGAAGCGTTGCCTCGCTGAACATCTCAGCGCCGGTAATCCACATGCTAACGTCGCGTGTATACATAAGCGCATGAGATAGACTCGTCTTTTCTTCGAGTTCTCCTTCACGTCGAAACATGTGGACCACACCATCTCTGACAGTGAAGCTTCGTTCCTGCGACTCCGGTCTCGAGCGCCAGTGGCCGCGGCTGACATAGCCCCGGTCGTTCCACGCCGATGCATCGAAAGGTGCTGTGTTGACCAGCACGAGTCCACCTTCGGCAGCTTGCGTCGCAACTTGCCAAGTGTTTCCGTAATCGCGCCGCGCATCACCGTCCGCAGCCGTGCCTCCCTGTCCAGCGACGAGCGCGACTTCAACCACGCCGCCCGGCGAGAGTACCGGCTCTGCCGCTCGGAAAAAGCCTGCGAGAAGCTCCCGGTTAAGGCTGATTCGGCCTTTGCCGGCTATATGAGGAAACATGAAACATATTCGATCCCAGCTTCGGCCTTTAAACGTCGTGTCGAGCATTGTGGCGTCGACGCCGTGCAGAAGCTCCACGCTGGGAGTGCCATTCAGCTCACGAATATTGTCGGACCCGCCCCACTGATTTTCGATGTCCTCGGCTGGCTCGAACGACGTCGCCGTGACGGTAACCCTGTCATCCAGCTCTTTACCTGCACCTACGGTCAATGCACGCGCGAAGCTAAAGTCTCCCTCGCCGCAAAGCAGAATCGATAGGGGCTGAGCAGTAGAAGAGGAAAAGTCAGACGGCGAGGACAACACGAACCCATCACCGCCTTCACGAATAACAGGAGTTCTCCAGTGCGAACTTGAGGGACTCAAACCTCGTAGCTTGCGACCGAGAGAGCGCAGGTGTGGACCGAATATCACGTCTCGCGGGACTGTTGATTGGATGCACGAGCGAAGCAATGCGCTCATTTCATTCGCCTTGATGAGTGCAGCGGCGCTACTGACACTGACTCGCTGGCATAGACGTACCGACCGTCTCTCTGAGACTGCAGGCGCAAAAGTCACTGTCTCTGTCAGTTCCGACTCCCGACTGGCGCCGCAAGGGTTTTTATTTTTCCGGATCTGAGGGGCGCAGCGGTCACTCTCGAGGTCACGGTGCCGTGTCTCGTTTGACTTCCAACGAACGCCCTCCGGAAGGGCTAAGTGGAACGTTTCGAGGAAAGGATGGCCGAAGCCGAGATGGCGGACGCCGCAACGAAGCAGGAGCTGGCTTCCAACCTGACGCTGGACATCCTGCAGATCGTCAAAGTCAGCCAGAGTCAGCACGGCCTGCGTCACGGCGACCACACGCGGTACAGGCAGTACTGCACGCGTCGTCTGGCGCGTATGTACAAGGCTCTGAACTTCAGTCACGGACGTGGAAAGTACCAGAAGAGGGCGCTGTCGCCGGAGGTTGTGGCAGATGCGAACCACCTGATGATCCCTCTGATCAGCGCGGAGCGCGCTTGGAGTTACGCGATGGAACTCAAAACTGGCGCTGGAAACGACCCGAGAAAGCGATCGCACATGATTCGACGCCTCAGGAAAGCCACCGTGCACGCCTCTGAACTCGTTGCTCTGTGTAAACAGCTGGGGAACGCGAAGACTGCTCTGGAGGCGGAGGCTTACTCGTGCTTCATGTTTGGCAACTTCCTGGCGGAGCAGGAGCGCGATTGGAGCCGGGCGTTGGCGAAGTTCATGCGCGCGAGAAAGGCGTTCGAGCAGCTTGCGCGAGTCGGGGGATCTGAACAAGCTGAGGTGTGCCGGGAGCGCATCGAGGAACTCGAGCCGAACCTGCGTTACTGCACGTACAAGCGTGGCAACAGCAAAGGTGGTGATGAATCCGGTCTTGACGCCGACGACTTGGCCGCGCTCGAGGGTGAAAGCTGCGCCGACGACGAGCGGCTCAAAGGGTTGTTGTCTGAAGACAGCGGGAAACCTTCGGCATCGGAAGCTTCCACGTCGTTGATGTGGCGTGGTCATGAAATCCCGCTTCGAAACAAGGATGCGCGAGGATGTGTCGCCACTGCCGCGAACCAGCTGGCGAAACTGGAGTCACCATTGACAATGTCCGCCGACCGCGGTCTCGCCATCTACGACAAAGCTTTCATGGCGTACAACGACGCGAAGCAGCACCTCCGCGATGAGATGGCCGCTGCGAGCTCAGTTCAGGGTGGTTCAGAGTCTACGACCCGCATAATGGAGATTAAGCTCTCTGACCGCGCTCTCAGCGTTCTGTTGCTGGAAAAAACAATCGAGCGGAACAAGTTCCTGGTGGCCTCCGCGACTGCGAAGCTTGCGGGTGAAATCAAGCTTGAGAAGGGGGAGAAAGTGGCGCGGCCTGAGGATCTGGTTCACCTTTACAATACCTTGCTCCGAAACTTCGAAGAGCTCGCAGAAAGTGGACCGGAAGTTTTGCGTGGACTGGAAGGTGCAAATAAAGTCGAAGAGAGCGTGCGAATGGATTGCATGCTAGAGCAAGCCCTTTTGCAGGGTCAACGCGCCGCCGCCTTGGCTGCTGTCCATCTCGGCGCTGGAAGCCACGCTGAAGCCGCCGTCCTATACGCGCGAGCCGCGGAACACGCCGCGAAGGTTCAGGACCGCGCGCCAAAATCGTCCGAGATCGCTGCTGTCGCACATAAGGTCCAGAACGATGCCAGGAAGGCACGATGCATCGCATTGGCTGATGGGACCATCGCGCACGTGGCGGGGCAAAAGGGGCTGCGCTCTGGGTTAGACAGCGTGTCGATCCAGGAATCAGCTTCGGCTGGTGGGATCGAGGCACAGTACCTTCTCGATCATCTTGATGAGTACAAGTCGGCGGTATTGGGCAAAGGGGCAAGCAAGGTACACATCATGCCGATTCCTCCCAAGATGACCCCCATCGCGGTTAACCCGATCGTTCTGGATGTGGCTGGTGATGAGATCGTCTACCCAGACTTAGAAGAGCGTGCGGCGGTGAAGAAGACCTCGACGCTGCGGAATCTTTTTTCTTTTGGAAAGCGGTGAGGACCTTTGTATACTGTAGGGTTTTGTATTTCAAATTACAGTTTCTATTCATGTTTTGCTGGTGTCCGTATTCGTCTAGGGTCACATGTTGATCGTGAACGCAACGTAAGGATGCGTGTCTTCGCCGAGTACCTTATCTTCTTCAGGATCGGCGTTCCAGTGCGAGGAAGCGCCCCTTCCAAAAGTGTTCGTCAACACTGCGCGAAGTTTCTTTTCACACTTGGCGTGCGGTTTCATCACGCCTGCCAGGAAACTAGGAGGAAGACCGTACCTCAAGATACTCTCCACGAAAAGTCTGATGGCGCAAATGTGAACCCATGCACTGAACACTTCACCATAGCACGTCTGGCACCATTCGTACATCGCGGCTCTCCTCTCCTCAACTTCTGTCTTCAGATCGTCGCGTTCAGAAGTTTTCGCTTGAATCGCCTCGGCGTCGTACGTGAAGTCTCTCACTTGAAACGACTTTTCCCTCGCGGCCGACTTAAACGCATCCACTACACGACGAAATAGCGTCACGGTGTACAGTGCGTAATCCCCATCCTCCTTCAACTTCTTGGATGACCGTGGAACGACAAACTGCGCGAGCGTCTCGTAGCTTTCCAACCAGTCCTTTTGGCTGAACTTCGGCACGGCCACGCACAGGGTAGTGAGGTTTTCGGTGTCAACGAGGTCTGAGTCTCGGACGAGTCCGCCAAGATCACGCGTCGCTAAGCTTCCGTTGTCTTTCCTAGAGAACGCGTTGAGCTGACCTTTGACGGTGACGTATTCGCTCGTCCTAATCTTGAACTCGTCATCCACTTTAGCGACACTCTCTTGCAACTTTTCGACGGTTTCGCGAAGAGGACGGCGCGCCGGATGTTTCGCTTCATCCCACGTAAAGGCCGTCAGAAACCGCTCCGCCGAGATACCATCAACGGTGAGCTCCTCAGTTGCACCCTCGATAGCTGCGAGGTCGATGACTTGCCTCTGAATCTTCGTCGCCGTCGCTTCCACGAGAGCGTTTACTTTCACCAGATCATCGCTCAGCGCAAGAAGCGAATCTAGGGTTCCAACGCGAAGCTCTGGCACGTTGAACTGCGATACGAGAAGAGAGGGATAATATGTACTCAGGAACCAACATTCAGAGAGTCGTGCGCTGCACTCGCGATATACGAAGGCGAAGTAACGGGATGGGACATACCCTGTAGTTGACACTCAGATCGTTGTCGTGGCAGGTCTTGTCCTGCAAGATGCTCCACGTCCGGTCCGCGTTGCCACCCTCAAGGGGCAGCGAAACGAGCCAGTACTGGGAACTCATCTTTATTCGCCACGCCAATCAGGGTTCACCCGATGCTTCCACCCAGCCTCCCCTTGCCCTGACCGGCGCGTGGTCGTCACGGCAAGCAGCGCGGAGTGCTGGCTGGCGTCCCATAAAAAAACTCGTCTTTTATGCAGAAGGAAGAAGAGACGAACGAAAGTTGCTTCCTCGAGGCCTCAAAAAGAAAAAATCAATCGAACCAGAAAAATAGTTTACAGGAATCTATGACTGCATGCTTTCTGCAAAGACAACAAAAAATGCCTCCGACTTACGAAAAACCCGAGGAACACGGATGCAAAATAATATCGTAAAAAGGCCGCTGAAGTCTGAAACAACACCAAAATTAATTCAGACACGGACATCGCGATGTTGAGACGAGCTGACTGAAGCAAAAACAGTTCAAGGCGTTGAATCAAAAAATACAACGAGAAACAAAAAGGTGTATAAAAATACTTCAAGACCCTCCGCAGCATGGACTTTACGACACATCGTTGGAACAATCTAGATGCAAGCATACGAGATGATATTAAGTCGAGCAAAGCAAATCATGCAAAGCATGTAAAACTATTCTGAAGAAATGGGAAGCTACACGTGCGGATGAAATAGTTCGATCGACAAAGGAAGCGCTTCAATGCGTAATACAACAGTTATGATGAGAGAACGGAGCACAAGCTTCCGTGATCGTTCAATTACGCGCGTATGTACCTTCTTTCACTAATTTTGTCCTCCAAAGATGTGGCGCGTGTTTTTTTTCTCGTCACGCGAGACAGTCCTTCTCGTACATTGCACGTGTTCAATGGAGGACCGGTTTCTGCACTTGGTTGACGAGCTTAACCTGCTTGTGTTTCGAATTTGCGCATTAATATTCGTAGAACGTCGAATGCACATGCATGCCCAACTCACGGAAGCGTTCGCACGAATATACATCAGAGAAACATCGGTTGAGTAAAGGGTCTCGAATTCAAAATAAAGTGACGCATATGAAATGATTCAAGTTGGACGAGTAGAATATCGCATATATTTGGCCACAATACATGTTCCATGGCGCTTTGAATCTATTTTCTTTGTTTCACTTTCATAACATATCATGCTCTTCAAAATCTTACAACTTCGATGTCACAGGATGAAGCAGTTAGAGCGATGCACATCGTTTCTCTGTTTCTTTTGTCATCGAAGACCCGCTGTCGAGGCATTGACGTCGAGTCACTTCTTGCCGTGTTACTTCCCCCGTGTCTTCCGCACACAACGCCGCCGTTTCTCAGACGCTTTCGTTTAGTTAACGTTTCGTCGCTTCTAGCCGCTCGCAATGAAAATCGTTTCGTGCTTCTCTTCTTCTTCGTGTCGAGGGTTTCATTATTATCATCGCTTACGAGCTCGAGCACACGTTTACACGAACTCACACTCGCTCTATCGTCGCGCATCGCGTATTCCAACCATAATACATGTCCTTTGTCGATCGGTTCACCTGTGGGCCAACTTCGCTGACTGTCGTTATCGCCTCAACTACCTTTCATACCTTTGGCTGAAAAGCCTTCGCTCTTACAGCTGTCTTGGGTGTCTTCCTTACTTTCCTACTCATACTTCTATGCCCTTCCCGTCATCCCATCCCTTTGAAGTCACGCAACTTGCTTACACCTTGGTTTGTCGCGAACGGCGGCGTGCTTGCTTGATGTCCACCAAACGCGACGCGATTCCAAACGAGTGCTATTTATTTGTCTTCCTAATGCATTAGCTTGCTCGAGCTAGCTAACTGGCAAGGCGATTACAGTCAAACCAAGAGGAGCTCCTTCACCTATGTATTTTCATGGATGAGCGAAGGTTCTTTGATCGTGTTGTTATCATACGCTCGCAGTACGCCGACTCATCCATCTCAAGTACAACTGTCGATCGATCAATCGTAAAAACGCCTTTGATATTTTCAGTTCAGTACGTATTTGTCCCACAAAGTCTATTTCTCTCCACTCGCCTGTCTGTGTGAGCGTGATTTCTGGACTGCTGGACAACGCGCCCCTTGAACGGAGGGTGAATACTCAGGGAAATTTGTCAGATCCGGGTGATGGATCGTCCTGAGATCAAGCGGCGCGCCGCCGGCGGTCACGAGGGTCGAGGCAGGAGTCCGATCCTCCGCCATAGTCGCGCGCGTCGACGTACTTCCACGCCGAGCGCATCGGTCGTGGCGCTTCTATCTCGCTGGCTGACGCATGTTAAAGAGCGTGAAAAGCAAGCTGACCGGGGTTGGCGGGCGAAAGAAGGAAGGTGAGAACGGGCGTCCCGCGGGTTCGCAGATGACGAACAAGAAACCCAGCACGGGTGGTCCCCGGTCATCTATCCCTCCGATGGAGGTGTTGTACGATACGAACAAGCCGCTCTTCTTGTTCCGCGATGTGGTGGCGTCGGAACGACAAAACCTGTTCATCAAGAAACTGCATCTGTGCTCCTACACCTTCGACTTCACCGATGCCACTGCACACGTGCGTGAGAAGGAGATCAAGCGACAGACGCTCTTGGAGTTGGTCGACTACGTCAACCAAGGGCAGGGGAAGTTTACCGAGGCGGTGTTCGAAGATATCTCGTACATGCTCGCGCAGAACCTCTTCAGAGGTTTGCCTCCTTCAAACTACGAGATCACAGGGAACGCTGCTGGAGACAACCTCGAGCCTGAGGAGGAGGAACCGACGCTGGAGCCGTCGTGGCCGCATCTGCAAATCATTTACGAATTCCTGCTGCGTTATGTCGTTTCCAACGAGGTGGATGCTAAGGTCGGGAAGAAGTACATCGACAACACGTTCGTGCTCAAGCTCCTCGAGCTGTTCGACTCAGAGGATCCTCGAGAGCGGGACTACCTGAAGACGATCTTGCACCGCATTTATGGAAAGTTCATGGTGCACCGCCCGTTCATAAGAAAGGCGATCAACAACATATTCTTCAGGTTCATCTATGAGACCGAACGTCATAACGGCATCGCGGAACTCCTCGAAATTCTCGGGAGCATCATCAACGGCTTCGCGCTGCCGCTCAAGGAGGAGCACAAAGTTTTCCTCCAGCGAGCACTCTTGCCGCTGCACAAGCCCAAGTGTGTCGCCATGTACCATCAGCAGCTCTCGTATTGCATCACCCAGTTCGTGGAGAAAGATCCCAGACTGGCGGATGCTGTGTTGAACGGCCTTTTGAAATACTGGCCTGTGACGAACAGCCAAAAGGAAGTGCTGTTCCTCGGAGAACTCGAGGAGGTTCTTGAGCTCACGCAGGCGGCGGAGTTTGTCAAGACGATGCTTCCTTTGTTCCGGAGAATATCCACTTGCATTAACTCGTCGCACTTCCAAGTGGCCGAGCGAGCATTGTTCCTGTGGAACAATGATTACATCGTTAACCTCGTCGCGCAGAACAGGCACGTGTTGCTGCCGGTCTGCTTTGGCGCGTTCGAGAGGAACGCGCGGAACCACTGGAACGCGGCGGTGGGGGGATTAACCATCAACGTGCGAAAGATGCTTATGGAAATGGACCAGCAGCTGTTTGAGGAATGCCAAAAGAAATGGGAAGAGGAGGAGAGTAAAGCTGAGGAGGTGGAGGCGAATCGTGAGCAGTACTGGAGGAAAGTCGAAGAGCTCGCTGAGGGAGCACGTTAGACACGAGCCTTCGGGCGCCTTAGTTCAGCGAAAGCTTTTGAGTTCACTAAAAAGTGTCAAGCAACTCGGGCCTAATTCTATGGACGTGGTGAGCTCATTTGACTCATCGTCGTACCGTCGCCTTTCCTGCAGGTTTCCTTCCTTTCGGTATCCCTTCTGTTGGCGGCTGATAAGGTTTTAACTTCATCGCCGACGGAGGATTCACTCCCCAGTCCTTCGCGGCGAGGAGCGCCTGGGTAGGATCCACCGTTACCACCTGCTGCGCGTGTGCGCGCGCTTTTGATGCCGCTATCGCTGATCCCGCACGGCCCGATGCCGTCGAATTCGCAGCGACGAGATCCATGTAATCTCGCTTTGACATATCTTGAGATGATAACAGCGGCGGCCCAACCTTGGTCGAAGTTCCGTGGCGAAGGGTCACCCCTCGTGACATCTTCATTGCCTCCAACGTGCTCGTTTGCTGTTGACTGTGTTCGGGGTGAACATAGTCCACCCCTCCAAGTCTGTTTACCTTGAGGTTTTGCACTTTTCTGGAGCTCGCCTCCTCCGCAGTTTCCCTCTGATCGATCACTTTCACCTTCATGGTCTGAGCGAAGCTTGGCATCTTGTCTGGATCGAGCTTATTAACCAGGACGAGCTCGCCGTTGTGGTCGTATCCGTAGTCTCGCCCTCGCAGCGACTTTTGGAGCGACTCAAGTTTCCTCAACTCGTACTGGTCTTTCTGCACCTGCAGTTTCTGCAACTCCTGCGCAGCTCGACGCGACTCGATCTCTTCGCGTAGCCGACGTTCTCGTTCCATCTCCTCCGGGGTCATCTTCTGTTTGCGCCTGAGTGGCTTCACTGGCACGGCCTCTCTCGCCGCCGGGAAGGATTTTCTCGGCATCGTGGAAGACAGCCTCGCACCTGTCTTACGCAACGTAGACGCTCCGCCCATCCTAACCCCCGCCCTGGGCGCACCCATCGTTGCCGATAGCTTAGAACTAGCACCGACTGTCGCACGAGGGATGTCTTGCTCGGCAACCTTCGGCCGCCGTCTCGCGCGCACTGTACCTCTCGCCCAAGCATCGATGGGAGCTGGGATGTGGGCTTCGTCTGGGAACCAGCTTCCCACGGTTTCCTCCGGGTCGGTCGCTGGACTTCGGGTAGAGAAGCTCTCGCGCTCGACGAACGTCATATCTACCACAGCCAGGGCGTCCCGAACAGCCTGACTCGCGGCGTAAGACACCACCTTACGCTGGAGCTCCGCGGCGTCGAGGTGCGAATTGACACGTTCCAAGATTAGCTCGAGCATGTCTTGTACACACTCTTCGCGCTCCTCCTCCTCGCGGTCTTCCGCGAGAAGGTCGTCATCCTCGAAGTCGCCATCGGGATCTCCATCACTCATCCTGTCGAGGAGAGACGGTTCGCCCGTCGCCGCGCGCGTGCCACTAAAGCCGCGCACCCCTCGCGTTCGGTTGAGTTCGGAAGCGTGCCAAAACCAGCACAAAAATGCCGAGCCGGTCAACGGACCGAGTCGAACGACCCCATCGTTCTGGGTTTGATTTCTCCGGTTCCCGCGGAGTCGAAATTCACCATCACACTGCCCGATAAAAGCCGATCGATGTCGGCGCCTGAAAACCGCCGCTTCGCCGCAGCACTCACTCTTTCACACCGCCGCTCGACCGTCAGCCGAGGTCGACGCGAGGGCGACAGGCGCAACTAACCGATCCTAGTCGATCGTCATGCCGCCTTACGCCGGGACTTTCGCGAAACCGGAGAACGCGCTGAAGCGTGCGGTACGTTTTCCGGCGATGGCCGCCGCCCGGCAAATCCCAGCTAAACCCTTGGGACGCGCTTCGTTTCAGCAGGGGGTGCTTTTTGATCGACTTTCCGCTCACCCTCACCCACCATCCCATCGTTATCGTTTCACAGGAGGAGCTGATCCACGTCGGTCAGCCGAACGCGGCGCTTCAGGCTCTCCACGATGTGATCACCTCGAAGCGCCACCGCACATGGCAGAAGGTGCTTGAGCAGATCATGTTCAAGTACGTCGAGCTGTGCATCCAGCTGAAGAAAGGGCGCCTCGCGAAGGATGGTCTGATCCAGTACAGGATCGTGTGCCAGCAGGTGAACGTTCAGTCGCTCGAGGAGGTGATCAAGCACTTCCTTAAGCTCGCGACGGAGAAGGCCGAGTCTGCGCAGGCTGCTGCGGCCGCGTCGGCCAACGACGCCACCCTCGCGGTGAGCGATCTCGAGGCTGAGAACACGCCCGAGAACCTGATGCTCAAGTCTGTCTCGGTGGAGAGCGAAAAGGATCGCTCGGACCGCGAGACTGTGACGCCCTGGTTCAAGTTCCTTTGGGAAACGTACCGCACGATCCTCGAAATTCTGCGTAACAACAACAAGCTCGAGCCTCTGTACGCCATGACGGCTAACCGCGCGTTTGCCTTCTGCGTCACCCACAAGCGCACCACCGAGTTCCGCCGTCTGTGCGAGATTCTGCGCAACCACTTGTCGAACCTGATGAAGTACCGCGACCAACGCGACAGGCCCGATTTGACGCTCCCCGAGACCCAGCAGTACTACCTCGAGACCAGATTCGAGCAGCTGAAGGCCGCGGCGCAGCTTGAGCTGTGGCAAGAGGCGTTCCGCACCATCGAGGACATCCACGGCCTGACCATCATCTTGAAGCGGACGCCCAATCCCAAGATGATGGCGACGTACTTTGCCAAGCTCACCAAGGTGTTCTGGGTGTCTGAGAACTACCTGTACCACGCGTACGCTTGGTACAAGTTGTTCAACTTGAGCAAGACGTACAACCGTAACTTGACTCCTGAGGATCTCAAGGCGATGGCCTCGACGGTGCTCCTCTCTGCCGTGGCGATCCCGCCCTACGAGTCGCGCACCGCGGCTGCGCCCTCCAACCAGGAGCTCGACAATGCAAAGGAGCGTGACGTGCGCATGGCCACCCTTCTCGGGTACACCCTGGATCCCAAACGTGATCCCCGCGAGGTGCTCTCCCGCAAGGCTCTGCTCAACGAGCTCATCTCCAAGGGTATTCTTTCCCTCGTGTCCACGGAGGCGCGTCAGGTTTGGGCGCTGTTCGAGAAGGAGTTCCATCCGCTTGACATGTGCAAGCACGCGCAGACGGTGTTCGCCACCCTCAGTCCTGAGGCCGTGCAGCTTTCGGCCGCGAGCCCCATTCCCACGATCGAGTTCTCGCAGTTCCTTCCCCGCATGCGCAGCCTGGCCGTCGTGCGCATGCTGCAGCAGTCGTCCCAGGTGTACCAGACGATGAAACTTGAGACCCTCCAGCAGGTTGTCCCCTTCCTGGAATTTTCCCAGGTGGAACGCATCCTCGTCGACGCCACCAAGGGCGGCGCTGTCGCCGTTCGCCTCGACCACCAGAACAAGTGCGTGCGATTCGAGGGCGATCAGCTGGAGAGTGACAACATCAAGAACCACCTCGTGGCGATGGCGCAGAAGCTCAAGAAGGGCATGCAGATGATGTACCCCGAAGCTCCCGCCGCGTCTCTGGCGACGAGGACGAACACCGCTGAGCTCCTCTCCAAGGTCGAGAACGAGCACAAGATGGCCCTCGCGCGCAAGGTCATCATCGAGCGCCGCAAGGAGGAACAAGAGCGCATCTTGCAAGAGCAGGAGCGCATCCTCGAAGAAGCCCGCGTCGCCGCGCAGCGCCTGCACGAGGAGACCGAAGCAAAGCGCCTCGAAGAGGAGCGCCGCACTCGCGAGGCTATGCGTATCCGCCAGGAGATGGAAGAGAAGGAAAAGGAGGAGGCTCTCGCTCTTCTCGCAGAGGCGGAGAAACGCAACAAGGGCAAGAAGGGCTTTAAGATTAAGCTCGAAGAAGGCCAGAAGCTCGACAAGCGCACCCTCATGGAAGACGCTATCAAGGAGCAGATCAAGGAGAGGCAGGAGATGGAGCGCAAGCTCATGCGCCTCGCGAAAAGCATGGATCACCTCGAGCGCGCCAAGCGCGAAGAGGAGGTTCCGCTCATCGAGGCGGCGTACAAGGTCAAGATGATCGAAGACGAAGAGCTTCACAAAGAACTGCTGCTGCAGAACGCCGAGAAGCACCGCAAGGCCTGGGAAACCAACGTCGAGGAGAAGAAGCGCCTCGCCAAGATGGCCGGCGAAAAGGACTCTTTCGCGGAAGCCATCGTCGAGCGCCGCTCCGAAGAATTCGAGGCTCTGAGAATCGCTCGCGAAGAAAAGATCAACGAACTCCGCACTCTTCGCAAGAACGAGCGCGAAGTCGCGAGAAGGCGTGCGTACATGCGCAGGCTTCAGCAGATCGAGGAAGATGACAAGGCTGCTAAGGAAGAGGAAGAAAAGGAGCGCCGCATGGCCGAAGAACGCAACCGCGAGGCGGCGCGCCGCGAAGAGGAAGAGCAGAGGCGCGCTTCCGAACGCGATGCGCCGCGTCGCGATGAAGGGCGTTTCGGCGGCGACCGCGGCGGCGATCGTTACGAGCCTCGCAGAGGCGACGATCGTGGAGGCAGTGGACGATACGAGCCGCGCAGAGGGGACGACCGATACGGCGGCGGATCTCGATACGACGGCGGCCGCGGTGACGACCGAAGCGGCTCGCGCGGCGGTGACTCTCGTGATTCCGGGAGATACGAGCCGCGCCGTGGAGGAGACTCTCGTTACGATTCCAGAGACTCGCGCGGTGGTGACTCTAGGTACGAACCTCGGCGTGATGACCGCGATCGCCCGAGCGGAGACCGC
>Ga0181560_10000933_pt1 | contig 27246 bp, 33 predicted proteins | sample 011ome_20_FD_133751 | JGI IMG/M metagenome (GOLD analysis project Ga0181560, IMG submission 133751) | Coastal salt marsh microbial communities from the Groves Creek Marsh, Skidaway Island, Georgia - 011509CT metaG (megahit assembly) | ecosystem: Environmental > Aquatic > Marine > Intertidal...
CACGAGGGTCTCACTCCCCTTTCGGGAGATAAATATATCATGACGGGATGGTTTAAAAAAATAATACTATGATAATTTAGAATGATAAAAATAACCGACAACTATCTACCGGATAAAGAATTCAATAATTTAAAAAATATAATTATGGGAAAGGGATTTCCTTGGTTCTTCAATGACGTAGTGGTAAATGATCACGAAGTCAATGACATTGAAATATTTCAGTTCGTTCATTCCTTTTACGAAAACGACCGAGGATGGGTGAATGAGGGAAAATTGTATTTGACATCTTTACTGAAAAAAATTGATCCCTATAAAATATTGCGAATAAAGGCAAATTTAAATACCTATAAGCCAATACCAAATAGTGAAAATTTTCATGAAGATTTTCCAAATTTCATAAAACCATATTTTTCCTCTATTTTCTATTTGAATACAAACAATGGATACACGCTATTCAAGAACGGAAGGAAGGTGGAAAGTGTTGAAAATAGATTGGTGACCTTTTCGGGAAATATGGAGCACACCGCGATTGGATGCACAGACCAAAAGAGAAGGGTAATTATAAATTTTGTATATGAGTGAAATACTGGTAGCCTTAGAGGGTAGATTAAAAGATTAGATAGAATGTTGCTGGTTCCCACATCCAAATGTACGTGGTGTGACGTTCCAGTGGGATGGAAAAGCGAAAACAAGTTTGTGGACTTTTGTCTGGAACGCTACGGCGAAGAGATGAAAATACCCATAAACTTGTATTTGAGGAAATACTATTGTAGGAATAAGAGGAGTTCGTCTCTGTGCCACTCGTGTAGGAGTATAGACATGAGGAAGTGGAAGACCAGGGAGATAACGGGGAGGTGCCCCCTTGCCTACATAGATTTTGTAAAGCACCACGACTACGCCGACGAATTCGAGGACAAGATGTACGATCAAAGGTGGTTCCATAAGTGCTACAAGGACTACATGTGGGTGGAGTTTCATTCCTACGACGCCTTCATCGAGGTCATCGAGGTCAGGGAATTCTTGATATGTGGAGAGTACATAGACGTAGAGGAATACTTCGAAGAATTGCCAGACTACTACGAGGAAATGGTCCGTTCACATCTTAGGGTGGACGAAGAGATGGTGGCCCTTTGGGACGAGGACTTCGAAAATATAGAGGGTTTCGTCACGCCAGAAGAGCTCGAATTATTAAGTGATGTAGAATAAATGCACGTCCTCATTTCGAGCAACGGAACACCATTTGAGGGAGCAAAGGGAGGTTATCCCGGACAGATAAAGTACCTCATCGATATATTCATAGCAGGTGGACACACAGTCACGGTGGTCATGTGGGCAATCTGTGGAATAAAGCACGTGGGGGTCATCAATTACAGGGACCTGGTGGAGAACAACATCATGAGCAATGAGAACAGGGACCCATGGTCTCAGGCACTTCTAGACCGACCCGAGGTCACCTTCATAACCAACTTCAAGGAAAAATTCCCGTGCCAGTTGGAGGTGGAGGATTTCAATGAATGCATCAGGCGATGTGGAGCCAATCGTCTCATTGCTATTCAGGATATATTCATTATAAATGGAAAAACCGATGCCAAATTCGCATGTCCTTCTTACATCTGGTTTCCCCTCCACTACGATCCCATTGACGAACCCACACTGTCCGCCCTAAAGAAGTTCGACACGATCCTATCCCTTTGCCCCTCCACATCGGATAGGGTCATCAGTCAGGCCGAAAAGGAATCGATAGTGGTTCCACACATAGTGGAATTCAGAACTCCCCTCCATCCCGGGATGACCAAGGAGATCGTAAAGCAACGCTTCGGACTTTTTGGTCGCTACGTGGTGCTGACCAATTCGGGAAATTACGAGATGAGTGGGAGGAAGTCCATGGACACCACCCTTCTGGCCTTCAAGCTCTTCAAGGAAAAATGTCCCGAGGCCATCCTCTGGATTCACGCACCCACACTAAATCAGACGCCCATCTATGACATGAACTACCTAATCAAATCTCTGGGATTGAAAAGTGGAGACGTGAAGATAACGGAGAATACGGTAGACGAATCCACCCTACAACAGATGTACCTGGCGGCGGACGTATACCTGTGTGGATCCAGGGCCGAGGGGTTCGGCCTTCCTCAGTTGGAGGCCCAGTACTATAAGGTTCCCGTGGTCACCACGAGCTTCGGCGCCATGGACGACTACTGCTTTCACGGGGTGAGCGTTCCCTACATTCAGAGGGCCTACAACCAGACCCAGAACGCATGGTGGGTCATGCCGAGCGTGGAGGGACTGGCGAGGGGACTGGAGAAGGTCTACCTGGGCGACCTGGAAACCAGCGGAGACGATGCCGCCAGAAAGATAATGACCTCAATGTCCATCGAGGAGGTCGGTCAAAGCATCCTCGCTATTATGTTTAAAAAATAAGATGGCTTTTTATTAGTTATGAGGGAAGAAACACCTTTCCTTTCGGTCTTCACCAAGAAGACTAATTTCATTACCCAGACCTTCAATACCGATTTTAAGAGAATCGCTTTCGGAGGTTCCGGAACATTTACCCTTCCCCGGCACGGCGACTTCGTGACCAGGATATTCGCGTGCATAATCTACGATAGTGCCAAGTCCACTGGCGTTAACCAGGGACACGCCATGATAGAATACGCGGAATTGCAGATGGGGGGTCAGACCATTCAGAGGGAGACCGGAGAGACCCTAAATATGAGAGTGTGCCTTACAAACCAGGAACAGGAGTCTTACTCGGTCGCCCAACTATATAGGATGCTGGGTGGAGGACCCGGCGCATCCTTCGTCAATACAGAACAGTATCCCCGTCCCTATACGCTCATGGTCCCCCTCGAATTCTACTTTAATGGCAATACCAGTCTGGCCCTTCCCCTTACGGCCCTACGATTCCAGGAAGTCGACGTGGTCATTGGATTTAGGGAGGCCGCCCGATGGGGAGGAACCGACCCCGGTGTGTCGGACGCCAAGGTATATCTTCAGGTGGAATACGGCTACGTAGATGCACCCACCCTGAAAAGTATCATAAGCAAGCCTTTATTCTTTCCGGTGGAGCAGTTTCAGTTCCAGGAGGCAAAACTATACCAGGGAGACACTACCTTTACTTTCCCGGATAGTGATATTTCCAGGAGCACCGGAGTTCCCTTTTCCAACCCGGTCAAGGCGGTATTTTGTTTATTTCAGTCCACCGACTTTGAGACGGGAAATGTATTCGACTACACGAGGGGATTCAAATATTCCCAGCTTACCGATTTGCAGGGGAATGACTTCCTCAAAACGTTGGAATTCGAACTGGACGGAGGGACGCTCATTCCCGAGCTGGTGGGTACGGTTGAATTCCTTAGGGGGTATCAATACTACGCCTACTTCCCCGGCTCCACCCAATCCCTCGAGTCTGGCGATGATCGTCTATTTTCTTATATCTATGCATTATCCTTTTGCAGGGATCCAATGAATAGACAGGTCATGAACGGCAGTCTCAATTTTTCCACCATTCGGAATTCGCTAATAAGGATAAAGGCCAAGGGGGCGGGTGGAAATGTGACGGTCTCCAAAATCAGTAAGGGAATTAGGAATAAGGGAATCCATCTGGATAGTGTAAACGGTATTTCCGTAGGAGACTACCTAAGGTCCAAGAACGTGAAGAACGACGCGACCGCCGTGACCATAGAACCCACTATGACAGTATTTTACAACAAGACGGGTGGAAGCGAACTGGTTATCACGGAGCACGCCAGGGCACTCAATCTCGTTTCGGGAACGACTCTTACCTTTTCGGACTCTACGACTGTGTCAGTCGACAGGGTTCCCTCGGGTTCGGGCTCCCTGGGTACGATTCATCAGGCGAATACGGGTGATTCCTTCATTGTTCTATCGTCCATGGACACACTTCCCATAGCGGGCGAACCCGTGAATACGTCCGCGGAAACTCAGACGGCCATCGTTAATGAGATAAAGGGTGGAATTTCTCCCTTTACTGCCACGTCCCTGACCACCGAGCTCACCGGAAACGTCTACTTCTCCACGGAGCTGACCGGGGTGGTAGAGGGGATGTTCGTCGCCGGCGTGAGCGTCCAGTCCGACACCTTCGTGTCCTCAATCTACGAATCCATTAGCGAGGTCACTGGAAATCCCGTTCCCGTCACTGTACTGGGTGAGATCTCCATAACCGGATACGATACCATCAGCGTCGCTAACCCCTCCTACCTCTACGTGGGTTCCAAGATTTTCCACGTGAATCTTCCAAAAGATTCTACTATCATATCCATCGTGGGAAACACCGTGACGCTTAGTCACAAATTCAATACCTACCCCGATATAGCACAGAACGGCGGTGGTATTACCTTCTTCATTCCCCATATAAGTCTGGATAAGCCCTTGACGGCCTCGCCGGTGTCGGAGACCATAACGATCTACCCGGTGGTGACGCTGACCGGAAACGTGGTGGGAACCCCCTCGGGTCAGGTGAAATTCGGGGACGTCGTATTTCTCTCCTCTACAACCACAAATTCCAAGACTGGCTATACCGTTACTGCAACCAATCTGGTGGAAATGTCCCTTGACGCCGTGAATATCGTATTGGGAGAATCCGATTTCACCGCCCACAGGAGTTCTTCCATTAGATCGCGCCTCTACGCGCTTTCCACTAATTTTCTAATCATAGACGGTGGGGTCGCCCGCCTCGCCTATAATAATTCGGAAATTTCACTTCCGAGATTTACGTGAGGGACATCTTTCCGTCTCCCACACTAAGACCCACAGTAGATATATAGTAAAATGAAACTATATAGGTTTCAACTTCCTTGATTTTAGTTCCGAGATTCAATTTTGATCCGGATTCAATGTCGAGATTTCCGGTGGCGCTGATGTCGCCCTGGTCGGCGGGGTAGCCCTTTTCGGAGCTCCACGCTGCCGTGGTCCCTATTGCAACGAAGGCATCTTCCGCGAGGGAGTATATATTTCCCACGTAGTTTCCCCATAAGGGATCCCCAACGGACTGCTCCACCAGTATCCACGCATCGGTATTCCCTAAGGTAGACCACACCGGAGAAAATATCCCATTATAGATCTGCTTTATCTGCAATAGCCCCGAGGAATTCACATAGTAGCTCTCCACGCTGGGGGTGAAGGCCGTACCGCTCCGGGTGTAGGTGAGTCCCCACGGAACGAATCTAATGTAATAGGGATCTTCATCGTTGGACTGACTCTCGTATGCGGTGAAGGGGATACCCAAAAGGGCCAGGTTGGTTCGGAGGTAGGACTCATTCTTCAGGGACATATTATTTACGGGTTCAAATAGACCATTTTCTTCGTTAATAATTGACAGGGACTGGTTGAGAATGACCTTTTCATTAGACAGTTCGATGTCGCTGGGCCTCGCGACCTCATCCCAGAACACGTAGCCGGGATCGATACTCTTGAAGGTACAGTCTATGTAAGCTGACTGCGAAGAAGGCGCCTTGAACTCGTAGTCTCCCAGGACTACTTGAAGGGGGCGCTCGGAAAATGAATAAGCGTAAATATAGCCATTATTATGATAATCGTGCGTATAGGCCTGGAACTGTTGGTAGAAGGCCGCCGGACGGACGTCGCTCCTATTGGTCCTTTCAAGGGTGTTGATGGTTGTGTCGACGATGGGAGCGTAATAGTCGGGGGCGTAGGAGTCGGACTTTTCGATGAACGTCCAGAAGATGGCCCTACACGAATAGGATGAATTGAAATAATAGCGGAACTTTGTCTCCCTAAAGATGGATCCGTCGGGACGGATGATCTTGACCGGCACCTCGAAGTTTTCCTGGATGATTTTCTCGATCGGAAAGGTCTGCTTCTTATTTTTGATATTCTCCCTTTCCTCCGGCGATAGGGTGACCTCCTGGGTTATGATATTCAGGTTGGTTATCTCGTTGCTGGCAAGGTCGTCAAGGTCCGAATACACCTTGGCCCTTTCCTTGAATCTGAACACTATGGTGACCGTGGAATTGTAGAGGGCACAGAGGGGGAGGGGGGATCGGAAGGTATTGGTGTCCATCTTGTTATCGTCGTAGTGATTGCTGAAGAAAAAGGGGATGGGAACGAATATTCGCTGGGGGTCAGACGTCTTCATGAATCTCAATTTCAAATCGTAGCCATATCCCATGTTTCCCATCAGTCCCATGGTGTTTATTCGATCAATCTCCCGGGAATACATGGATTCGTAGTTCGCCATGTATTCTCCTGTCATGGACTGTATCTCCTCGCCGTTTACCAATAGGGAAATTCTATCGAATATGGTGTATCCTATATTGATCATGCCCGTGGTCCTGGAATTCTTAACGCCAGGAATGTAGAAGGAGAAGAATAGGCCGGTCAGTAGATGACCCATCTCCTTGGGATTTAGCACGTACTTGAACTCCTGTCCAAATACGTTCGCCGAGAGGATGGGCGTGTGAATCTTGTAATAGGTAAGACCCTCTGTGTGCTGCTTGTGTTTATATCCAACTGGCTTCCTCTTCTTGCTGTAAAGGTAATCTTCCTGTGGTCCAACGGACTTCAAACCTGTTAGGGCGCCCGTTCCCGTGTCCCCTTTAAATCCAGTTGGAGGCTTATACATATTACCTCACTTAAACAAAAGGAACATTATAAATTTAAATGGACGGTCGCGAGCACATCATGAATATCATTGTTCCGGTTCTGGAATATGGAGTGTGGTTCGCTGCCAAGTACTGCAAGGCGTGCAATAGGTCCGTGGTGACCGCGAGGGACATGGAATACGGTCTCAAATTCAGTGCGATGCACATGTTCAACGAGAGCTACGGATCCGTACTAGACCACGAAGATTTGTGCGATGAGGAAAAGGAACTAGAAAACATCGTCAAGAGGATGGAAGCCATGGACGAGAACGATCCCGAGCGTCTCCGCCTTCAAGAGGTCGCCGAATCGATGGAGGAAAGACTTAATGCCGACTGCGTGGTAGAAGATGAATTTGGACACGAATTCACCGAGTATGCAGGGAACGACGAGGCTTACCTGGATGTCAATAAGGCCGTAAGGGACTGGGACAGCTGGGAACCGGAAGACCCCCTTCAGGTTATTATGAAGCACGCGGTAAATTCTAAAATCAATAATTAGATTAATACACTAGTATGAATGGTTATGATACCTTTTATTCTGAATATGCTAGACTCGAAGAAGAAGAAGAAGAAGAAGAGATAGTCAGGATAAAAAAGTCCCAGATAGAATACGCCGAATTGGACGACGTCGATATAGAGAGCGTGGAAGATTTAGATTTATGTGATTTTTTTATTGAAAAAAAGTTGGATTGTGATAATAGATGTCATCCTTCCCGGTCATCGTCGACAGCGCAGCCAGAAAGGACAGAGATTCAACCTTTGCAAATTCCTTCAGCGTCAGTCTCAGTACACCAATTTATGGAGTGAGTTCCATTCTCTTCACGTCGGCGTCCATCCCCTTCATTAGGAACTACGCGCAGGTGAACACCAATGTGAACGCTTATTATATAACCCTAGAGGTTCCAGATTACGGCGTACTCAATACGGGCGTTAGGACGGTGGATAATCCCTTCACCTATCGATACGACGAGGCAACCACCACGGCGACGGGAATCCTCGGCGCCTCAACGGTGACGGTCGCGTCATCTACGGGAATAACCGCGGGAATGCAAATCTATGGGCTGGGGGAGGTCAATACGATAACGTCCGTATCGGGATCGACCCTGACCCTGGAAAATGCTCTTGCGGCGAATTACACGAGTCAGACCGTCAATGTCGTCAGGGAGGTCAAAAATCGCTACGACGTGGGATTCACCGGTTCGCTGATCGTTCCTGCCGACGTCAATGCCACCATGAATTACACGATGAGCACTCTGAATGATGGTTTCTCCTTTGAAAAGGTCATACCGTCGATAGATAGGATAAAGATAAGTATATATTATTTTAATACCACCACGGAATCCTATGAACTGTACCCATTTCAAGAAGGAAATACACCAGAAGAATTCGTGATAAAGTTCGAACTCAAGGGATTCAAGGATAAGAGGATGGCAATCAAGAAACAAGATGAGGACGATGAAAGGATTGAAGTGGACATACAGGATCCAGTGGAAAAGGGAGAACGCCAGGGAATCATTGGACAGATTCTATCGATCTATAAGGGCGAGGAAGATATGGACAAAAAGGAGCTGGCCGAGCCGAGGGGGGCGATGCTTCCTCGGAAGGAATTCATGGGAATACCCGGAAGTAGGTTCCATCTCATAATCCCCATAGCCATCATCGTCATGGTTATCGCCATACTTCTCGCCAAAAAATAAAACCATTAATGTAATAAGGAATGGCACTAAATAGTTATTCATCCAGAACAGTTCCAGATTTCAACTACGAATTCCATATGGCGACCATAAGTTCGGTCAATCAGGCCAGCGCCAATACATTCACCGTGTATCTAAATACGCCACTGGAACAGGTCGTTCAGGCGCGCCTCATGGCTGCCCACATCCACACCAAGGATTCCGAGGAACATATCTTCGTAAAGTGCAAGCAACTGGATACAAAGTTCAACGACTTCGCCACCGAGGTCCCTCCCCAAGATTACGCGTCGGATCCCAATCCATCAAGGCAAAGGGTTAGGGGTTCATTCGCCACCCTACTTTCCAACCATACATCCCACAGCTCTGGAAATTCCGTATATATTTTCGAAGACAATTACCCGATGGTTGTACAGTATATTCACCCCTTGGAAAAGGTGGATAGACTGGACATTGAACTCCTGAATCCCGATGGAGATACCATAGTAAATGGAGCCAACGGGGAGGCAAACTATTTAATCATTCGTTTCACGTGCAGGAAACCCAATATACCAGGAGTTCCCACGGTTCCCTGGTTCGTCTAGATGTCGTCGTCATCGGGAGATGCCTCAACGGGACATACCAGTGCCACCGCCTCCGCCGCCTCCTTCTGCATCTTAGTCAGTCGGAGCGATACGGCCTTGGGCGTCCTTCTAAGCTTCTCGGCCATCTCCTCGGGGGTCTTTGAATCCTTATTGGCCAGGAGCCACTTTTCATCCTCGCTAGACCACTTTCCGGTCTTTAGATCGGACTGAATCTTTTGAAATTCAAGCAACATCTTGTCGAATTCGCCAACATGCTTCTTGATCTCGTTATTCTTATCGATAAGATCCTGAATACTCACCTTGGGCTTGGGAAGAAGTTCCTGATGACCGTGCTCCCTATGCCATAGAACCCTATCCCAAAAGGCCTTCATCACGGGCTCGTATTTGGCCCACCATTCTCTGTCCCGTTTTATCTCCACGCACACATATTCGGAAGGCTTGGGGTAGGTGATGGATTCGGGACGATACTGGACAAAATCGCAGACCTCCAGATCGAGACACTCCATCAGGACCTGGACCTGCGCGAGGTACCATACGGGGGGCGTTCCGTCGCCAATGGGACGCGAGCGAGGACACTTGATCTCCAAAAGGCGACCGCTGTGGGTGACACCGTCGGGGGAACCTCCAATCCAGTCGAGGGTGTGGTGCTTTTCCAATCCTATCTCGAAGGTCTTTTCGCCGGTTCTTTCCTCGTAGAGTATACGGGCCTCGTCCTCATATTTTTGACCGTGGGCCGTCGCCCAGGTACTGAATGTCTCCTTGACACCACATTTTGATAGAATCAACTTCTCCGGAGTGCTGTAAGGATTCACTCCTATGGCCGTCCCAGCATCGGATGCGGTGAGCATCGTATTCCTCTGGGCGAACCATTCCGGCGTCCTCTGCTCGGGGTAGGTTTTATCAAAAAGTCGTTTAGCTGACGGATGCATCTCCATAATTTTGTTTCTAAATCTTTAATTATAGAGTTAGTCTCCTGAATGTTTTTTAGATGATTTCCGTGGGCTCTACGGGCTCCGAGGGCTCCGAGGGCTCCGAGGGCTCCACATAGCTGGTATAAGAGAATGTCTTGGCGGATGTAAAGGTCTTGGTGGGTTCCACGGCCTCCACGGGCTCATCGGGTTCCACGTCCTCCACGGTCTCCGCGGTCTCCTCGGTCTCCTCGGTCTCCTCGGTCTCCTCGTCTTCAACGGCCTCAACGGGCTCGACGGGATCGGTGTAGCGTTTTTCGAATACCTTCCTAGGGTCGGTGATTACGATCGTCTCCCTGGGAGTTGGGGGAGCATCAACCACTTCAATCTTGATGGGGCGACCGACCGACTCTTCATCCACTACTTTATTACCGAAGATGAACTTCACAATTTCCATCACCTTGGGTTGCTTTGTTCCCACGACCACGTAGTCCGGATGAAAATCTGCCACCTTGGGGAGGATGCTCCTAATATCATTGGTGGGCGAATCGATGATTACCTTCTTGCTTTCCTTTCCCCAAGAATGAATCTGGGCATTGGGAAACCTTGTACGAATCTCATTGGTCTCTGGACTGATCAGAGCGATTTTCATATTTCTTATTATTTTCATACATTTTAATCATGGCATTGGGACGCTTAGATGGAAGTAATCTTCTTCCAAGTTTTTCTTGGAGTCTCCCCAGTGCGAAATAGGACCCCGCCTGTTCTGCCTTCTTCTTGGTGGATGCCATTCCCACACCGAGTTGTTTTCCGTCCACTATGACTCCCATCCTGAACATGCGTTCATCCACGTGATGAAGTTTCACGTAGGTTGGATTTTCCCATTTTTCCTGCTGGCATACGTGCATGAGAATTTCCTTATAGTTGTCTTCGACCATGAGTTTGGATATATCGACCAGTTCTGGATTTTCAATGATGGACAGTACAAATTTCTTGGCGTGAATCATTCCAATATCCAAGTATATGGCGCCTATGAAGGCCTCCAAAACGTCTTCCATGATCTTGGGATTCTTGAATAGGTTCGTCCTCATTCCCTTTTCATCCATAATGATCCATCTATCAAATCCCATTTTACTTGAGATCGACGCGAGTGTTTCTCCACAAACGAGTTTGGTTCTCGCCCTGGTTAAAAACCCCTCCTGCAAGTGTTCATACTTATCCAAAAGATACTTGGTTACTACCAAGCCCAACACGGAGTCGCCCATAAATTCCAGTGTCTCATAAGAACCGGAACCCCTGACGCCGTCGTGTTGAACTGCCGACTTGTGAGTGAATGCCTTTTGATAAAGGCCTATGTCGTTGATGCTCTTCCCTCCTAGAAGAGACTCTACTTCGCTAATGGTTATGCTCATATTCTATATATATCCCTTACTCTTTAATCTCCTTGATGAAGTGTGGCGCGATGTACTTTTGCAGTTGAAGGTAGGACAGCTGAACGCCTTCTGGAACTTTGAAGAGTCCCTTGAGGGTATTATCCTGAATGATAATTCGTCCATCGTCCGGATGTTTGAGTCCCTTGTCCTTAACATAGGAACTCACGAATTTGGTTACCTGAGATCGTGTGATCATCTCATCCTCCGGAATTCCCATAAAAGAAGCCATCTCGCTGGTGACCTTGGCGGGGCGATTGAATCCCGAGTTGGCCGCCCTCTCCTTGCGCTTGGTACCGTCGGGATCATCCTGAACCTTGGCGACCTTTTTCACCATCTTACACAGTGCCTTCATCTCCTTCCTCAGCTCCATTATTTCGTTTACCACATCCACAAGTGTTACCGTACTCATTCTTATTTCATTATGAATTTAATCCTTTAAATCAAAGAAGACTTCCCCCAATACCGCTTGTAATCTTGTAGGTCATCGCACTCCGGACCAGCTCCTGGTCGCCGCAGATTCCTCCTGGGGTAAGATCCTTGGAGTAGTACCCACCCTTCTCCGACCCGGGCACGCACGCCGTACTGTAAGGAAGTTCGTTGATATCATTTCCCTCGACGTTGTTATTGACTTCGATCTCCTCGGGGGACAGTTCGTAGCCACTCTTCTTCATGGACATGAAACACTTGAAATACATGAGAACGATAATTCCGACAATCATAGCCAAGACAACCTTATTATTCATTTACTTACATATACTATTTTTTTCTGCGTTAAAGATTTAATCACAACTTTATTTACTGACTTTAAGAAATAGTCATGCCTCTGAGTGACATTGACATCGACCTGGAATCAGATGGAGAGATGATGATCGACTTGGACGATGGAGAGATGGAGCTGATGAATGGTGTGGTCCTAGATGCATCGAAGAAGAAACGACACGGACCTTCGGGTTCTGCAATGAATATGCCTTCCAATTCCTTTTTGGCCTTTGCCAATCAGGGGAAGCAGAATGTCCCAAGGCCTTCCAATAATGCACCCGAGGAAATGGAGGACCATCAGGAGTCAGAGGGGGGCTACGATATCTACGGAGGCGAAGAGGAAATGGACGAGAGTCAGCGACCCTCTCCTGGCTATAAGAATATCGACGACGAAAGGGCCGACCTCCTCAATAAGATCACCCGCCTGGAAAGGAAGGGACTCCGAACCAATGAGCGATTCACCATGAACTCAAACATTCAGGATGTACGCAATGAGGTCAAGCGAATGGCGTCGTCCATCGAGATCGATCAGTCCGTCAAGATGCAGAGACGTATTCTCATGGCGTGCGTGACGGGGATCGAGTTCATGAACAAGCGCTACAACCCCCTGGACATCCACCTCGATGGATGGTCCGAATCCATTATGGATGGAATTGATGAGTACGACGACGTATTTGAGGAACTCCACATCAAGTATCGCGGTGCAGCCAAGATTGCACCCGAACTGAAACTCATGATGATGGTAGGAGGATCGGCGACTATGTTCCACCTTACCCACTCGATGTTCAAGTCGGCAATGCCCCAGATGCAGGACATCATCAAGCAGAATCCAGACCTCGTCAAGAATATGATGTCGGCCGTGGCCAATACCGCCAACAACGCTCAGAGGGGTCCCCCGCTGGATCCCAGACCGCCACCGCAAGTTCAAAGGAGGGAGGTTCAGGGACCCAATGTGGATCTTTCCAATCTCATGAGCACCTTCATGATGCCCCAGTCAACTACGACCAAGGACGCGGAGGAAACTAACACGAACACGCAGCATCAGGGTGATTACGAGAGCATCATGGGCGACGATATTTCCGATATCGTGAGCGTGGAGAGCGGGTCGGTCAGGGACGTGGAGGTGGGCGTCACGAAAAAAAAGAGGGGACGCAAGGGTAAGACGACGACCACTCTCGAAATTTAAATAGAGAATTATATTAGTAATGGTAAATTATTGCCCATTGGATGATACATTATCACAAGAAGAAATTCAAAAACCTCTTGTGGTAAGTAAGTCAGAAAAGAAGGTGGAAGATGAAAAGGTTGACGAAGTTGTCTTCTACGACATGGACGGCGTGATGGATTCGGAATTGGGATACATGGTGGTGGTATTCATCATCGGCGTCTCGGTCCTGGTGGCCAAGGACGTCATGAATACCATCAGCTGGTGAGAAAATTCCGGGACGCCTGGAATCCCTTCATGAATAACTCATTTTTCTCTTCCTTGGTAAGACCGAAGTTGAAGGCCGAACCCTCCTTCATAGTTATATAGATTGTGGGTTTATCGTAGAAAACTCTATTCCTCATTACTGAATTTATGAAATTCTTCACAAAGTCCAGAAATGAGTTAATGGGCGCCACGACCTTATCGGGCTCGGCGTCAAGCTCGATGGATATGACGTCCTTCTTATCGATGAAGGGAAGCGAGGGACTGGTCTCGAAGGATGCCAGGTCTATGTAGCGATCCCCCTTGTGGACAACGGACTCTATGAGGAAAGGAACGCAGATACTCGTGCATACGGCATCTATGACGGACATATTGGGTTCGGTGTGTCTCGAGAAGTATACCCGCTTCTGCTGAGTCAAGTTGTAGGTGGAAATATAGAGGTCTTTCCCCGACCATTTATAGAGCTCTTCAAAGGTAAAATCATCGTGCCCCGATAGTCGCTGGCACATTTCTCCAAAGAGATTCTTCCACCTGGATATGGGAACCAGGCCGTAGTTCTTGATAAGCGTTTTGAGATCATATCGCATCATCGCATTCACGTCCAGATTCTCTATCTCGCGGTAGATCTTCTTGATGTCCCACCGGGCGACCAGGATGCCGAAGGCCACGATTGCACCCGCCGAGGAACCCGACACGGCCTCGATGTCCTTTGTCTTATTATCGATGGTCAATCCGTAGACGGCACCTAGCATGGCGTAGAAGGCCATAGCTCCGGGTCCTATGACGAGATACTTCATGTCCCTTACTAAAATTCCAGAGGACTTTGTGAGCGAATTAACGCAAATGCTATCCAGAAAACGAAGGTCATCTGGATCATACCTTCCATGCTGGTGGTTCCACTTCCCAATAGGAAATACATGGCGGTCGCTAAGTAAACTTCGGTGGGAGTCACGACGAAACGAGCAAATACCCTCGTTATGGCCATATGAAGAATTCCATAAAGTGCTGCCATTCCAACGCGGTTTTCTAATCCCGTAACGCCCGTAACGGCAGGGGTGAGTATTGCAAACAGAACGGTTGGGATAATAACCTTTGTGCTTGTAATGTCCGGAAACTTCATTACTATGAGATACAAACATTTTTTAACTATAATTTAATGCCATATCTTTAAACTGTTCAGCGCAGTAATCGCTGAAACTTATGTGGCTGGGTTCCATCATGTGGAAGGCCTTCTCCCTTATCACGTTCCAGTTATGCCATAGGGTGTCGGAATGATAGGCAATCCAATCCTCCTCATCATACTCGTCTGGGCTGATGAAATCGTCGAGGACCTCTTCCTCTGTGTCGGACTCGTACTCGTAATCAACTGAAAGCATGTTTTCTATTTATTCCTTGGGTGACTTCTTTAATTTAAGTTGCAAACTCGATTTCTCTGTCGGTGAAAGACGTCCCTCAATCTCTTTGATGATTTCCTGAATCCTTTCCATACCGCCCTGAATGTAATTTGCAAGTTCTTCCAAAATCATTTTTTTCGTAACGGTCGGCTTCCTGACGGTGGTCTTATTCACTACCCTGGCGTCACTGGATTTCAACTTGACGTCGTCAATCTCCTGAGCCTTCATGTATCCTCCCACGAAGGTCTCTAAATTTGCCTTCCTCTCCTTCAATACCTTGATGATTCCATTGGCCTCATCGATCTCCTTCTTAACTTTGACAAGTTCGTCGCACGCTTCGCGGAACTGATCAGAGATAGGAACGTTTTCGTTCATCTTATTTATACTATTTATTAGGTCATTTCTTTAAATACTTCCCTGACCAATCTCAAAGGCAGGTCGCATCTGGTCGCCCACAATCGTGGAGGTGTTAAAGATGCTCACGGCCTTGCGGGGATTCGGAGGCTCCGAACGAACCTGCTGATTGGAGTTACGGAGAGAACCGCCAATGGTCTCGGGATAACCGATCATCGCCCGGGGGTTGAGGTACTTCTGACCCTTGAGGATCTCATCCGGGGCAAACTCGCCGAAATCTTCCTGAGCAGCCACGTCCTTGGGGAGGAGACTGGACGCGAGCCCGACGCCCTTGGAAGAAACGTCCGCATCCTCCTCACCACCTTCGTAACCGAGGTCGGCACCCTGGATGCCACGCGCATACTTGGAAGTCTTCCCCATGAAGGCCGCCCGATTAAGCCACGCGAAATAAATGGCAGCCGCCAAAAGTACCAACATGAGCATAGACTCAACACTCATCATCTTGACCTTCATATCTGATTTATTAATACATATTAAAAAAATTCGTCCTCATCTTCGTCCTGTTCCTCTTCAAACATACACTCCGAAAATTCGGCGACCGACTTTCTGGCTGCCGAACGGAACTTCACCTGATGGAGTACCCAAACCGGCTCGAAACTTTTCTGCAAAAAATGAACGCCCGATAGCTGAACCACCACGTCCACCCTGGAATCCTCTGTTAGAACTGCATCCTCGGTGAGAACCAGCTTGGAATCGTAATACTTCATGGAATCCGAGGGACGTACGCTGAGGAGTCCACCCTCTACCGAATAGGAAGGCGAAAATGCACTCTCGATGCGTGCATCCGCTAGGGCCTTCCCGAACCAAGACTCCTTGCACTCCTTGGCCTTTCCGAGAACCTCGCCCTCCAATTCGGCCAAACCGCCCGCCGAAGCCACCTCCAAAAGAATGTCGTCGCCAACAGATGCCACCCTAACGTTCTTGAACTTCATAACCAAGGGAGAACCCTCCTCGTTCCTGATCGCAATCTCCTTGACACCATCCTCTAATTCCTTAATCTTGGTAGAAAACTTCATTTCTTAATATATTTATGTATTCTTTAAATAAGATGGAAAACGACGCACATAATGCAAAAAGGATTGCGGACCTACAGCGTAAAAAGGAAATCGCAGAAAGCTGGCACCCACAGCAAGAAAAACTCATTCGAATCTGGGGAGAAAAGTGCCTGGGGTATAGGTGGCTACACGATAGGACCGCGAAATATCATAGCGTCATCCACAGGAACATGTCCATCGCGACCATCATGGGGTCGGCCGTGGCAGGTATTGGAACCATGACGGCCAGCGGGTCGGGAGGAATGATAATACCCGCGACGATGTACGCATTCAGTATGATAAATCTAGCCACCGCTGCATTGGCGTCCATCCACAAATTCCTGAGGAGTGGCGAAAAGTACGAGGCGAACCTACAGATTTCAAAGATGTTCAGCGGTCTCGCCAGGGATATAACCATGGAACTTTCTATGGAAAAGGAAGATAGGGTATTGGCCTTTGACTACTGCAATAAAATAAGACTAGAATATGATAAATTAATTGATATAGCTCCTGATATTCCCGAAGAAGTTATAAAGAAATATAAGGAGATGATGGAACTAGAAGATCCCGAGGGAATTATACACAAGCCCGATGTGGCCAATGGAAAATTCAAAATATATTCATCGTACAGCTATGCCGATGTCTGAACGCCACATGTCCTTGACCGTGGTATCCCTTACCGTATTGTACTGAGATAGAAGCTGTTCCGACTCGACCCTAAGGGCCTCGGCAGCCTCCAATGTGTAGCGCGATGTTTTAAGACCCCATAGGTGGTCGAAGGTTCCATCCACCCTGGAAAATGACTTCTCCATGTTGGCCTCGGCCTCGGCCCTGGGGAGACCCAGTACCTTGATCTTATTGCCAAGGATCATCTCCACGAAGGAAGAACGATCCCTGGCTATGCCAGACTGGATGCTCAAAGAGGACATCAAATGCTCCTTGCGCTTCCCGTAGAGGGCGATCCGCTCACCCATGTAGACCTCCAAAATGTCGTTGGTGGTCGCGTATTTACGAATGCCGTCGGGACCGTGAAGGAACATGTTTGTCGAACGCATGGTCGTCATCAGATGGAGGTCCCGCTCGGGATCAGATCCCTCGTAGCCAGAAATCTCGAAGTGCACGGTGTCCTCGGTTCCGTGATTCGTGTAACTCTTGATGATACCCTTCTCCATCAGACTGTCTAGGAACTCCTTGTAGGTCTGCGTCCAGGTGCCGGGAGGAAGCTCCGTGACCGTCACCCGCTTACCATTTACCTCGTAAATACCGCGAAGACACCAAATGCCGTCCTCGATGGAAGTCACCGTGCCCTTGAAACCGCGGAACCAGGGACGCATGGGTTTAAGGGGCTTGCCCATTAGCCACAACTTGATGTTATTCCGGACGTCTTCGGGATTGTGAGGAGGAACCTTGCAACTGAAACCGGTTCCAATGCCCTCGGCACCGTTGATGAGAATGACGGGAAGGGTAGGAATGTAATACTCAGGCTCGATGGTATTGCCGTCGTCCTTGAGGTAGGTCAGACACGCATTGTCCCTGGAATCAAATATATCGGCGTTCTTTGTCAGGCGCGTGAAAATATAACGAGCGCTGGCGTGATCCTTACCTCCTTCCAGACGCGTGCCAAATTGACCACAGGGTTCGAGGAGATTCATGTTATTTGAACCCATGAAGTCCTGGGCGAGGCCGACGATCGTTCCCTGCAAGGACATCTCGCCGTGGTGATAACAGGTGTGCTCGGAAATGTATCCCGAAAGCTGGGCGACCTTGACCTCGGACTTGAGATTGCGCTTCATGCATCCGAATATGACCTTTCGCTGAGAGGGCTTCAATCCGTCGCGAATGTCGGGGATGCTCCTACGAATGTCCGCGTGGCTGAACTGAATGAGGTCCCGGTGAATGAAGTCGGACACACTCACGTTTTGGACCTTTCCGTAAGGAATGAGATCGCCATCGAAGGGCTTCTTCAACCAGGTCTTCCGCTTATCGGCCATGCCCTTATCAAAGGCCAAGGCCATCGATGTAGACTGATCATCGTCCCTATCAAATTTCACGGTAAGACGATCGAGCTCCTTGAAATACTCCTTGGCCTCGGCGGACGTGGACGTACCCAGACCCTTGTAGTACTTTACGGTCGCGCCACGGGGAACCTTCCCGCCGTGGACCCTGTCGAGCCAGCGGAGGAACTCCAACTCCGTGTAGAAGGACTCATTCATTTTACCACCCTTTACCCGAATGACCGGCGTAATCATACTCACCACGAAACCGAGGTGAATCAACTCCTTCCAGAAACAATCAAACATATTGAGGACCAATCCCTTGATGTGAGAACCATCCACGTCGGCATCCGTCATGATCATCAACTTCCCGTATCGAAGTTCGCTGAGGGACGTGTATCGCTTCCCCTGCTGCAACCCCAGAATCTTCTTCAAGTCTGAAAACTCCTGATTCGCCAATAGAGCCTTGGCACCGAGGTCCCTGACATTTCGAGGCTTACCCTTTAAGGGAAATACACCATACTTATCCCTTCCTACGATGGATAGCCCGCTGATGGCTAGGGCCTTGGCCGAGTCTCCCTCTGTTATGATGAGGGTGCACTGATCGGAACGCACCGTCCCCGCCCAGTTTGCGTCGTCCAACTTTGGAATTCCCATGATTCTGTTCTTCTTGGTGCCGTCCGTCTTTTTGAGTTCGCGGACCTCCGAAGCCTTGGCCTGCGCGAGGAGCTCCTGTTCCAGCGTGACATTGACCTGCTTCATGAATCCGGGAGTTATCTCGAACTTCGAACCAAAGTCTTGAACCCTGGACATGCACTCGTGCTTGGACTGACTGGAAAATGAAGGGTTAATTATGACCGCCTTGACGAATACCATCATGCACTGCCGAATCTGAGACGTCCTCAGTTTGGTCTTCTTGGCGATCTCCGAGGCTATCTGATTGACGACGTGATCCACGTGGGTCCCTCCCTTTTCGGTGCAGATCCCATTGACGAAGGAAATCTGACGGAACCCCGAACCGGCCGACGAGCATACCACGACCTCCCAGCGGTCCTGCTTAATGTGGGCGAGGGGCTGTTCCGTGAAGCGAGACGCGTAGTTCTGAAAATCCTTGACGTTGAGAACACTTCCATTATAGTGAACCTTACACTTCGAAGGGACCCACGCCGCAGCGTCCAACGCCCTCTTCATGAACATCATCTTGACGTCGTCGTTGATTCCCTTGATTCCAAAGCGTTCCCAGTCCGGTATCCAGCTGATCTCCACCTTGGGCGTCTTCCCGGTCAAGGTCTTTATGACGGCACCCTTCAATTCGGTCATGTTATTCTTCCACGTTTGCTGGTACGACTTTTTGGTCTCGGTATCGTCCACCTTGACCCTGAATTCCTTTGAGTATATGTTGGTAAGCTTGGCACCGTAACCATTTCTTCCTCCGGTGGTTCTCTCCTCGGTGTCGTCGTAATTGGATGAAGTCAATAGGTGTCCGAAAATTAACTCGGGAATATAGACCCCAGTCTCCTCGTGGACTTCCACCGGGATGGAGACGCCGTTATTGGAAATGGTTATCCTTCCGTCGTCACCCACGTCGATGGATATCTTGGTGACCGAAGCATGCATGGAACTCTGATCAAGGGCATTCACCAGGATTTCGTCAAAAACCTTGGTCAGTGCTGGGGCAACCTTGACGGTACTCCGCTCGAACCTATCGCCGCGGGGTACCCAGATCTCGCGATCCTCGGGAAGACACGATCCCAAGTAACTATCGCTACGATCCATAATATGAAGATGAAGTGTCTTCTTTTCATATTTGGGAGCCATATCTCTACCTTACTATAAAATTTATTCTTTAACTTTTCAATTATTATTGTTGATTGATGTCTTTGGAATCTTAACGTTGGGGAGGGGTTGAATGCTGAAAATCATGGCAAGCATGATGATTAGGGGAACCGAGTAGATTGACACGACCGCGTAGCTGTCCATGTTTCTTGCATAGAAGACGTGTCCTAGATATAGGGGAATGATGATGGCCCGCCAGTAATTATATACATTCTGACTGGTCTTTATTCCAATGATTCCGCTCACGATGCTGGGAAGGACGAGGATAGCCAGAATAACAGAAAGATTCTTGGTGACATCGTCGTCCCTTCCCAAAAACCACCACTTATCTATGCTGATAGATAGTAGTAGAATCATGAACATCGTCGCACCGGGAGCGAGCCAGTAATTATTTTCGGGAGATGAGAGGTACGTAGTTATAACCAACCCCATGGCGAATAATAAGGAAAATACGATGAGATCCACATTTTTTCGCTTTTTATCACTGGCCATTTGTTATACCGAGGGATTTTAATTTTTATTGCCACCGGCATTTCCAGCATTTCCACCGCCGCCGGCATTTCCAGCATTTCCGCCACCGCCGGCATTGCCACCGCCACCGGCATTGCCACCGCCACCGAGATTGGCCGGACCCATTGTAGGAACAACCTCATTCTCGAATATACCCTGGGCCGATAAGATGGACGTTATCGGAGCCCCTATCATGGTGTGTCCGGTATTCGCCAAATAGGAAAATACGCCAATGATACCGAGGAGGAAATTATAACTGGATGGAGACTTATCGTTGGTGAAACGTACGAACTCGGCGAATCCCCATATCAACAAAATAGACAGGGCCGGAACCACATTGAGGAAGAGACTCCTGAAATTACTGAGACCGAGTGGAAGAACGAAGAAGGACACTATCTGCAATCCAAGGATGACCAGGTCGGCGGTGGATGAAACTTTGTCCCTTTTGTCATCGGGTTTACGCGCCTGGAATAGATAGTACATGCTGGGGAATACCAAAAGTATCCACGAGAGCCAGCTAGCGTTGGCGTACGTGTAACTCCCCGTCAATATATTGAGACCCTTGGAACTCAATAGCGTGGGGATTAAATCCATCAGGTACTGGAAAATAACCGAAAAGAAGATACCAACGAAGGACGAGGTTCGCAAAAGACTATCCTTGGGAAATCCCACGGTCTGTAAGAGCATGTAGACCGAGAGAATAATGATAGGAGGGAGGGGGTTCTTCAAGAGCGTCTGCAACTGAGGAATTAGAGCCACCGCAGCAATGACGAAGAGCTCTGAGTCGTCGATGAGCTTCAAATAACGAACGGCGAGGTAAACCAGCACGACGATAAGGGGAGAATAGGGAGTGCTCAAGATGGACTGAACATTGGGGAGGAAGGCCACCGCCGCCAGGGCAGCCACCTTGAGAATGATGGGAAGGAAGGCTGCGAAGGGCTCTCCACTGATGCCGAGCTTATTTTTAAGTTTCTCAATCTCTGCATCGGTCTTGGCAGTATCCTTGCCCTCTCCCTCCTTTTTGTGAAAGGAACGGTAAAGGAGGGTGACCACCACGATGGCCCACACCGCGAAGGAAAGAACATTGTAGGTCAGTGTTCCGGGTTGAACGCCAGAGTAACTGGTGCCCGTGAAATTTCCACGTCGGACCGCGTAGAGTGCCTGTGAGATACCTACTGTAGCAATGAAGGAAGACACCGCAATCCAAATGAGACGGGTATTGGGATTCTTCTTCAAATCCTTATTGTCCTTATTCTGGTAAGTGAATAAGTAGAACATCAATCCTATCACGATGGGAGGAAGGGGGTTCAATAATAAAGACCTGGTGGTGGGGGCAGCTGCCAAAATTCCACCTCCCAGAATTACCTGTAAAAGGAGTACAATGCTCCCGATAGTGTCCTCCTCGGGTGACGACAATTTCTTACTGTGAAGACTTTGATATAGGGTTGGAAGTATGATGGTGCCCCACAGCACCCATGAACCAACCATGTATCCTGGATCTGATATATCCATTTACTATTTAGCTCTATTTTATTTGAGAATAAATCCATGACAACATAAGTACAATAAAAGGAATATAGTAATCGGCTACGGGAAAATCGCTAAGTTTCATTTTGAATAAATAATATAGAATGAAATTGATTAATATTATAATTATAAAAATCTGAGCAATATCCGATTGAATATCCATTTGAAGAGTCTGCATGGCAGTCAATATACCGGCGATGATGGTAATATAACATGCAAATGCAAATAACCTAGCAGTTTTATCCTTTCCTTCTATGTTGGGCTGAAAAAATATATTAATTACCAGGTTCATGAAATACACCAATGCCAATTTTAGAAAAAGTGTATTCATTTATGATAAGCCCGTAAAATAATTAGAAGATACCGTGACAATCAGTGGAACAATAAGCTTGGCGTATTCGTTGCTGAAAATATCAAATCCGCCCACGGTCCCCACGATGGCGAGAAGGAGGGTGACCACCAGGGACATCTGAACCTGGATGGTCTGACCGCCAGTCATCTGGACACTTAGCATGCCAAAACCAATGACCAATGCAATGTTGAAGAGGATGGTGAAAAATGTCTTAAAATCGAGTTTTATTTTGTCGGTTTTCTTTGCCAGTTCATCTACCTGTTTAATTCCAGTCGCACCCTCTGACTTCTTTGCGAAGATACTGGTTAAGGGAAGTGTGTACCTCGACCTCCGTCCGCGGCGCCCCCTGCTTGGCTTGCGACTCCTCCGCTTCGGCTTCGGCCTGGGAGCGACCCTTCGACGACCCCCGGGTCCCTTCTTCGGCTTCGGCTTCGGCTTCGGCTTAGGCCTCGGCCTCGGCTTCGGCTTGCGACTCTTCCTCTTGGGCTTGCGACTCTTCCTCTTGGGCTTGCGACTCTTCTTCTTGGGCTTGCGACTCTTCTTCTTGGGCTTGCGACTCTTCTTCTTGGGCTTGCGACTCTTCTTCTTGGGCTTGCGACCCTTCTTCTTGCGCTTGAGAAATGCCTTTTTTCTCAATTTCCTTGCCCTAGCCGCCTTAGCTGCCTTGGCATCCGCCGCAGCCTTGGCTTTCTTAGCTTCCTCCGCGGCCTTCTTATCTGCCGCCGCCTTAGCATCCGCCGCAGCCTTGGCTTTCTTCGCATCCGCCGCTGCCTTAGCTGCCGCCGCTGCCTTAGCTGCCGCCACTTCCTTGGCTTTCTTAGCTGCCGCCGCTGCCTTGGCATCATTATTAGCCTTGGCTAATGCCGCAGCCTTATCTGCCGCTGCCTTGGCTTTCTTAGCTTCCTCGGCCGCCTTGGCTGCCTTAGCTTTCTTAGCCGCCTCGGCCGCCTTAGCTTTCTTAGCTGCCTCGGCCGCCTTGGCTGCCTTAGCTTTCTTAGCCTCCTCGGCCGCCTTAGCTTTCTTAGCTGCCTCGGCCGCCTTGGCTGCCTTAGCTTTCTTAGCTGCCTCGGCCGCCTTGGCCGCCTTAGCTTTCTTAGCTGCATCAGCTTTTGTTTTTATATCCTTACCTTTATCATCTTGCTTAGGATTGGCTCCAACCGGTTTAGTCTTCTTACCAGAATCCTTCCCGAGCTTCTTTTCTTCCTTGGTAAGATTGACACTGGGTCCTTTCTTATCGGCCTTCTTCCCGGCCTTACTCCCGATCTTCCTCCCGGTCTTCCTCCCGGCCTTCTTCCCGGCCTTCTTCCCGGCCTTCTTTCCGCCCTTGTCCATCCCCACCCCACCCTCTGCTGTACCTATTTCCTGAGGTGATAAACCTGCATCCGCTCCCCCGGTGGTTTTAACGACCGGTTTAGCTCCTGCCGGAAGGTTGATATTGATTGAAACAGTTGAACCATCCATGCCTTCATGCTCGTACCCAGCTGCGCTGTACAATCCAGTGACCTGACTTGCCAACTGAAGTGTAAAATAATTGAACATATATAATGGTAAAAATTTCATCGGAGTAATTTGTGCGGTCCCCGCCTCCATAATTAATATACGCCAATAAAATTATTAATCGTGAATTTTAGATCCACAAAATCCTGTGGGATCTTCGATATGTTTATATAATTTGTGGTCGCTTGCCATCTTTTTAAGTTCCCTCAGATTATTCCAAAATTTCTTACTGTGGTCATATTCCTCGACCGTCGTGTGGGCAAGTTCGTGAAGGAGTACGTGCATAATTTCATTGGGACACCCGTCAACGCATATCCCTATCTCGGTTCCCTTATTTGTATTATAACCCAGGAGTCCGCTATGCATTCCGTAGTATCCTGAAATAAGGATGGGATCTTCCAGGATCCTGAATTTGTGATCTTCTGGAAGTTCTGAACACAATTTTCTAAACTTTGCGTAGCGCTTTTTGGCGGTGCGTAGGTTTTTTGGATCACCAATAACTGTTATAGTTCCCAAATATACAAGAATTAGAACAGAAATTATTAATACTTTTTGTATATCCATGTTATTAAAGGAGAAATTTGTTTATAGACTAAAATGTCGTCACTGAAAAAGGATAAACTTATTGTTCCCGGTCTGTCTTGGGCGTGCCTATCCTACCTTGGTAACCTTGACAATAAGTGGGTGCGACCTGCTGAGGGTGCAACCCATTCTGAGTTTCTCATCAAGATTCGTGGCGCCTTCGGAACTAGGGACGAGGCCGAGGAGCACGCCAAGGAACTTCAGGAGATGGATAATTCGGTAGATATCTATGTGGTTAATCTCTATGAGTGGCTCCTTCTTCCTCCCCCCAGCGCTTCCGATATGGAAAATGTTAATTACCAGGATGACCGTCTTGACGCCATTATGAAGGGATACAAGGAGAATCAGAAGCACGCCGCCCAGTTATTCGAGAAGCGCAAGGAGGACATGTACGCGACGCCATCCGGAAGCGAAATGCCCTTCATCGAGGCTGGAGACGAGAACTCAAAGTTCTACTCGAAGCCCGATGAGGCTCCCATTCCCCATCCCTCCGAGATGCTGGAAAAATTCAAGAAGGATTACCCCGATAAACCATTGGAGGAACTCGTCAAGATGGCCGACGACGCCGTCAAGGCCCAGATTGAGACCCGGGAACGGGAGAGGAAGGGAAAGGCTCCTATTCAAGAACAGTAATGGGATAGATATCCGTGGTAGAATTCGTTGAGCCAGGAAGAGGAATTCCCTCCTTGGCGAGATCGGAGTCTTCCCTTATTGTGTATATCACGTCCCTCCCTGGAAGTCCTGGAATCATCCTCTGTTTTCCAAGTCTGTCCGTTATAGGTCCAATGGGAATCTGCTGTTTCTGTTCCCCGGCCTTCATACTGAACCCTGCATATAGCGATTCTGGATTCGTTACATACAGTGTATCATTCATTACCTCCTGAGGAGAGACGTAATACTTATCGGTATCGTCACCCTCGTCCGTCTGAAAAACTATATAGTTTTCAATCCTTCTGATAAAGTAAATTCCAATTATACTGATTATCAAAAGAATAATAAAGTACATCTATTATTTGACTACATATTTCCTCGGGGCGCCAGGATGATGGGAGACTGACCACCCTTACCGCCGGATCCCATGCCCATGAAGAATCCTAGGATGAAGGCCACGAATATGATGACCATCCAGATAACAGGATTTACATTATTGAACATGGAATCCTGTGGAGGAGGTGGACTACTAGGTGCCTGGGTCGCCGGAGGGACGTGGTAATAGATGGGCTGAACATTGTCCTCATCTATATCGGAACCTCCGTCATCCTCGTACTGAGGCTGAGGACCTTCTGGGTTATTTTTATAGACGGCTGCTCCATGACCATCATCCAAATCAAATCCTTGTGGAATATTTGTATCAACAGGTATTTCCATCTACAAGGATTTAATGTTTTTACTTAAAAAACTAAACGCACTCCCTAATCTTCGTCGGTAGCGTCTTCCGATTCCGATGTCGCACTCGCCTCGTACTCGATGTCGTCGTCGTCCGACACGATGAAGTCCTCGAGGTCGCTCCCATTATCATTCTCTTCTTCGCTGTTATCTTCTTCGTCCGAAGTGTTTATATCCGATCCGGAGTCATCTGTATTATAGTCGCTCTCCGAAAAGTCATCTTCCACCAACTCTTCGGGAGAGAAACGCTTAGGAGGAACAATAACACGCTTAGAACGTCTCATTTAATAGTTAAACGTAATTTATTCTTTAATGATTTAACTCATTATGGAACACCGGCGTGAAAGGCTTACCCTTTTCTTCTGCAATGTCCATCAATACACTTTCGCCGACAACGCCGAGTTCTATGGCCAGCCCCGCAATCTCGTCGTGATAGTCCGAATCGCCCGAGGGGAGGGATACCGATAGGCTGGCGAATTCGTCCACGGCCTTCCTTAGGAATCTCATGCTGATAGCCAGGTCAGACGTATTCTTCTTGGCCTCCTCTATGTATTCTAACATAGTGGCGTAGGTCCTCTTGTCGACGTTCCTGAAACGACTCAATGAGGGCATGACATCGTCAAGGGGCTTCCACACATCGCCGGGAGTCTTCTTTCTCTCATAGCCAGACGTCCTTCCCAATGAGAATACGATTATCATTCCAATAACAAGTAATATAGTTATGATCTTCATATATGGTTCTCTAATTTCTGTAAATATTTTATTATCTTCGGATGTACCATTAATTTATGTCCACTGAGATTCTTATGATCTTCGTCGTGACACTTGGCGACCACCACCTTGGCGACCCTATCGATTAGGAACCACCCGTGATTGTGCTGATGATCTTTCCCTATGAATGGACAGTACTTACTCTTGCACGATATCACCCAGTGGGACTTCTTGGGTATAACCTTGTCTATGTTGTCGATTCGGTGAAGGGGATATAGCTCCCTCATCCACTCGATCAGTTCGTCCCCCGCATTTAGGCCAGAGATGATGGTCTCGTTATTTCCAAACTTCTCGGTCTCCTTCCCGTTTACGAAGATGGAAAATTGCTCCATGACGTCGGCCGTGGGCTTGTCGTGGCTGATGTCCCTGACACCCTCCGACGAAATGATGAAGCGGGGCATGTAGGGAACGACCTCCTCGCGGGTATCCCTCTTCATCTTGTAGGACCATATCGTCCTAAGTCCGGTCTTGAATACAGACTTATCGAGAATCTTATCCCAAGGAACCTCGACGTCGTAACTG
>Ga0181560_10000939_pt1 | contig 27175 bp, 15 predicted proteins | sample 011ome_20_FD_133751 | JGI IMG/M metagenome (GOLD analysis project Ga0181560, IMG submission 133751) | Coastal salt marsh microbial communities from the Groves Creek Marsh, Skidaway Island, Georgia - 011509CT metaG (megahit assembly) | ecosystem: Environmental > Aquatic > Marine > Intertidal...
GTCCCAGTCCTCTCCGTCCGGGTTCGTCCGCCGGCCCTCCTCGGCGGCGGCGAGCGCCGCCGTCTCCGCGTCGACGAACGCCGCGTCTCGGCGCTCTCCGCGGTCGTCGAGGCTCGGATCCTCCACGTGCATCTTCGCGTTGTCCAAGAAATTCCACATCCCCGGCGACGACCCGATCCCCGTCCGTCGCAGCGGCGTCGTGTGCGCCAGGCACACGAGAATCTCCATCGTCTCCAACCACCGCCCGCGGCTGGACCACCCGTGCGCCTCTTTGAACATCTCGCGCGCCGCCGCGTCGTGCGCGGTCGAGTTGCCCGCGTCCGCGACGAACGGCCCGGCGCCGCCGCCCTGGCCCGCGTCGTCGGGTCCCATGAGCCCGACGAGTTCCGTCACGACGCCGCGTCGCAAGACCCCTTTCGACTCGAGCCAGACGACGCACTCCCACTCTTTCATGTCGCCGACGCTCGACTCGACGAGGTACACCTGCGGCGACTTCACGAACGCGATGATGCTCGCGGGCTTCCTCTCCGCGCCGGTGAACTGTAACCCGCGGGTTTTGTACCCTTTGGGGAAGAGCTGCACGGACGGTAAGCCGCGGACGTCGTACCGCGTCGCGGCGGCGCGGTACGCGTCGACGTCGATCTTCGCGACTCTGACGTCGCTGCCCGCGAAGTGCACGCCTACTTCGCGGTAAAAAGGCTCGAACTGCTTGCAGTGCCCGCACCACGGCGCGTAGAACTCGACGAGAACGTCGTAGTCGGCGTCGTTCACGTACGCGTCGATGGTATCGTCGGTGAGCTCCTGGACGTACGGCGCGAGCGCCGCGTCGAGCCCCGGCACCTCACCGTTCACGTGCTCCACCGTGTTCACCGCGCCGAGGTATCCTGCGGCGGACGTGTCGATTGGCGATTGGTCAGTTCGAGATCGTATAGATAGACATGTCAACGTGTAGCGAATCAGAATTCGGGGAGAATTCGGGGATCGCGTGGGGCGCGTCGACGCGCGGACGTGTCGACACAGACGCGCCGCCGCCGCACCTTCGTATCGATTCGGCGCGAGCACGTTCGTCTCCCCCGTGTCCTCGTCCACGGCGTACCACTCGCCGCGTTTCAAGACGGTCACGAACGGCGCGTTCGTGACCCCGAACGTCTTCGCCAGCGGCTTGTTCGCGTCCACGTCGATCACGCCGAACACGAGCGGCGCGCTCGTGGCGGGATCGATCAGTCCGCGGAACGCGTCCGCCGCGCGTCGAAACTCCGGCTCGTACCCGGTGCAGAGCGCGCACCAGTCCACGGCGAAGACGACGACGACGGTGTGGTTGACGAGCGCGCTGAAGAGCGTCTGCGCGTCCATGTTGATGACCTGGTTGGGGTCGCTCGGCGACGGCGGCGCGAACGCGCCGGTGAGGAGCCCGTCCACGGTGATCCACTCCTTCTTCGTCGCGGACGATGCGGATGATGAGGATGCGGAGGACGCCTCGACCGACGTCGACGTCGCGGCCGCCGACGCGTCGTCCGCGGACGCGCGCGCGCCGCTCGGCGCGAACGCCGCGAGGACGATCACGAGCGCCGCGAGCAGCGGCGCGGGTCGTCGGAGGCGTCGCATCGTGCGCGGCGGTGTGGCGCGTCGATCGGGGCCGCGGGGCGGCGATCGCGATCGCGCGCGAAAATAAAAAAATCTCGAAAGGCGCAGGATGCCGACTCGCGCGCGCGCCTCGCGCGGCGTGGGCAGATCCTGAGACGCGGGGACGCGCGGAGCGAGTCGATCCTCCGCCGACGCCGCGCGCGATCTGATCCTCGACGCCGCGACCCCGCGCCGCGATGGAGTGCTTCTTCCCGAACGGCGCGCCGTCGTGCTGGGGCGCGCGCGATCGCCAACCGTCGGTTCCCTCCTCCTCGGGCGCGTCCTCCTCGTCGTCGTCGTCGTCGTCCGTCTCCACGGATTACGGCGCGTCCTCCACCGCGGAGGACGTCACCGCGGGGTTAGACCTCACCGGGCGCGTGTACGTCGTCACCGGCGGCACCGGCGCGATCGGCGCGGAGGCGTGCCGCGTCTTGATCTCCCGCGGCGCGTCCATCGTCCTCGCCGCGAGAGACGCGAAGCGCGCGAACGCGACCGTGGCGTCCATCGAGGGCGCCGCCGCGAAGGTCATCGTCCTGACATGCGACCTCGCGAGCATGCGATCCGTCCGCGCGTTCGCGGCCGCGTTCTGCGCGCTCGCGATGCCGCTGCACGGCATCCTGTGCGCCGCGGGGATCGTCGCGGAGCCTCTCTTCGACCTCACCGAGGACGGCGTCGAGCGACACTTCGCGATCAATCATCTCTCGCACTTTCTCCTCGTGCACGAGCTCACGAACGAGCTCGTGCGCACGGCGGCGTCGTCCGGGGTCCAAGGCCGCGTCGTCCTCGTCGCCTCCAGCGCGCATCACTTCGCGTATCGCGTGCGCAGAGGCGTGACGAAGCCGAGCCGCGGCATCGACTTTGCGAACTTAAACGAACCGTTCGGCTACACAGCGCGCGGCGCGTACGGACAGAGTAAGGTGCGTTCTATACACTGGTTCCCATACGACCGCGTTGGCGTGGTGAACGCCGATCCTTAAGGACTTTTGCCGGCGCGTCTCTCCGCTCATCCCTCGCTTTCAATCCCCGACCTCGATGCCTTTCAATTCCACCTGACGCCTTTCAACTCCACCCTCGACCCTCAGCTCGCGAACGTGCTCCACGCGTGGCGGCTCACGGAGAGGCTGCGCGCCGCGGGCGCGAACGTCGCCGCGTTCGCGACGCACCCGGGCGCGATGGACGCGGAGTTGAGAGCCGCGTATCTGGATTTCCCCGGCGGCGGGATGGTGTTTCAGATGATAAAAGGCATCGCGACGAAGACGGCGGCGCAGGCGGCGGCGACGCCGACGCTCTGTCTGGCGAGAAACGTCGGGACCGCGCGCGGGTGTTACTACGCGGACTGCGCCCCCGCGCGGAGCTCGCTGCCGAGCAGAGACCCGAGGCTCGCGAAGGCGCTGTGGCGCGAGAGCGAGCGGATGTGCGGGCTGGCGGAGGGGGAGGCGGCGCCGGCGTTGTCGCGCGCGACGAGCGCGGCGGACGTCGACGCGGGCGCGTTGGACGACGCGCCAGAGTCGGACGGCGACGGCGACGGCGACGGCGACGCGACCGCGCCGCTGTTGGTGCAAATACCGGTTGGACTGTCCCCGGTGAAGGTGACGCCGAAGAAGAGCGACAAGTGGGGGCTCGGCGCGGCGTGAGCGCGAGCGCCGCCGCGGCGAAAGAGGCGCATCGCGTTCTGTCGTTCGAGATCGCATCATATTTGTTTTACATTTCCGATCGCTTCCTACCCTACTCCCCGAACCCCACGGCGATCGCATCCGGAGCCGTCACGGCTGCGGTCTTCTCGTGCGTTATGTACAGATGCGCGGCGCCTCGCGAGAGACGCCGCGAGCGACGCCGACGCGTAAAAAATCGAACTTTGTTCTTCCCCGCATCCGTCTTTTTCCTCGCCGAAAGAAAAAAAACAAAAAGAAGCGCCGCGAAAACGCGACGCGTCTCACCCCGAGCAGCTCGGGCTCGGCGTCTTCGGCGGTCGGAACCCCCCCGCGCTCTGCACGCCGCCGCCCGCGCTGGCGTTGGCGTTGGCGCACGCTTCCTCGTACTTGAAATACGCGTCCTGGATCCCTCGCACGACGTTCACGAGCGGCACGTTAAACGTCTTCCCCGTCCCGCGCGGCTTGTACTTTTGCACCTTGCGCTCCCACTCCCACGGGAGTTTCTTTTTCCGCGCGTACTTTCTCTCGAAGATGTCGCGCGTCTCGTCCGCGAGCGTCCGCATGCGCGCGCGCGTGTCGAAGTTCACGTCGCCCCACTCGATGTCGGGGTTCAACACGAACACGAAATCCTCCGCGCCGCCGCCGTCGGCGCCGCGCGTCGACGGCGGCGTCGTCGCGTTTTTTCGCCTTCCGCCGCGTTTCGACGCGTTCGCCGCCGCCGCGCGCGCGCGCTCCTCCTCGCATCGTTCGCGTCGCAGCTTCGCGTGCTCGACTCTCGCGGCGTCGCACGCTCCCGCGTCCACGCCCTTCACCGGGTTGAGCTTCGGGTGGTGACCGACGAACAGCACCTTCCGCTTGTTCGTCCGCGGCTGATGCAGGTTCATGCGGATCCACGTCGTGAGCGCCGCCCACTCTTTGTCGTTTTCGCACTTTTCATCCCCGGCGCACAGCCGCGCGTCGTCGTCGTCGTCGTCGTCCTCGCCGCCCGCGTCGCTCTCGTCCGCGTCGTCGTCCTCGATCTCCGCGGCGGGTCGCTTCGCGCCGCGGCGCGCGGGGGATACCGCTGCCTTCTCCGTCGTCTTCGTCGATCCATCCGGCGCGGCGGCGATCGCGCGCGACGCGACGGACTCGCGGCCGGCGGCGACGAGCGGCGACAGCTGTGCCGCCGCGGATGATTTCGGCGTCGGCGTCGGCGTCGCGCGCGGCGTCGGCCTCGCCCTCGTCGGCCTCGGCGGCGTCCCGAACGCGAGGGCGGCCGCCGCGCCGCCGCGTTCGTCGTCCGTGTGGTACCCGTGCTCTTCCATCGCGTCGAGCATCGTGCTCGAGTGTTTGTTCTTGCGCTCCTCGGCGTTGCGCCAGGTCTTGTGGCGCTTCACGTAGTTGCGCGCACCCGCGACGGGCTCTGATGAACGAAAACGGTATCGAAGGAGGCGGGCGGGCGTCAGACGAAAATTATTTACAGTTATTTCGCGCACGGGTTTTTAGTCTCGAAAAAAGCACACGTGCGGTGCGGGGTTTTTCGAGGAAATGGCGCGGCGGGCGCCCGGTCGGCGCGCGCCGGGTCGCGCGCGCACCGTCGACGCCGACGTTCGTCGCGAGCTTCCGCGCGACGCGCGTCTTCGCGTCCTCGCGTCTCTTCGCGTTCTTCGGTCTTCCGTCCGCGTCGTTCTTCAGGTGTCGCAGCGCCTCGACGCACATCTCCATCTCCGGCGACGCGCAGATCTCCCCTGGCGAGGCGCCGAGCCAGGAGGTGTCCGCGTCGTCCGCGTCCGACTCCGCGCCCCCGTGAGGCGGCGTCCGAACGCTCTCCGGCGGCGACGGCGGCTCGAGGAGCGCCGGCAGCGTCGCGTACATCTGCGGAGGAGGCGATGTGGGGTTGGGACGTCAGCGCGCGCGTCGCGTCGCGCGTCTCCGGCGCGCGCGTCGGACCGGTGATTCGGGTACACGAACGAAGCGACGACGTTACTCAGACAAAGAGGCGTCGTTCGGTCGCTCCGGGTACCTTCGCGAGCGCGGCCTCGACGTCGCCCTGGAGCGCGCTCCACGACCCCAGCGTCTGCGGGAGCGCGCTCGTCAGCATGCCGTTGTTCTGCGCGAGAACGCGCAGCGCCGCGGCGCGGGACGCGATGTATTGGCGCTCGTAGATCTCCTGCATGTTTGTTTTCGTTCGGACGGTACGAGGGCGTCGCGACGACGCGTTTTCCGTCTCCGGGGAAGCGGGGTCGCGACGGGCTCGAGACGCGCGCGCGCGCGAGTCCGCGGCGACGCGAGTCGTGCGCGAAGGCGTGCGAGCGCGATACGCGCGGCGCGAGCGTCGAGCGCGTGTGGACCGCGCGCGTCGTGCGGATGGCGAATGGACGGAAGTCTGCGTCGGGGAGCGGTTTGGGCTTTTCGCGAATTCTCGCGCTAAAAACGGACGGCCGGCATAAAACCATAAACCGAAAAAAAGCGCCGCTTGGTTTTGCTGTTATGCGCTGGCGAAAAGTTTGCCACGCCAGACTAGTTGCCCTGTCGCGCGCGCGTACTTTCGCGTCCCCTATCCTCGCTAAAATATCCTGCTAAAATGTCGCATAAGTACAGCTGTACAACGCTGCTTTCGTGATCTCTTTGTACCGAAATCTGGATGGTATCGTCGATGCAGTTGTTTTTGTGGACCCCTCCGACAAAAAATGTCGTGGTGTCGAAGCCAACCACGAAAACTTGGGCACCTCCATTCCAGTCCAGTCTCGACTCTCGAGCGATCTCGCCGCGCGTCGTCGCTCCGTCGCCACTTCGTCCCGCGCGCGGGCGTCGCGCGACGGCCGCGCCCTCCGCGACGCGCCCTCCGCGATGGGCGGCGGACGCGGCCCGAACAGCGGCGGCGGCCGGCGGAGCGGCGGCGGCGGGCACCAGGCCGGGCAAGGCGAGATGGCCGCGCGCAAGCTGAAGCTCGCGAAGGAGAAAGCGGCAAAGGCGAAAGCGCGCGCGGAGCGCGGCGGCGGGAGAGACGGCGGCGGAGGACGCGGCGGCGGCGGGAGAGGCGGCGGCGGCGGCAGAGGAGGCGGCGGCAGAGGCGGCGGCGGTCGCGGCGGCGGCGGATCGCCGGCCGCGGAGCAGGTCGCGATGACCGCGGCGAACCAAGCCCTCATCGGCGGCCTCCTGAACACGCTCGGCGGCGGGTCGCAACTCCAGCGCCATCACCAACCTCACGACGCCGACGCGACGCGTCACGACGACGCGTCCGAACACAGAGCTGACGTGGACCCGGAGGACGTCGAACGCAAGGCGTGGCAGGCGCTCGAAAAGAAAGGCTTCACCGCGGAGGTAGTCTCGAGAGCGATGCGAGCCACCGCGCGCGCGGTGGTCGTCGAGGGCGACCGAAAAGAAGCGTTCAACGAGCAGAAGCGCCGACGCGTGCACCGCGGGCTCGATTGGCTCATACTCAACTGCGACGAGTCCGAGCTCCCGAGCGCGTTCACGGAGGAAGCGCAGAAAGAGCGGAAGAAGCGCGGCGGCGGCGGGAAGAAGAAGAAGAACGAAGGCGACGACGACGACGACGACGACGCCGACCCCATCGCCGCGGAGATCGCGCGCGCGTTGCGTCTCGCCGGGTTCCCTCCCGCCGCCGCCGCCGCCGCCGCCGCCTCCGCGAACGGCGACCAGTGGCGCGCGCTCGCCGACCTCTGCGCCGCGCTCGGCCCGGGGCGCGACGACGCGTTCGACGACGCGTCGGACGCGTTGGAAGCCGCGGGCGCGGGCGCGGGGCTCTCTCGCGACGCCATCGCGGAGATTCTTCGAAACGCGCAGGCGCGTTCTGTACACTGGTTCCCATACGACCGCGTTGGCGTGGTGAACGCCGATCCTTGAGGACTTTCTCTCCCGGCGCATCTCTCCGCCCGCCCCTCGCTTTGAATCCCCGACCTCGACGCCTTTCAACTCCGTTTCTGACGCCTTTGAACTCCACCCCGACGTTCGCTCGTATGGAACGACCCTCAGCGCGACGAGCTCGGCGCTTTGCCGCGGGAGAAGCACGCGCCGCGCGGGTACGCGCCCGCGCAGCTCCGCGCGGCGCTGCAGTTTGAAGTCCCGGGCATCGTCCAGCTCGGCGCGAAGGTGGAGTACCTCGCGAAGCTCGAGGTATGGTTCGCGGGAAGAGACGCGTACCCGTTCGAGATTCCGACGATGCGCTTTATGCATCCGGCGTTAAGGTTCGAGGAAGCGGCGGCTGTGAATCGCGCGCTGCACGCGTTCGCCGCGACGAAGTGCGGGAGTCCGCACGTGCGCGACGTCTTGGAGTGGTGCGAGGGCGACGACATCCCGGAAGCGGTCGAGCGCGCGAGGGAGGCTGCGCGCGCGGAGGTTCTCGGCGCGAGCGGCGGCGGCGGCGGCGGCGAGACGGGGGGAGGGCACCTCGCTCGGACGCTGAGTAAGCTGCGGTTCAGCGACAAGGCGGCGGACGACGAGGAGGAGCGCGCGGAGGCGCGGCGGAAGCAGCTGATGGAGATCAACGCGAGGGAGGAAGCGGCCGCGGCGGCGGCGGCGGCGGAGAGACCGTCGTCGGAATCGTCGGCGCCGTCCGCGGCGACGGGCGGCGGCGGCGGCGGCGGCGGCGGGGGCAAAAAGAAGACGCCGCGCGCCAACCCGGCGCCGCCTCCGATGGTCGACCGCCCGTCTGCACACGCGCCCAGCGCGGACGAGCGCGCGGCGGCGACCGAACGCCGCCGCGCGCTCGCCGCGGAGCACGCCAAGACGTCCGCGGCGCGCGAGGCGGAGCAGGCGAAGACCGCGGCGGAGGACGCGGCGGCGAGAACCGCCGCCGCCGCCGCCGCCGTCGCCGCCGCGGAGACGCGAGCGGCGAACGACGCGACGATCGCCGCGGAGAGCGCGCGCATGCGCGCGGAGCTCGAGCGCGCGAGGGACGGCGGCGCGATCGCGACGCTCATGGGGCAGAGGATGCGGCTCCCGGCGTGGGCGAAGACGGACGAGCTCCTCGCGGCGGTGGCGAGCCACCAGGTGACCATCGTCGCCGGCGAGACAGGATGCGGGAAAACGACGCAGCTCCCGCAGTTCATCTTAGACGACGCGATCGCGCGCGGGGACGGCGCGAGGTGCAACTTGATATGCACGCAGCCGAGGCGGATCTCCGCGACGTCGGTCGCGGCGCGCGTCGCCGCGGAGCGCGGCGAGAGCGTCGGGAAGACGGTGGGGTACAAAATCCGCCTGGAATCCGTCGCGTCGTCGTCGACGCGGATACTGTTCGTCACCACCGGCGTCCTCCTCAGACGGCTCGCGGAGGACCCGCTCCTCGCGGGGGTGTCCCACGTCGTCGTGGACGAGGTCCACGAGCGGTCGCTGGATTCGGATTTCTTGTTGGTGCTCCTGAGGGACGTGCTCCCGCATCGACCGACGTTGCGGGTCGTCCTGATGAGCGCGACGCTCAACGCGGGGGCTTTCAGCGCCTACTTCAAAGGCGCCGCCGTCGCGCAGATCCCGGGGTTTACCTACCCCGTTCAGGAGCACTATCTGGAGGACATCGTTCAGGTCACCGGGTATTCGCCGAACCCCGGGTCGGACGTGTGCAAGCGCGGCGGCAAGGGCTCGGGCGGCGGCGGCGGCGTCGATCAGAGCCTGTGGAACGCGGAGAACGACTTCACGGAGAAGCTCGCGTCGCGCGGGTACTTGGACGCGACGATCCGCTCGCTGAAGATGCTCGACCAGTCGGTCATAAACTACGACCTCGGCTTGAAACTTCTGGAGCACATCTGCGCGAACGAAGCCGCGGGGGCGATCTTGGTTTTCATGCCCGGCCTGGCGGAGATCTCCAAGCTGCACGACGCGTGCGTTTCGTCGCCGGTGGTCTCGAAAGCGTGCGGGCACGGGAAGTATTTAATCGCGCTTCACAGCACTCTGTCCACCGCGGAACAGAAAGTCGTGTTCGAGCACCCGCCGGGGGACTACCGCAAGATCGTCATCGCGACGAACATCGCGGAGACGTCGATCACGATCGACGACGTCGTGTACGTCCTGGACTTTGGCAAGTGCAAAGAAAACGGGTACGATCCGAACACGCGGATGCAGATGTTGTTAGAGCAGTGGGTCTCCCGCGCGTCCGCGAAGCAGCGCCGCGGGCGCGCCGGGCGCGTCAGAGCCGGGCGATGCTTCCGGATGTACACGCGCTTCGTGCACGAGCGCGTGTTCGCGGAGCACACGATGCCGGAGATTAAGCGCGTGCCGTTGGAGGGGCTGTGTCTGCAGATTCAGTTGCAGCGCATGTCCGGCGGCATCGCGGGGTTCCTCGGGAAGGCGTTGGAGCCTCCGAAGGAGGACTCGATCGCGTCCGCGATAAAGACCCTGCGTCAGATCGGCGCGCTGGACGACAAGGAGAATCTCACGCCGCTCGGGCAGCACCTCGCGGCGCTCCCCGTGGACGTGCGCGTCGGGAAGATGTTACTCTACGGCGCCGTCCTCGGGTGCCTGTCGCCGGTGTTGACCATCGCCGCCGTGCTCGGCGGTCGGAGCCCGTTCGTCGCGCCGTTGGAGAAACGCGACGAGGCGGACGCGGCGAAGCGGGCGTTCGCGGAGGATCAGAGCGATCACCTCGCGACGTTGAACGCGTACAACGCGTGGGTGGACGCGAAGAGCTTAGGGAAAGCCGCGGAGATGGCGTTCACGCGGGATAACTTTTTGTCGTTTCGAACGCTCGAGGGCGTCGCGGACCTGCGGAATCAGTTCTCGCAGCTCCTGCACGAGGCGGGGTTCTTAGGCGGCGGCGGGGGGGGAGGGAGTGGGCGCAGAGGCGGCGGGAAGGGAAGTCGCGGCGGGCCGAAAGGCGGCGTACCGGCGCCGCGGCAGCTGGCCGCGGGCGCCGCTCCGTTCGCGCCGGGCGCGGCGGCGGCGGCGGCGCCGCCGCCCCCCCGTCGCGGCGGCGGCGGCGGCGGCGGCCGGTCCTGGGGCCGCCGCGGCCCTCCGCCGGACGACCCGGTCTGGATCAACGCGAACCGAAACGCGTCCAACACGCGCCTCGTCAAGGCTGTCCTCGTCGCGGGTCTGTACCCGAACCTCATACGCGTCGACCCGTCGTCGAAGCCGTCGGCGCCGCCGCGGCTGTTTTATCTCAGCGAGCTCGGCAAGGACGAGACGCTTCAGGTGCACCCTTCGAGCGTCAACCACGGCGCGAAGAAGTTCTCCGCGCGGTGGATGGTGTACCACGAGCGCGTGCAGACGACGAGCGTGTTCGTCCGCGACTGCAGCACGGTGACGCCGTATCAGCTGTTATTATTCGGAGGGAAGGTGGAAGTGCAGCACGCGCAAGGGACGCTGTCGCTCGATCGGTGGGCGACGTTTAAGGCGCCGCCGAGGGTGGGGGTGCTTTTGAAGGAAATTCGAGCGCGGTTGGATAAGGTCCTGAGGGATAAGATCGAGAACTCGCACGAGGACGTCCAGGCCACGGGCGGGCCGCTCGTGGAGGCGATCTTGCAGCTGCTGAACACGGAGCCCATGACGGCGGCGCCGTCGTGAGTCGCACGAGTAGAGCGGAGAGTGAGAATATCCCGCGTGATTTTACGTATCTGACACTCTGCACACGCGTATCCTAGTCAGATACATTCGCGATCGGCTCTCGCGCTCATACTCACGCGCGCTCGCCGACGCCCACGCTCGCACCCTTCTTCGTACGCTCCACTTTTGCCGATCATGGCCGCCGCGATCCCCTTCGTCGTCCCTCTTCTGCCGCTCGCGGTCCCGAGACTCGGGCGCGGGTTCAAGCGCATCGCCACCAAATACGCGCCATCGAAAGTAGCTCCCGTCAAGCCGGTGACGAACACGGAGCCGTTCAAGGGGAAGTTCCCGGAGCGCGACGTCACCGGCGCGTCCGTCATTCAGGTGCGCCCGCCGCGAGTATCCGACGACGTCTGTCTCGCGTCGCGAAAGTCATCGCCCCCGTCGCCGCGGCCGAGGAGGCGTCCGATCCGGATTGTCGGCGAAAATATCTTTTCTGCAGCACCCCTGTAACTAACACTTCTGTCACATTTTCCCCTGCTCTCCGACGCAGCACTGCATGGCCGCGTTATTCGTCGCGAACCAGCTCCTCATGGCCGCGGTGAAGATCTGGGAATCCGACCCGGACTCCCCGTACGTCCTCGGGTTGACCCTGAACGCGCTCGCGTTCATCGCGGACGCGGTCGGTCATGCGCATGTCGCCGGCGGCGACCCAACCGCGATCGACGGCAATGTCCTCCAAAAAGGACACGCGATGACACAAGCGCTGTTCTTACTCCTCGGCGTCGCGGGGAACCTCGGCGTCATCGGCGAGAAGAAGTACGCCGGTCTCGCGCTGGAGAAAGTTCCGGACCTCGGGAAGCGAACGCTCGGCGCGCGGATCGCGACCAACCCCAAGGTCATCATTCCGCTCAACCTGTGGCAGACCGCGCACGCCGCAGGGGTGTTCGGGCTCGCGTGAAGGAGGAGGAAAGAAAAACGCTTCGACGGCGTACATTATGAATTATAAAATGAATTATTAAGGTCTCTACCATTCGTCAATACGGCGTGTCGTCGTCCGCGCCCGGTCGGCGCTTCTTCTTACCCCCCGCCTTTTTCCCCGCGACGATCGCCGCCTGTCTCTTCACCTCGTGCTTCAACAGCGCGCTTCTGCACACCGCGACGCGCACTTCGAACACCTTGATCTCCTCCCGCATCTTCTCCATGTTTTCCTTCATCGTGTTCAGCGGCGTCGCGTCCGCGTTATTCTCCCCGCGGTCCTCGATGACGCCCTTCACCTTTTCGAGCTCCTCCGTGAGGCGCGCGAGCTCGTTCGTCATCGAGCTCGTCGCCTCCGAAGCCGCGTCGTACGCGCGCTGCGTCTCGTCCAGCTTCTCTCGACGCGTCCGGTACTCGTCCGCCAACGGCGCGAGCTGCGCGTTGACGTACGCCTCCCTCGTCTCGATCTTCTCCAACGCCCCCGCGACGTCCTTCACGACGCCGTCGAGCATGACGCGCACGTCCGGGAACGTCCCCGCGATGCTCCGCCGGTGTTCGCGCGCCGACTCGAGGTGCGCGCGCCAGTCTTTGGCGTCGGCGGCGGCGACGACGCGCAACTGCGGCGCGACGCGCTCGAGCTCGAGCTTCCACGCCGCGGCGTCCACGTGCGACTCGATCGCTCGCGCGTCTTCGATCTCCTCGAGGGTTTTCGCGTGCGAGGCGGCGTCCGCGCCGAAGCTCCCCGGGGATTTCGGCGCGGCGCCCGCGACGATGTACGCCTCCTCGGACGCGTCCGAGTCGCTCGCGTCGTCGTCGTCGTTTTCCGCGTCGTCGTCGGCGAACGCCCCCCTCCCCAAACGCGCGCCCTCGCCGCCGCTCTCGAACGCGCCCTCGTGCGCCTCGTACGTCGCCATCTCCGGGGGATCCTCCTTCGCGTGCTTCGGCCGTCGAAGCCGCGGCATCGCGCGCTCGAGCGCGAGATCGCACAGGCCGTTCAGGACGCCCACGGCTTCTTTCCCGGACGCGCGCGTCAGCGCGCTCGGGGAAAACTCCGGCGGGTCGAACCCGAGCTTGGCGCACTCGTGGAGGATCGCCGCCGCGCTCGTCTTCTGGTCGTCGCTCTCTCCCGGCGCGAGGTGGCCCCGTCGCCCGCAGAGCTGGACGAGGAACGCGGCGAGGGCGGCGTAGTGATGAAACCGCGCGTCGCGGTCGCTCGACGAACTCTCCGCGATCGCGAACGTCGCGCGCGTCAGGCGCGGCCACGGCGGCTTGCGCTTCGCGCAGAACTCGGTCTCGTAGTTCAGGAGCTTGAGCTTCTCGAGGATGAGCTCCATGCCGACGTCGGCGTCGACGTCCCCGAGCTCGAGGCTCGGAGCGTCGTCCCCCATGGTCGCGGCGTTGACTCTGACGTCGGGATGGTTCGAAAAACGGCACCTCCTCAACGACTCTTCTACTCGCGGCGACTGGTTTTCATCACTACACGTACACGCGCCTACGACGCGACGACGCCATCCGCGCGTCACTCCACCCACCCGCGTCGCTTCAAGTGCACGTCCGCGAGCGCGGCCATGTAATCCCCCGACCCCCGCCCGTACGCGCTGTTCGCCGCGGCCGCGATGTCGACCCTCGCGCCCTCCGCGTCCCCTCTGCTCTCCTTATACAGCCCGAGATATAACTTCGCGTAAAACTCATCCGCTGCGCTCCTCTTCGCGATCTCCCTCATCCTCTCCTCGCTGCCGTCGCCCGCGAACAGCGCGTACGCCTCGCGCATGTATCCGCGCGGGTCCGGGCCGACGGTCAGCATGTTTTTCTTCGCGCCCTCGAAGGACCCTCGCGGCGACCGCGCCTCAGGGTCGTTCCATACGAGCGAAAGTCGGGGTGGAGTTGAAAGGCGTCAGTTGGAGTTGAAAGGCGTCGATAGCGGGGATTGAAAGCGAGGGCTGGGCGGAGAGATACGACGGCAAAAGTCCTTAAGGATCGGCGTTCACCACGCCAACGTGGTCGTATGGGAACCAGTGTATAGAACGCACCTCGCACAAAAACGCCCAGATGGCCTCCTCCGTGTCGTTCGGGTTCACAGCGACGTCTCTCCTAAACTGCGCCGCGCCCGCGTCGAAGTCGTCCAAGTAGTACAGCGAGAGACCGCGCTGCCACATGTACGGCGCTCTGCGGCCGTCCAACGCGATGACCTGGTCGAAGTCCGCGACGCTGCCCTCGACGTCGTCACGCGCGAACTTGGCCATGCCGCGCCTGGTGAGCGTCGAGATCGGGTCCATCGTCCCCGCGGCGGACGCGGCGGACGGGGTGGACGCGAGGGCGACGGACGCGGCGGTGGCGGCGGCGGCGAGCGCGTCGCGGCGTGGGATGCGATGCCGACGAGGACGACGTGAAGGGCGCGTGGACGTCCAGTTCGACGACGAGGCTGCCGCGCGAAGGGCGACGTCGATGTCGTCGTCGTCGTCGTCGTCGTCGTCGTCGTCGTCGTTCGAGGCGCGAGGTCGCGAGGTCGCCGCGTCGCGCGTCCCAGAGGCGCGCGCATCGCGCGTCCGGTCGTCGACGCGCGCGCGTCGCCGCGCCACGGGCACGGCGCGGGGGGTCAGGAGCGCGGATATCGACGACATCGACCGCGCGTGCCCGTCCAGAGAACTAATGACGACGCGAATCCGCGAGCGGCTGCAGTGACGCGTCGCGACGTTTCTCCCTTCCGAGACGAACTTTCGTTATCCGCGCCGCCGTCGAGAGGGGGGGCATTCGTCGACGCGCGCACGCACGCGCTCCCGATTCCAACGACGCGCGCCGCGATGAGCGCCGCCACGATCTCCTCGCGGACGCTGACGACGCCGGCGTCGCTGACGCGCGCGCGCGGGGCGTCCTCGCGCGCCGCCCGCGCCGCGTCGCGCGCCGTCGGCCCCGTCGTCGTCCGAGCCGCGAAGGGCGACGTCCTCCTCGAGGTGAAAGACCTCACCGCGAAGGTCGCGGAGACGGGCGAGACGATCCTCAACGGCGTGACGCTGACGATCAAAGAAGGCGAGACGCACGCGATCATGGGGAAGAACGGCTCGGGGAAGAGCACGTTCACGAAGGTGCTCGTCGGGCATCCGTCGTACGAGGTCACCGGCGGCACCGCGGTGTTCAAGGGAAAGGATCTGCTCGCGATGGACCCGGAGGACCGAGCGAGGGAAGGCCTGTTCCTATCGTTCCAGTCCCCGATCGAGGTCCCGGGCGTTAGCAACACGGACTTCCTTCGGATGATGTGCAACGAGCGGAGGAAAGCGCGAGGGGAGGAGGAGCTCGACCCGCTCGAGTTTTACGGCTTCCTCACGCCCAAGCTCGACCAGCTGAACATGGACCCGTCGTTCCTCGCGCGAAACGTCAACGAGGGCTTCTCCGGCGGCGAGAAGAAACGGAACGAGATCTTACAGCTCGCGGTGATGGAGTCCGAGATGAGCATCTTAGACGAGATCGACTCCGGGTTGGACGTGGACGCGCTGCGCGACGTCGCCGCGGCGGTGAACGTTCTCAAGGAGGGCGACAAGGGCTTGCTTCTCATCACGCACTACCAGCGGCTGCTGGACGCGATTCATCCGGATTTCGTACACGTCATGGAGAAGGGGAAGATCACGCAGACGGGGGACAAGTCCATCGCGTCGAAGCTCGAGGAGGGCGGCTTCGCGAGCCTCGCGTGATGAGTGATTTTGTACGATGTGAGCATCAGGTAGAGGTCGTCGGAGCGGGGGGGGCGCGAAGAGTACGGTAGTGAAATTGGAACAGCATGATGTTGCTCTTGTGAGAGAAAACCACGCTCTTGCGCTTTCGTCCATCAGAAATCGACGCGCCGTCCGCCTCGTCCGCGACCGCGACCATAATGCGAACGCCGACGCGCGCGCTCGCGCTCGTCGTCGCCCTCCTCGCGACGTCGTGCGCGTTCGCCACCGCGCAGATGGAGTTCGATCTCGTCACCAGGCGCGTCCGCCCCCCGTCCATCGCGCGGGCGGATCCCGCTCCCGTCCAGATCGGCGGGCCCCTCCCTTCGCGGTCCTTCCGTCTTCTTCTTCGTTCGATCTGTTCCGTCCTCTTCTCGCCCTGACCCTAAGCCCACCCCACATCCATCGCATCGCATCGCGCTTATCATATCGTCCCATCCCATCGTCCGTCCATCTTCGCAGCGGCTCGGAGAAGGAGCGCGCGCGGTGCGTCGACGAGGAGCTCGGTGCGAACGTCCTCGTGTTGATGTCCTACGAATCCGCCGACGGCGCCGCCGTCGACGTCCGCGTCACGGATCCGGACGGTCGCGACGTCTACGTCGCGAAGAACAAGGCGCGAGGCAAGGCTGGGTTCACGACGAAGATCGCGGGAGACCACAGCGCGTGCTTCACGAGGTCGCGGCCGCCGGGCGGCGGCGACGACTTTTCGTCGAACGACGGCGACGGCGTCGCGCACAGGGTGAAGCTCGACTGGAAGAAGGGCGTGGCGGTGAACGATTGGAACAAGATCGCGAAGAGAGGCGATGTCGCGGACGTCGCGACGGACTTGCGACGCGTGGAGGCGGACCTTCGAGGGGTGCACCAGGAGATGATGTGGCTGCGGCGGCGGGAGGAAGAGATGCGGACGATCAACGAGAAGACCAACGCCAGGGTGGCGTGGCTGTGCGCGATGTCGCTGTGCGCGTGCGTCGCGAGCGGGGCGACGCAGTACGCGTACCTGAAGTATCATTTCAGGGCGAAGAAGATGATTTAACGGAAGGAATTCATCGCGAGCGCGCGTAGTAGTAGACGACGCGAGCGCGATGCCCCGCGGTGGACGTTTCGACGCCGGCCTCGGCAGACTCGGAAAGTTCATTTTATCAATGCATCATCGTCATTGTTTGTTTCCCCGAGACGCGTGACAGGATGACGAGATCTGCGTAGCGAGTCACTCCTCGGACGCGCCGCATACCTCGCGGCGCGCGCGATACTCGATCTCCGTCCTGCGCGCGCTTCGCGCTCGCGTCGCGCGCATCGCGTCCGATGCCGCCGAGGTGAGGAGAGAGAGGCGCGAGGAGGACTCGAAGGACCTCTCCTCGGACGGACGTTACCGCCGAGGGGAGACCGAGATTGTTAGCGCCCGAACCGCGTCGTCGGCCGCGCCGTCGTCGTCATGTTCGAAGGGCAGCTCACCGCGGTGCTGAACCGCACCTTGGGAGCGTACGTCCACGGGATCTCGTCCAAAGACCTCTCCGTCGCGGTCCTCAGCGGGAACATCGTGCTGAAGAACCTGCGAATGAAAGCGGACGCGCTCAACGCGCTCGGCATGCCCTTCGACGTCCGCGCGGGCGTCGTCGGAAAACTCACGCTTCAGGTCCCGTGGCGCGCGCTCGGACGCCAGCCCGTGATCGCGACGTTGGACGAAGTCTACGTCGTCGCCGGGTTCGCGTCGCAAGACGCGTCGCTGAGCGTGGAGGAGAAGACGAAGCGATGGAACGCCGCGCAGGCGGAGCTCAAGCGCAAGATCGTGGACGAGGGCGAGCTCGCGTGGCTCGCCGCGAACGCCGCGACGGGCGGCGGCGCGACGAAGAACGCCGCCGCGCAGCCGCCGGCGAACGACGGCGACGAAGGCGGCGGCGGGTGGCTCGCGGGCATGCTCGACACGATCCTCGGCAACCTCGAAGTGCGCGTCACGCGGATACACCTCAGATTAGAGGACGACCTCGGCGGCGCGGATGGCGCGGACGGCGCCGGCTGCGCGTCCGAAGCTTCTTCCGCTTCGAACCCGTTCGCCGCCGGCGTCACGCTCGAGTCCTTATCAGTGAGCACGGTAGACGCCGACGGCGCGGAGTCGTTCTCCGTGAAAGGGCTCGCGGAGAGGATGCGAAAGTCCGCGACGCTGTCGCGCCTGGCGATATACTTCGACGTCGGCGCGAAGACGTTGAGGCCGCTGGGGACCGCGGCGTGGAAAGACGTCGCGTCGTCGACGCTCGCGGCGGTGATGGAACCCGGGACGACGTCGAGAGCGTTCGAGGCCGCGACGGCTGGCTCGAACGTCCCGACGGAGAAGGCGTCGAAGGCGTCGAAGGCGTCGGCGTCGGAGGAGGACGTGAAGGCTTCCGCGCTCGCCGCGACGGAGCAAGCGTCGCGGCGGTCGTTCCTCCTCGCGCCCGCGTCCGCGCGGGCGCGGTACGAACGCCGAGGTAAAATCGAAGCCGCGTCGGAGACGCTGGCGTCGCAACGCGTGTACCTGCGCGTCGATTCGCTCGCGGCGACGCTCAAGTCGTCGCACCTGCGCGTGTTGTTTTACGCCGTCGAGAGGTTAGAGCGCGACGCGAGGCGCGCGCCGCACGCGCACTTGCGGCCGTCGGTGTCGGTGAGGGAATCGCCGAGGGCGTGGTGGACGTTCGCGACGGCGGCGGCGAAGCTGAGACGATCCGTCGACGCCGCCGAGCGCGGCGGGGAGCTCAGCGTGCACCGCGCGATGGAGCTCATGCGCGCGCGGCGTGCCTACGTCGACGCGTACGCCGCGCGCGCGCTGTCAAAGCCGAGGCCGAAGAAGGTGAGGTCTGGCGAGCGGTGGCCGAGGGCGTTGGCCGTCGGCGAGGCGCCGGAGATCGACGCGATCGAGGCGTCGCACCCGGCGCACAGCTGCGTGTTGTTCCGCGCGCTCGCGCACCAGCGGTTGAAGCAGACGACCGGGGACGACGTCCAGGACGGCGTCGCGAAGGCTTCCGGCGGCGGGTGGTTTTCGAGCTGGACGTGGGGGTCGTCCGGGAAGAAGGACGACGGCGGCGGCGCGGAGAACGCGGACGGCGGCGGCGACGGCGAGATGAGCGCGAAGGACTGGGACGCGCTCCAGAAAATCTTCGACGTGGAAGGCCACGCCGCGGCGGCCGCGGCGGCCGCGTCCGCGGTGTCCGACGACGCGCTCCAGGCTGAGTACTCCGTGCGCGTGGGCTCGATGTCTCTAGAGCTCGTGGACGACGAGAGCGGCGGCGGCGGCGGCGCGTCGCGACAGAACGTCGTCGTGTTGCACTCCGCCGCGAGCGGCTTCGTCGCCGGCTCGCGAGCGTTCGGCGCGGCGAGGGCGGACCACAGGCTCATCGTGTCCGGGATGGAGCTCACCGCGAGCGGCTCGACGCTCGCGCGCGTGCGCGGCGGGCGCGCGTCGCGGGCGTTGGACGACCGCGCGGACGCGGACGACACCGCGCGGATTCTGTGGGGCTCGGGCGCGGACGGCGATTCCGATTCCGACGACGACGACGACGCTTTCGCGGACGCGTCCGCGGACGTGGAAGACCTCGGCTTGGCGTCTGGGACGGACGACGACGCGCGCGCCGCCGCGCCGCCGCCGCCGCACGCGCTGTCCGTGAAGTTCGAGAACAAGCCGAAGCCGCGATCTCCGCGCGAGGAAGACGAAACGTCAACCGACGCGCCGCCGCCGCCGCCGGATATCGTCGTCGCGGCGACCGTCGCGCCCGCGTATCTGACCGTCCTCCGCGCGCCCGTCGACCGCGTCGTCGCCGTCCTCACGCGGCACAAGTCCGAGGCGCTCGCGGCGCAAGAGGAGACGTTCAAGCGCGCGGTCGCCGCGAGCGCGAGCGCGACCGCGGCGGCCGCGCAAGAGCGCGTCCTCGCGGCGTTGAGCGAACGCCCGGTGATTGACGCGTCGGTCGTGATTCACACGCCGCACGTCGCGGTGCCGTCGCGGCCGGGGCTGGACGCGGCGACGCTGCTGCTCGACTTAGGGCGGCTACGTCTCAGGAGCCGCGACGCCGTCGAGCTCGGCGTGGACGTCGCGCAGAGGCGGATGTTCAGCGGATTCGCGATTGAAGTGTCGGAGATTTCCGCGTCCATCGCGCGCGGGGTGTCGGACGCGAACGACTGTGGCGTCGGCGGCGCGAATCCGACTTTGGCGTTCGAGGACGCGTCGCCGCTGCTGCCGTCGTTCGGCGCGCGCGCGACGGTGCTTCAGGCGCTCGCGCCCGTGCCCGGGAGGGCGTCGCTCGACGTGACGTTCACCGCGAACGCGCTGCGCGCGGCGGTGTCGCCGCGGCGGATCGACCAGCTCGTCGCGATCGCGGAGCATCTCTCGTCGTCGTCGGAGCGAATCTCGACGGGCGGATACCACGGCGGCGGCGACGACGACGACGACGTCGCGAGCCTCGCGGGGTCGGACTTCACGATCGGCTCGGACGTGAGCGCGGTCCCGGGAGACGGAGTCAAGGGCTGGATTTTGCAAGTCTCGTTCGGGCGTCTGCAGTGGACGCCGTGTCTCGTGAAGGTGAACGACCTCGGGAAGGTAGAGATTTTCGCCGCCGGCGTCGCCGGGGGACTCGGCGCCGTCGCGGGAAAACCGCTCGCGGCGCCCACGTTCGTGACCACCGGGGGCGCGCTGAAACTCCGCGCGAGCGACGCCGCGGGGAAGAAACACGCGATGATCGTGTCTCCGGACGCGGCGTCGACGACGAGCGCGATGGAGAGAATTCGCGCGGCGGCGGGCACCGGGGCGACGAGTCATTTCCCGGATCTCGTCAAGTCGAACCGCGTCGTTCGGTTCAAGTCCTCGAGGGCGATGACGAGGGTGAAGGAGGCGATCAACGCGGGCGCGAGGAACGCGCGCGCCAGCGCGGGCATCGCCGTCGCAGAGGGAGACGAACCGGCGCCGACGGAAGCGGAACCGACGCGCGACGGCGCCGCCGGCTCCGCGAAGGAAAAAGACGTCGTCGACTCGATTCGATTCACAGCGACGCTGTCGGAGCTCTCCATCGTCGTCGCCGCGCCCTTGGACGCGCCGCTGTCAACCCCGGCGGAGAGAGCGTCGTCGGCGTCGACGTTGACGCGCGTAGACACGATGAGCAGCGAGCACGCGGACGAGTTTTACGACGCGAACGACGATGTCGAGTGGTGGCGACGCCGCGGCGGCGGCGGCGGCGGCGGCGCCGACGACGACGTCGAACGCGCGCTCGCGCGAATCGTCCTCTCCGACGTCGGCGCGACGTATTCGCAGCGCGATGACGACGTGAACGTCGCGCTCAGCCTCGCCGCGTTTACGGTGCACGACGCGTACGCCTCGGACGTAACGAACCGGCGATGCACGCTGCTCACGACCGGCGCGGCGAGTCGCGTCGGCGGTAAGGGCGGCGGCGAAAACGAAAACGTTTTCCACGTGACCTACGCTTCCATCGCGCCGGGGTCGAGCGCGTACGCCGGCGTCGACGCCGAGATCGCCGCCGTGCTCGGCCCGCTGTCGATGTCGATTCGAAGACCGACGCTCGCCGCGCTCGCGGCGTTTCCGTCGCTCCTCGGCGGCGCGCGCGCGAGCGGTTCGGAGACGACGACGACGACGACGCCGACGGCGGCGGCGGCGGCGAACGCGGATGTGGTCGCCGCGGAGACGGGAAAATCCCGCGTGGCGATGGCCGTCACCGCGCGCGTCGACGCGCTCCGACTCGCGCTGCTTCTCGAAGACGCCGAGGACGACGACACCTCGCGATTGAATTCCGGGTGCGTGCTGGAGGCGAAAATAACGGACATGGACGCGGCGTTGACGCTGTATCCGTCGACGACGAAAGTCGAAGCGTCGATGGGGACGCTGCGCGTCACGGATCCGCGTCTGCCGCCGGCGCATCCGTACCGGTACATCGTGAATCCTTCGCGGGGAGGGATCGACTCGGACGCGTCGGCGGGGTCCTCGCTCGTGACCGCGTCGTACGAGAGCTTCGACGAGGGCGAGCAGGCGGACGGCGCGCTGTCGAGCGTCGCCGCGACTGTCGCGTCGTTGCGCGTCGTCTTCTTGTACCGCCTCGTGACGGAAATTTCCGACTTTTTCGACGGCCTCTCCGTCGCGATCGCCGCTCCCGCCGCGTCGTCGTCGTCGTCCAAGGCGACGACCGCGTCGTCGTCCTCCACGTCATCATCCACGTCACCATCTGCGGCGATGCGATTGGACATCGCGATGGACGCCCCCGTGATCGTCGTCCCGCGGCTCACGTCCGACGTGTCGCTCGCGTTGGAGCTCGACATGGGCGCGCTCGGGGCGAAAAACGCGCTCACGCAGACGCGCTCGACGCGACCCGACGCGGCGACGCGAACCGCCGCGAAATCCAAATCGTCCCCGGGGCTCGACAGCCTCGCGTGCAGCGACGACGAAGACGACGATGCCGACGCAGACGAAGAATACGACGCGGGGGCGTCCGCGGCGACGATCGTCGATCGCACCGCCGTGCGGCTGTCAGGCGTCAACGTCGTCGTCGTCGGCGGCGACGCCGCCGGCGCGGGTCCGCGACGCGTCCCACTCATGCGCTCGCCCGCGGCCGCGGAGGCGGTGATCTGGCGTCGTCTCGGCGGCACGCGCGACGCGGACGACGACACGCCGGAGACGGTGGTGCGCGCGGACGTCGAGCCGCTCATCATGGACATCTCCGCGGAGGACTTCCGGTTGCTGTCCACGTGCGTGTTGTCGAACATGGCGGAAAAACCGTCGAGGATGGAGACGCCGGCGAATCCGCTTCGGTTCCCGCGCGGCGTCGCGACGACGGACGCCGAGGACGCGTTTCGCGCCACCGCCGCCGCTTCCGGACCTCTCGGGACGTTAGAAGAGGGCGAGACCGAAACCGGCGACGAGGACGACGCCGTCGTGAACGCCGCCGCGCCGCCGCCGCACTCGCGCTTCTCGCTCGCGCGAGACGAACCCGCCGTCGTCCTCGAAGGCCCGACCGTCGTCACGACGCGCCTTTCCGTCCGCGTCGCGCTCATGGAGCTCGCGCTGTACCGCGGCGGCGGCCGAGGCGAACCGCTCGCGACGCTGTCCGTGCACGAGCTGTCCTCCGAGGTGTGCGTCTTGGACCCGGACACGTACACCGCGCGCGCGTCCGTCGCCGCGGTGGAGCTCGAGGATCTTCGATATCTTCGATCGAGACTCGACGGCGGCGGCGGCGGCGGCGGCGGAAGCGGAAGGCTCGTCGCGTTCGGCGGGTGCCCGTCCGCGGAGCGCGCGACGATCTCGCGCGAGCGCGGCGGGCTGCTCCCGTTGCTTCAGCTCGAGTCCACGACCGGCCCCGCGGTGGGAGGCACGCGCGCGGGGGCGACGCTGCAGCGGTTCACGCTCGAGGTTGAGCCGACGTTTCTTCTCGACGTCGGCAGGGTGTTTTACCCCACGCTCGCGGGCGGCGGCGGCGAAGCCCCGGAGGAGGTTCTCCCGCGCGACATCGCGCTCGCGCCCGGGGTCGTGCACGCGCTCGACGCGGACGTGGTGTTATCGAAAGGCGTTCGAATCGTCGCGGATGGCGGCGCGGGCGGCGAGTACGTGCTCGACGGCGGCGGACGCGCTTTGCGCGTGCGCGAAGCCGACGTCTTCTCCGGTCCCGTCATTTTCGTCGGACCGAAGTGCGTGTTGACGCTAAAAAACGTCCTCGTGGAGATCGAGGCCGCGTGCGGCGCGAAAGCGGCGTGGCCGTTCGTCGTCAAGCTCGCCGCGGGCGCGCGGTGCGTCGCGGCGCCGGAGGATAAAGTATCCTTCGCGTCGTCCTCGGCGTCCGTCGCGGATTGCGATCGCGAGCTCCCGGCGTCGGCGCTCTCAGCCTCGGAGACGGCCGCCGCGGCCGGCGCTACGACCGCGGCGGCGACCGCGACCGCGGCGGCAACGCGGACGACGTTTTCGTTCCGTGCGACGTGCTTAGAGCTGCGCGTCGTCGGCGACGGGCGCGGGAACGGCGACGCGGGCGATAACGCCGGGGAAGACGACGCCGTGGATTTTACGCTCGGCGTGAACGCCGAGTACGTCTCGGAGACGCGCTGCGCCGCGGACGGCGGCGACACGGACACGGACGTTCAGCTGCAGCTCGCGCGCGTCGGCGTGCGCCAGTCCAGCGGGAGCGACGGAAACGACGCGAGCGACGGCGACGGAGATATCCTCGCGCCCGTGGACGTCACGATGCGTTACGCCGTGCGCGCGGATAAAAACGGCGTTCAAGACGACGACGCGCGAATCACTCTCGGCGCGTCGCCGCTGTCGTTCTCGCTCTCAAACGAGCGCGTCGAACTGCTCTCGCGCCTGTCCGCGCGCCTCGCGTCCGCGTTCGCGTCCGCGCCGGTCGCGCCGTGCCGCGTCTTCAACAAAGTCTGGTCCAGCGACGAACTCGGCGCGAGCGCCGACGACGCCGCCGGCGGCTTCGACGAAGGCGTCGGCGGCTCGACGAGAGGCGCCGCCGGGTGGTCCATCTGGCGTCCGCGTCCGCCGTCCGGGTACGCCCCGCTCGGCGACGTCGTCGCCCTCGGCGTCGCCAAACCCCCCGCCGACCCGGTGACGGTCATACGCGCGTCGCCCGCGTTCACGTCGCCGCCGTTGGCGTTCGAGCACGCGGGGACGAGGACGCCGCCGTCCATCGCCGCCGCGGGGCTCGTCGCGTGGACGCCGACGCCGCCGCCCGGGTTCGTCGCCCTGGGCGTCGTCTGCGCGCCGGAAGGTTCGGGGCCGCCGCCGCTGGACGCGATGCGGTGCGTTCGAAGAGAGCTCGTCGCCGCCGCGGAGGGCGTCGTCGGGAGAGCGTGCGCGGGCGTCGGCGAAGCGCCGTTGTGGGTCGTGAACAACGCGGCGCGGACGTGCGTCGCCGGCGGCGAGCGCGCGGCGCGCGCGTTGGACCTTCGCGTGCCGACCGGGCTCCCCGGGGAGAAACGCGGCGCGAGCGGTGGCTCGAGCGCTTCTGCGGCGTCTTCATCGACGACGACCGCCGCCGTGGATGTCGACGGATTCGGTAGTAACGTTCCGTTAACCGGCGTTACCGCCGCGCCGGTGACGATGACCGTCGTCGATTTCGAACGCGTGTGGTGGGATTTCAAATCCGGCGCAAAGACGCGCGTGTCCGTGTGGCGTCCGAAAGTCCCGCGCGGATGGGGCTCGTTCGGCGACGTCGCGGTGAACCGCCTCGAACCGCCGGTGTCCACGGTCGTCGTTCGCGTGATCCCCGATCGCGTCGAACGCGGCGCATCCGGTCGCCCGCGGTCGCCGCCGACGACCCCGCCGATCGGCTACCACCTCGTGTGGAAAGACTCCGGTTTCCGCGCTGGGCGCAGCCGTCACAAGCAAGGCACGATCTCGTTCTGGCGCCCGGTCCCGCAGGACGGGTACGTCGCCATCGGCGACGTCGCGTCGCCGTCGCACGCGTCCCCGCCGAAGGACGCGGTCGTGTGCTTGAGAGCGGACCTCGCGCGAGCGTTGCCTCAGTTTGCGTTCAGCGAAGGCGCGGCGTGGACCTCCGCGGGCGCGCACTTCAAACTCGGCAAGAGACCTGTGGCGCTGTTTCACCCGAACGCGTTCTCGGAGGACTGGACGTCGTTGGGGACCTTCCTCGCGGCGCACGCGGAGGAGGGGAAGTCGTTGAGACCGCCGGAGATGGCTTACGCGCCCGAGTACGCGCGATGGAAGTCCCCGACGGACCAGGACGGCGGAGGCGGCGGGTACGTCTTTTCCACGCGGCTCGACGTCCTCGACGCGACAGTCTTCGCGGACGCGGCGGCGCGACGCGCGCCGCTCGCGCGTCTGTCCTTACGCCGCGTCTCCGTGGACGCGAAACTCACCGCGGATAACGACACAACCGCGGAGGTGTCGTGCACGACGGAGCTGTCGCACTTCAACGCGAGGACGGCGGCGTGGGAGCCGGTCGTCGAGCCGTGGTCGCTCGTCGCTCGGTACGCGGACGTCGTCGACGCGTTGGACGCGCCATCGAAACGCCGAGCGCTGGACTTCACGCCGCCGGGGTATACCCTCCGCGTGGACGGCGCGGGGCCGTTGCGAACGGTCATCACGCATGCGTTTCTGGATGATCTGATCGGCGCGTACGCGGCGTCGATGCGCGCGGGCGGCGAGAAGAAGACGACGCACGCCGCCGCCGCCGCGAAGAAGAAGAAGATGAACGAAAACGACGGCGACGGCGTCGTCAACGCGACGGGTCGCAGGGTCTGGACGCGCGCGAAAAACGGCGTCGTCACGGAGACGAAACCCGGCGGGATCTTACCGGGCGTCGGCGTCGAGAGAGCGCCGCCGGCGTCGCTTCTCGCGAACGGCGCGGAGGACGGGGTCGTCTCTCCGCGGTCGAGACCGACGTCGTCGGAGCCGTGTTACGCGCTGATCGAAGTGCTCGCGTGTCGCGCCGTCGGCGTCGTCGAATCGCTCGACGCCGCGTCAGACGACGACTCCGTCCCGCCGCCGCCGCTTCGCACGCTGCGGTTTTCTTTGGACGGCGTCCGGGGAGACGGCGGCGTCGATCACGATCACGCCGCGTGCACGATCGCGCTGGAAGACGAAACGTCAACCGGCGCGGCGCTCGTGGACGTCGTCCCGTGGCGGCTCGCGAACGCGAACGCGAACGCGAACGACGCGGGCGACGCGTTCGGCGTTTTGCGTTTGCGCGCGGAGGTGACGCACACGTCGCACGGCGCGATTCAAGCCGCGCTGGGGGAGTCGCGTCTCGATGCGCGCGTGGCGTCTTCCGCGATCGACGTGCCGTCGGCGGCGCTGCTGCGCGCCGCGAGCGCGGAGACGTGGTTTCCGAGCGATGACGGCGAGTGGTACGAGCTGGAGCCGTCCGCGGCGAGCGGATCGAACCGCCGCCCGCGCGTGCGACTTCGCGTTCGGCTCGTCGAGGGCCTCCAACTCCGATCGCCGCGCGCGAGAACGCCGCTCGGCGCCGCCGCGATGATCTCGAGCGCGATGTCGTCCGTCTCCGGGGACTTCGACGGCCTCGCGATCGCGGACGCGGGCGTCGGCGGCGGCGACGGCGGCGGCGGCGGCGGCGACGGCGGCGCGGGACGTTTAGAACGTCTGAAACTCTACCGCGCGCATCAGCTCGAGCTCGTGTGGTGGTCGCGAAACTCCGGGTCGATACTGGACGTCTCCGGGTGGCACCCGGTGTGCCCGCCGGGGACGGCGCTCCTCGGGACGTCCATCGTCGCCGGGTTCAACGCCCCGAACGAGGCGTTGATCGCGCGCGCGCCGTGGCTCGACCCGGCTGCGTCGGTTTCTTCGGTTTCAAAACCGTCCGTCGGCCCGTCCGCGACGGCGCCCCCCGTCGGGTTCGCGCGCGTCTACGCGGACTCCGGGAAGCGATGGATGAACGACCCGAACGGCACGGTCGCGATCTGGCACCCGGAGGCGCCGCCGGGGTACGTCGCCGTGGGATGCGTCGTCACCCCGGATCACCAGCCCCCGGATCCGACGAAATTCGCGTGCGTCCGCGCCGATCTCGCGGCGCCGTCCGCCGCGGCGCCGGCGCCGCTGTGGTCCAATCACGGCGCGCACAGCAAGCTTGGGAACGAACAGCTCGCGCTGTATCGCACCGGCGTCGCGGGCGGCGCGGGGTGGACCGCGGTGTCGTCGCATTCGCGCGAGGACGTCGAGCACGCGGAGTTTCCGCCGTTTGAGGTGCGTTCTATACACTGGTCCCCGTACGACCGCGTCGGCGTGGTGAACGCCGATCCTTA
>Ga0181560_10000942_pt1 | contig 27159 bp, 27 predicted proteins | sample 011ome_20_FD_133751 | JGI IMG/M metagenome (GOLD analysis project Ga0181560, IMG submission 133751) | Coastal salt marsh microbial communities from the Groves Creek Marsh, Skidaway Island, Georgia - 011509CT metaG (megahit assembly) | ecosystem: Environmental > Aquatic > Marine > Intertidal...
AAGCGACCGTGGCTCAATCACTCATTTGAGTAGTGGACGCCACCACGGCTCGTTGTTCAAATACCAATCGACTGTCTTGGCGAGCCCTGTCTCGAACGTCTCTTGCGGCGTAAAGCCGAGTTCGCGCTCGATCTTGGTTGCGTCGATGGCGTAGCGCCAATCATGGCCCGCCCGATCGGTAACAAATTCGATCAGCGATTCGGCACTGGCCCCATGGGATTGCGGCGCTAGCGGGTAACGATCCGTCAATTGCGGATGCTGCTCAAATTGCGCGTCCATGACTCGGCAGAGATGTTTCACGATATCGATATTGGCCCACTCATTATGGCCACCGATGTTGTAAGTCTCTCCTGCAACATCAGATTCCAGAATCAGCGCAATGCCTCGAGCGTGATCCTCAACATAAAGCCAATCGCGGATATTACTGCCATCGCCGTACACCGGAAGTCGGCCACCATCAAGAATCCGCGTCAGACACAGCGGAATCAGCTTCTCTGGAAAGTGGTAAGGCCCGTAGTTGGTGGAGGAATTGCTGGTGGTAACTTGTAAACCGTAGGTGTGTTGGTAAGCACGAACGAGATGGTCGCTGCCCGCTTTGCTAGCGGAGTAAGGCGAGTTGGGTTCGTAGCGATGGGTCTCGCTAAAAGGCGCTTCGCTCGGTAACAGGGAACCGTAGACCTCGTCAGTAGACACATGGTGGAACCGGTGCTCGCGACCCGAACCAGATAGCCAAGCGCGTCGCGCGGCAGCCAGTAGCGTATGCGTCCCTTCGAGATTGGTATGTATAAACGCATCGGGTCCGATAATTGATCGGTCGACGTGACTCTCGGCGGCAAAATGCACAATGGTGTCGATCTGATGCTCCACCATAACGCCGTCGACCAGCGGCGCGTCACAGATGTCGCCCTCAACAAAGTGAACGCGCCCCGCTTGTTCCAGCGGCGCCAGACTGGCTCGATTACCTGCGTAGGTGAGTGCATCCAACACCACCACGGTGTCGTCAGGATGTGCAGCGACCCAGTGATAAACAAAGTTCACCCCGATAAAGCCCGCGCCACCGGTCACCATCAAAGCCTGCGTCACTGCGTGATACCCCCCTGTTCTGAAAGAGACCCTAGCATGTCCCGCAGTGCCTCGCGCCAGGGGCGTTGGGCTACCCCCAGCACAGCGGCGGTGTCACGTGCATCCAACACGCTGTAGGGGGGTCGTTTTGCTTTGGTAGGAAATGCGGCAGTCGTAATCGGTTCAACAATGACGGGCTCGGTCAGCAGTCCCAGCGATATAGCGTCGTCGCGAATGCCGCAGGCAAATTCGTACCAGGTGATCTCGCCAGCATCAGACCAGTGGAAGATGCCCTGGGCCTCCACATTTAGCACCAGAGACCAACAAATCCCGGCAAGGCCAGCGGCCATCGTCGGGGCGCCTATCTGGTCATTCACAACACGAACAACAGGGCGCTCTTGCATCAGGCGCAGCATCGTCAGGACAAAATTGCGACCAGTTGCGGCATAGACCCAGCTGGTGCGCAAAATCACGTGGTCTGCGCCGCTCGCCTGAATACGATCTTCACCGCGCAACTTGCTGTCGCCATAGACACCCAGCGGTACCGGTGTGGCATCGGTTGGATAGGGTGAACCCGCCCCGCCATCAAAAACAAAATCGGTGGAGACGTGAAGCAGTCGCACGCTGGCTCGTGCGCAGGCGGCCGCCAAATAACCAGGACCATCGGCATTAGTGGCGAATGCCAGATCGGGGTTGTCCTCGGCGTCGTCTACCGCGGTATAGGCGGCGGCATTGATAACTACTTGGGGATTCAGTTGATTTAAGCAGCCTGCGACGGCCTCACGATTCGCGATGTCGCATTCAGCTCTGGTCAGCCCTGTCACCGAAATTTGTGCGGGAGCAGCGTCAGTCAAGGCGCGCCCTAGCTGACCGCCAGCCCCGAGGACCAGCGCTCGCGAAAATTTCACAAACGAGACTCCAGCCATGTCACGTAACGCGCCATGACCTCTTCTGACTCCGGCTCGTGAAAAATTTCGTGGTACAGCCCAGGCCAAAAATCCAGAGACTTGTCCACACTCCCAAGAGACTCGAAGAAGACGCTGGAGCCCTCCGGCCCCGCCATCACATCAGCGTCACCATGGGCAATATAAACCGGCAGCGTGATCTCCCCTGCTCGCGCAATCGCAGCCTCCATGGCATCAAGAATCTCGAGTCCCAGAGACGTGGTGATCTTGCCGTTATAGACAAGCGGGTCGGCAATGTAATCTGCCACCACAGCGGGATCTCTGCTGACTTCGTCGGCATTGAGCGCCAGCATGCCCATCTTGGGCAACACGTAACGCAACAGCCGCCCTATCCAGATAACAAGCGCTGACACGGGGTTAACCGCCGTAAACGCCGGACCCGAGAACATCGCCCCTCGATACAGTTGTTGCGCGTCCAGCAGTGCATGAGCGGAAATCAATCCGCCCATACTGTGACCCAACAAAAACACCGGGGTCCCCGGATACCACTCCTCGATGAGCGTGCGTAACGCCGTCAGCGGTTCAAGATACTCCGAGAACCGGCGAACGTGGGCTCTTACACCGGGAGAGGCACCGTGGCCAATATGATCAGGGCCAACTACTGCAATATCGGCGTCATTAAACCGCGACGCCAACCGATGATAGCGTCCGGTGTGTTCGGCCAAGCCATGCACCAACAACACGCACGCCTTGGCGTCTGTCACCGGCCAGTGCCGGTACTGAATGCCACTGGGGAGACTTTCCATTTGCATCACTCCTATGCCGATGTGGCGCCCATCGGAGGGCTTACCCAAAATGAACGGGAGACGGTGACACCATCACCCGCCCTTCGCCAACGCCCGACAAAACGCCGGCTTAAAGCAACATCAATTTATGGTGCGACGGGTGCCAACCAGTCAGCGTACCCGGACTGAGCACCCCGGACTGCCTCAAAATAAATCCGCTGCAGGGTCTCGGTCACCGGGCCACGGGCGCCACTTCCGATCGTGCGGTTGTCCAGTTCACGAATCGGCACCACTTCTGCTGCGGTACCCGTGAAAAATGCCTCATCCGCTACATAAACCTCATCGCGCGTGATCCGTTTTTCCCTCACCGTAAGACCCTGATCAGCCGCTATGCGCAGAATACTGTCCCTGGTGATGCCCTCAAGACAGGAGGTAAGCTCGGGGGTGTAGAGCACGCCATCGCGAACCAAAAAGAAATTCTCGCCACTCCCCTCCGCCACATAACCCTCGTTATCAAGTAGTAGTGCTTCCTCAAAGCCCGCATCCATTGCCTCGCGCAACGCGAGAATGGAGTTGATGTAATTGCCATTGGCTTTGGCCTTGCACATGGTGATGTTGACGTGGTGACGGGTATAGCTGGAGGTGGCTATGCGAATGCCACGATCTCTTGCCTCAGGATCCATGTAAGACGGCCAAGGCCACGAAGCGACCATAACGTGAGTTTTTAAATTATCAGCACGCAATCCCATCCCCTCGGAACCCAAAAAACACATGGGCCGGATATAAGCCTCATCCAATGCGTTTTCGCGAACGACAGCGCGCTGCGCAGCGTTGAGGGTGTCTTTATCAAAGGGCATCGCCATTCTCAGGATATGAGCAGACCGAAAGAGTCGGTCCGTGTGCTCTTTAAGCCGAAAAATGCTCGTACCGTCAGGGGTCTTATAGGCGCGAACCCCTTCAAAAACGCCTAAGCCGTAATGAAACGTGTGGGTAAGAACATGAACCCGCGCTTCTTGCCAGGGCACCATTTCGCCGTCTAGCCAAATGTGGCCTGAGAGTTTAGAGAGGTCCATAGGGATTCCTTTGCTGCGTCTGTCTTGATCGTTGACTCAAAGTGTTTGAATTCTACCTTGCTTGAGGTCTCGGCAATACGGCCTCTGTTTTGCTACCACTTGCTGTCGCCCGTTACCGTCGGCGGCCTATTCGACGTCAGGGGAAACCCCTCTCAGCGCCAGTCTGCAGTTCGAACCACAATAAGCGAGTTCAGTCTAAGCCAAGGCCTTAACTGCGCCCGCTGATATCAACGGGTGTTGCCCAAGCCTTGGTAGCGGGCACCCACCAGCTGACCACTCTACCAGCGTCAGGAGCCCCCGAGCCTGAGCGAGCGCGAGGTATTGCACCACAAATGCAATATCGACCATACCGCCCGAGTCCAGTCTTGGGGCGGGCTGCACCAATGGCAAGAATAGGGCTTCATGCTCAGTGAGCTGGATGAGGCGTATAACCGATGCGACGACGGCCCTTACCCGTTAGCTGGCAAATGGGCGAATTTCAATGCCCATACACCATCTCGTCATGGCAGCGCACCCGGCGCATCGGCATCAGGCCCTGCTCGCTATGGACGACCAAAACCCCTATACCGCTGTCATTTTTTTCCTTTTTCATCGGGTCATCTCTCAGGTAGGATGCGCGACCCCGGCATGGTTCGCCATGTATACAGCGCCACTGACAGAGATCAAGACGCCCCATGACAGCCACCCAGCACAACATCGAGTGGTTTCGCTACACGGCCCCCTACATCAAGGCGCACCGTGGCTGCACCTTTGTGGTTTATCTGGGCAACGGGTGTCTGAACGCATCGACGCTTACTTCGCTGATCCATGATTTGGCGCTACTGCATTCCCTTGGGGTACGGCTGGTATTGGTTCACGCCACCAGAGCAGCTATAGACGAGGCCCTGAAGATACGGGGTCAGCCCGAGTCATTTCACAATGGGATTCGGATTACGGACGACGCGACCCTTGCCTTGGCCGGCGAAGTAGCCTCGCAACATCGCCTTAAACTTGAACAGCTCATTTCAATGGGGCTGCCCAACACACCGCTGCGCGGCGCCAGAATTCGGGTAATGAGCGGCAATCTGGTGACCGCCCGGCCGCTGGGCATTTGCGAGGGCGTGGACTACCTCCATAGCGGCAAAGTGAGGCGCATTGACTCCAGCGCGATCAACGGGATTTTGGATCATGACGCCATTGCCCTTATCTCCCCCCTGGGGTACTCCCCTGCTGGCGAGCTGTTCAGCGTCAGTGCGAGCGAGATCGCTGAGGCTGTGGCGGTGGCGATTGGCGCGGACAAGTTAATTTTTCTCGACTACCAGGCGGGCCTCACGGATGCCGACGGCGGCTTAATCAGACAATCCACCGTTGCCGATGCAGCGCTGTTAGACATCACCGAGCCGGAACAAAGACGGCTACGCGACACCGCCTGTCGTGCCTGCAGTCAAGGGGTAAAGCGTAGCCACCTGATCAGCTTTGAACGGGAGGGTGCGCTGCTGGAGGAGCTGTTCACCCACGATGGCGCGGGCACGCTGATTGCGCAAAATCCCTATGAGCAGGCGCGATCGGCAGATATCGACGATATCGCCAGTATTGTTGAATTGATCCGCCCCCTAGAAGACAGTGGCGCCTTGGTGAAGCGCTCCAGGGAGCGTTTGGAAGAGGAAATTCATCATTTCACGATTCTGGAGCGCGACGGGCGCGTTATCGCTTGCGCGGCGCTATACCCCCATCACGACGCAAACATCGGTGAAATCGCCTGCGTCGCGACTCACCCAGACTACCGCGGTGCCGGACGCGCTGAGCAGCTTTTGCAGGAATTACTCGCGCAAGCCAGCGCTGAGGCGTTGACCCATGTTTTTGCGCTAACGACTCAAAGCACCCACTGGTTCCTCGAGCAGGGCTTCACCGCCGGCACTCAGGAACAACTCCCTGAAGAAAAACAGCGTTTGTATAATTGGCAACGCAACGCAGCGGTGCTGTTAAAGGCAGTCTGACCCCCAAGGCCAGCCAGTGTTAAGCTAGCGCCCCTTTGCTCACGTCGCCCGGAGAGTTCGATGCCTGACTATCGATCCCGCACTTCTACCGCTGGACGCAATATGGCCGGGGCTCGCGCGCTCTGGCGCGCCACAGGTATGCAAGACGAGGATTTCGAAAAACCGATTATTGCGGTGGTAAATTCTTTCACTCAGTTTGTTCCCGGTCACGTTCATCTCAAGGACTTGGGTCAACTGGTAGCCAGAGAGATCGAAGCCGCCGGTGGCGTCGCCAAAGAATTCAATACCATTGCCGTGGATGATGGAATCGCCATGGGCCACGACGGCATGCTCTACAGCTTGCCCTCCCGCGACCTCATCGCCGACTCGGTTGAATACATGGTGAATGCACACTGCGCCGATGCGATGGTGTGTATTTCTAACTGCGACAAGATCACACCGGGCATGCTGAATGCCGCCATGCGCCTCAACATTCCCGTCGTCTTCGTCTCGGGTGGGCCCATGGAGGCGGGCAAGACCGCACTCTCGGAACACAAGCTCGATCTGGTCGACGCGATGGTCATTGCAGCGGACAGCAATGCCGACGATGCCACGGTTGAAGCCTATGAGCGCTCGGCTTGCCCCACCTGTGGTTCCTGCTCGGGCATGTTCACGGCCAACTCAATGAACTGCCTCACTGAAGCACTGGGCCTCAGTCTTCCGGGTAATGGCTCGCTGTTGGCGACGCACGCGGACCGCGAGCAGTTATTCTTGAGAGCGGGCCGCCTGATAGTGGATCTTGCCCGACGTTGGTACGAGCAGGAAGATGCCACTGCGCTACCGCGTGAAATTGCCAGTCGCCGCGCCTTCGAAAATGCCATGAGCCTCGATATTGCAATGGGGGGCTCTACTAATACGATTCTGCATTTGTTGGCGGCCGCGCAAGAGGCGGGCGTTGACTTTGACATGGCAGCCATCGATGAGCTATCGCGCAAGGTGCCACAATTGTGCAAGGTCGCACCCAGCACGCCCCTTTACCACATGGAGGACGTGCACCGGGCCGGCGGCGTCATGGCCATCTTGGGTGAGCTCGGCAGAGGTGGTCTGTTACACCTCGACTGCCCGACGGTGCACTGCGCCAGCCTGGGGGAAGCTTTGTCCCTCTGGGACATCATACAAACGGAGGACGAGGCAGTGCGGACGCTTTATGCCGCAGGGCCGGCCGGCATCCCTACCCAACAGGCATTCAGCCAAAACCTGCGGTGGCCCAGTCTCGATACCGACCGCGAAGGCGGCTGTGTGCGAGAAATGGCGCATGCTTACTCCCAAGAGGGTGGGCTGGCCGTCCTGTTCGGTAACATCGCGGAGCAAGGCTGTGTGGTTAAGACCGCCGGTGTCGACGACGAGTCGTTGTGCTTTACTGGACCGGCCCATATTTGTGAGAGTCAGGAGGCGGCGGTTGCCGATATTCTGGCAGACAGAGTGCAGGCTGGGGATGTAGTTGTTGTTCGCTACGAGGGTCCCCGTGGTGGACCCGGCATGCAGGAGATGCTTTATCCCACCAGCTACCTGAAATCAAAGGGGCTCGGTAAAGCCTGTGCGTTGATTACCGATGGCCGATTCTCAGGAGGCACCTCCGGTTTGTCCATTGGCCATGTCTCCCCGGAAGCCGCAGGTGGCGGCGCTATTGCATTGATTGAGTCGGGCGATCTTATCGAGATTGATATCCCCGCCAGAACCATCAATGTGAAAGTCGACGACGCGACGCTGGACCAGCGCCGTGCGGCAATGGAGCAACGTGACCGCGCGTGGCAACCAGCGGAGGATCGACCCCGACAGGTCTCTACCGCACTCAAGGTCTACGCCAGCATGGTAACGAGCGCTGACAAGGGCGCCATTCGCGACCAAGCGCTGATCGAGAGATAACGGGCTTGCCCCTCAGCCGCTAACAGATGGCGCTACCTTGTCCGGGCCCGACTCCCCCGGCACCACCGCACCCTGCTCTGTGAGCGCGGCAAGGTCATCGCGCAAAGACTGCAGCTTGCCGCGTAATTTAAGGTCCTGTTTGTCAGTGCGCGCCAGCAGAACATCCCGGGAAAGCTGCAAAATAACTTCGCCGTTGTGATCAATCCCTTCGCGGTAGGCCGGTAGCAGTGCCTCGTCACGCTGAGCGATCAGCTCGCGCACCTGCTCAGGCCAATTCGGGTTAGCCGTAAGAAGAATATCGGATAGCGCCTCAATCCAGACGCGGCGATCCTCCAACCAAAATCGATCCAGACGTGTCATGGCATTCACGCCAAGCGCGATGCGGTCCGTTTGCTCATTGGCCAGTGGGCCCATATAACGACTGAGCTGTTTATCAAACCGCGCTTCCAGATCCTCGCGGTATTCAGCATCGCTACGCGCTAATCGATCGGCCTCGAACTCCTCCTGTCTGGCCATCAGATTCTCAACGAACTCAGCGCGCTGCTCGGGACGCAGGTCCTCACCGGTGCTGAGCAACAGCTCTAGAAAGGGGTCTTGAAAACGGATAGCGGCTGATTCAATGCGTTCGGCCATGTGACGTGTGGCATCAAGGGGCACGCCATCGTCAAGAATCTGCAATGCGTCATCGAGAAGTTCAACATAAGCCGGGAGCTCTTCTCGACGGTGCCATTCCAGAAATGCGTCCAACCTCACGTCAAAACGCTGGCGCTGATCGCGATCGAGCGTTACATAGTCATCGAGGTACCAGCGTACGAGGATGTCCACGCGGTTGTAGATAAATTGCGTGGCGGAGCATCCGCCGCGTGCAAGCAACAGGACACACCATGCCAATACCCGGCCTGCCCGCGAGCCCACCGTGACAGCGCGCTCACCCCCAATACGTTGTCCCACTGTGGTTGAGCCACAACTGTGGCGCCCGAGCATCATAAGGCGACACCCCTCAACGCACGAGCATTAAAAAGCGTAATCAGGCGGCCTCGGCCAGGACCAGTCCGCGCCCATCGAGTGCTGAAAGAATCGCCGCGAGCGAGGCCTGCACAATATCGTGGCTGCGGCCGACACCGCAGGGCCGCTCGCCATCGATGTTCAATTGCACGTAACACACAGCCTCCGCGTCAGCGCTCTGTCCCAAGGTATGCTCAGAATACTCTACCAAAACGATGTGTCGTCCGGTGAAAGCCTCCATCGCCTGTACAAAGGCGTCGACCACTCCATTTCCCTGCCCCTTCAACGCCACTTCACCCTGTGGACCGTGCAGGGTGACCTCCAGACCGTCGGATTCATCCTGCCGCGACAGCTGATAGTTCCCCAGCCGCCACCGCTCAGCGGTACTCAGATAGGTATCACTAAAGAGCTGAAAAATGTCATCGCTGGATACCTCAGCCTCGCTGTCCTCAGCCAACCCCTGAACCGCGGCACCGAAGTCCACCTGCAGCCACCGCGGCAACTCCAGCCCATAATCACGCCGCAGCACATGGGCGACACCCCCTTTACCCGACTGGCTATTAATACGAATCACTTCCTGATACGTGCGGCCGATATCAGCAGGATCAATGGGCAGATAGGCCACATCCCACGCCGAACCCTCATCACGCTTGGACAAACACTTGTGTATAGCATCCTGATGACTGCCCGAAAACGCAGTGAAAACCAGCTCACCCGCATAAGGGTGTCTGGGGTGGACCGGAAGCTGCGTGCACTCACGGGCAACCGTACAGATTTCGTCCATGTGCGTGAAATTGAGTCTGGGGTCTACGCCCTGGCTGTAGAGATTCATGGCCATGGTCATGATGTCCATATTGCCGGTGCGCTCACCATTGCCAAGCAAAGTACCCTCGACGCGGTCTGCGCCGGCCATTACACCCAGCTCTGCCGCTGCGACAGCACATCCGCGATCGTTGTGGGTATGCAGCGAGATAATGAGCGCGTCACGGTTTTTAACATGGTCACAAAACCACTCAATCTGATCGGCATAAATGTTGGGCGTGCTCATCTCCACCGTTGCCGGTAAATTGATGATGACCGGTCGTTCCGGTGTCGGGGCCAGCACCTCATTCACAGCATCACAAACGGAGACGGCGAAATCCAACTCGGTGCCGGTGAAGCTCTCGGGGCTGTACTCAAACACCCACTCGGTCTCGGGCCGGGCATCCGCCGCCTCCTTGATCAGGCGAGCCCCGTTCACCGCTATATCGCGAATACCCTCGCGATCGAGACCAAAGACATACTCTCGTTGCACCGTCGAAGTACTGTTATAAAAGTGCACCACGGCGCGCTTCACGCCCTCCAGTGCCGCGAAGGTCTTCTCGATGAGGTCCGGCCTGGCCTGTGTCAGTACCTGAACGGTGACGCCCTCAGGAATACGCTTCTCTTCGATCAACTTGCGCAAAAATGCAAAGTCGTGGCTGGAGGCGGAGGGGAACCCCACCTCAATCTGCGTGAAGCCGATAGACAGTAGCAACTCCCACAACCGCAGCTTTTGCTCCGCATTCATGGGCTCCACCAGTGCCTGGTTCCCATCCCTGAGATCGACCGAACACCACTGGGGTGATTGTCTGATAAGGGCGTCTGGCCAGCGCCGATCCTGCTTGGCGATGGGCTGGAAAGCACGGTATTTGCGATGGTCAAAGCGAATATCTGTCACGGCGAGGGTCCTACATCCGGTCTGCGGAGCTCAGTGTACCTACGGCGGGCGGGGGTTAATCACCTTTTTTCAGCTTAATTGGCATTAAATGAGTTTTTTTCACTAATTTTTGATATTTTATTGCCATGTTTTGCTAATAATTTCCGATTCTATGAATAATTCACACTCTAGTTTGGATCGCATGGACCATCGGATCCTACAGGTCCTGCAGGAAGATGCCGGTCTTAGCAACCTGGAACTGGCAGAGCGTGTTGGGCTATCGGCCACCCCCTGCGCAAGGCGGGTGAAACGGCTTATCGCAGAGGGCGTGATTACACATCAGGTGGCGATGGTTGATCCGAAAAAGTTGGGGCTAAACCTCACCGCCCATATCAGCGTGACGATGGATCGACACACACCCGACCGCTTCACGCTCTTTGAGCAGACGATCTCGCAACTGCCAGAGGTGGTGGATTGCTGCGTGGTAACGGGCCAGAGCGCCGACTACCTGCTGAAAGCGGTAGTCAGAGATATGGCGCACTACGAACAGTTTCTATTAGGTAAACTCACCCGGATTGAGGGTGTGACAGGGGTTCACTCCAGCTTTGAACTGCGGCGCGTGGTAACGCGCACCGCCGTCTCTGCCCCTGAACCGGGGCGCTAGCGCGCCGCGAGCTCTCTCTCTACCAAATGTTGGGCAATCTCGAGCATATTGGTCTGGTTGCCCGCACCCCGCGTCTCGATCAGGTACTTGCCTGCGACCATCAATGTGGGCGTACCCGACACCTTGGCCGAGCGGGCTCTGGCATCAGCCTGCCTCACCTGTGAATCAACGCCAAAGGAGTCAAAGGCTTTATCAAACTTAGTGGGGTCGACGCCATTGTCTTCGAACAGATCACGCAACTCCAATCGAGAGACGAGTCGTTTGCGCTGCACATGCATCGCATCAAAAATAACCGGATGCATCACCGCTTTCACACCCAGCACCTCCGCAATATAGAACGCTTTGGCATGCATGCGCATGGGCTCGTTCCACACCGCAGGGGACGGCTTCACCACTGCGCCATCAGGCAGCTGTTTTCCCCACGCGGTCAGCATGGGCTCGAAGGTATAGCAATGGCCACAGCCGTACCAAAAAAACTCAGTGACCACGACGTCGTCTGACGCACCCACCGCAACAGGAGGCGAAATCACTTGGTAATGCTGGCCCTCCACCCACTCGCCTTCCGCCATCAGGCGAGGGCTGAAGGTGGCACTGAGAAACATCGCTACCACCAGCAGTGGAGATGTAATACTACGCAGATGGATAAATGACATGGGCTATCCCTCCTTGGACGTCATTCTTGGGCTACCCGGTTACGCTCAGAAAGCGGATCAGGAATTGGGTTGCAAGCCAGCAATATAACTCGCGACCGCTTCGATCTCCATATCGCTCATGCGGAAGGCTGTGGTACGCATGATCTTAGCTTCGCCCCCGTTGGTGCGGCCCGTGGGATCCTCATAGCCCTTACGGAACATCTTAAGCTGCGCGGCAATATAATCCGCATGCTGACCTCCCAATGCCGGGTAGCCCGCAGGGCCATTACCGTTACCGGTAGGGCTGTGGCACCCCGAGCACGCCGGGACTTGTCGCTCCGCGATACCGGCCAGATAGACCTTGCGGCCCAGCGCAACTTTGTCGGGATCTGCCTGACTGCCCGTACGCGGCTGCGCATCATAAAAAGCGGCGATGTCTGACAGGTCCTGATCTGACATGTTGTCAACCTGGCCCGCCATCAGCGCCACGGGGCGACGCCCATCACGAATATCCTTCATTTGTTTCAGCAAATACTTGTGGCCAAGGCCTGCAAGCTTCGGAAAAGTGGGTACGGCGCTATTCCCATCCACGCTGTGACAAGCAACGCAGGTGGCAGCTTTCGCCTGACCCGCGGCGACATCCCCGCTAGCGGCGAGTGTCGTTGGGGACACGAGCATCGACAGCAAAGCCGCGAAGCCGAAGGTCGTTGGTATCACTAACTGGCGCATAGAATTCCCCATCATCCTTGGAGAGCCGACCACTTGATGCCAGCAGGGGCTCTCTTTCCGTTCTATTCGTTGGCGTTTACTGAGGTGTCGCCATGTAGGTGATCAATGCGGCGTAATCTTCGTCGCTACAGCTATTGCACAATCCGCCCGGGGGCATGGCATTGAGGCCATTGCGCACCGACGCGACCAGTGCGTCCATACCTTTTTCGAGCCTGGGGGCCCAGGCATCCGCGTTGCCGGTGGCAGGAGCACCTGCCACGCCCACCGCATGGCACGCGCCACACGAGGCGGCGTATTGAGGTGGAGGATCGCCTGCAAGCGCGGCGGGGGCAGTAAGGGTGGCCATGGCACAAACCAACAGAGCCTTATTGCAAATGGATGTCATAGATTTCATGGTCAAACCCTCTACTAAATCGAACACTAATGCTGTCAGCGGCAACCTGAACGTTTGCCGTTACCCACTCTGCTTCTACGAAGCCGCCAGTGAACCGGCTCAGGCGCCCAAACGCTACTTTTCTCCGCGACCTCAACAGCGCCTATAGAACCACGGTCCTGGTATTACACCTGTCAGTACCGCCAGTACAATCGCTTTTTGGGGTCGTGCCCCAAAGAGCGTGGCATTATAGACGTTCCGCGTCCGGGCACAAATCGCAAAATGAATGACCTCAGCGCCGCTCCGCCACCAGCGAACTTCCGCAATGCTGCGTTCTTACAAAGCGCAAGCGCGATTGAAAATGCCCCGTCTGATTACGGCTGGGAAGTGGCCTTCGCCGGTAGATCAAATTCCGGGAAGTCCAGTGCAATCAACACATTAACAGGGCAAAAAAAGCTGGCCAGAACCTCCCGTACGCCAGGACGGACGCAACTTATCAATTTTTTTGCCTTAAGTGACAACCAGCGACTGGTTGACCTGCCCGGCTATGGATTCGCCAAAGTACCCTTGGCGGTCAAGAAAAAATGGAATCAGCAACTGGAGCGCTATCTGCAACGCCGTCAAAGCCTGCGGGGCTTGATCATGTTAATGGACATTAGGCATCCGCTTACCGAGCCCGACCAGCAGATGCTGGGCTGGGCAATAACGGCCGATATGCCGGTGCATATTCTGCTGACCAAGTCTGACAAGCTAAAGCGAGGACCCGCGCAAAATACGCTGCTGTCAGTGCGTCACCAACTCTCCGCCCACAAGGCGCTGGTGAGCGTGCAGCTCTTCTCCTCGTTAAAAGGCCTTGGTGTTGACGAACTCGGGCGTCAACTGAACCGCTGGCTTACCGATGACTCGGTACTCGAGGGGGACGAGACACCCTAGCACTTAGTGAGCCTCATCCCAGTTAGCGCCAACCCCCACGTCCACGACCAAAGGCACATCCAACAACCCCACCCCTGACATCAGCTCACTGACTTTCAGGCCGACCTCTTCGGCTGCACTGGTATCGACCTCGAAGACAAGCTCGTCGTGCACCTGCATGATCATGCGAGCAGGGGTCTGAGATACATCGAGCCAGGCATCCACCGCCAGCATCGCCTGTTTAATCATGTCTGCGGCGGTACCTTGCATGGGCGCATTGATGGCGGTTCTCTCAGCTGCCTGTTGCCGCTGGCGATTGCGCGCATTGATTTCGGGCAAATACAAACGACGCCCCCGCAGCGTCTCTACATAACCCTTCTCATGGGCCAGCGCGCGTGTTCGGACCATGTAATCCGCAACGCCTGGATAACGATCAAAATACAAATCAATGTATTCCTGCGCTTCGTTGCGACCCAAGCCCAGCTGCTTGCCCAGGCCGAACGCAGACATGCCGTAAATCAGCCCAAAGTTTATCGCTTTAGCCTTGCGCCGCTGATCTCCTGACACCTGATCGATGCCGACGCCGAACACCTCTGCCGCGGTCGCACTGTGCACGTCGAGGCCCTCTGCAAATGCAACGAGTAAACCAGGGTCTTGTGATAAATGCGCCATGATGCGCAGTTCAATCTGGGAATAATCGGCGGCTAGAATCTGACACCCAGGCGCTGCAATAAAGGCCTGGCGAATGCGTCTGCCTTCCTCAGTGCGAATGGGTATGTTCTGCAGATTGGGATCGGATGAAGACAAACGCCCGGTGGCGGTCACGGCCTGATGATAGGAGGTGTGCACACGCCCGGTTCTGGGGTCGATCATCTCAGGTAACTTGTCCGTGTAAGTTGATTTCAGCTTACTCAGACTGCGGTACTCCATCAGCACGGCGGGTAATGGATAATCCAGCGCCAGTTCGGCCAGCACGTCCTCTGCGGTAGACGGGGCCCCCTTGGGAGTCTTCTTTAATACGGGTAATTCCAGCTGGTTAAATAAAATCTCGCCTAACTGCTTTGGCGAACCCAGATTAAAAGGCCCGCCGGCCAGCTCATGGGCCTGAGACTCCAGCGTGAGCATGCGTTCCCCCAGCTCTCGACTGTGGGTGGCCAGCGTGTCACGGCACACCAGGGCGCCGTTTCGCTCAATGCGGGACAACACAGGGACCAAAGGGATCTCCAGCTCACGGTAAAGCGTGGATAACGCTGACTCCTGATCGAGCTTTGCCGACAGGTGCTGATGTAACCGGAGCGTGACCTCGGCATCCTCCGCGGCATAGGGCGCCGCTCGCTCGATGGGCACCTGATTGAACGTAAGTTGCTTCGCGCCCTTACCCGCAATATCCTCAAAATGGATGGTGCGCTGACCCAGATATTTCAATGCCAGCGAATCGAGATCATGGCGGCTACCCGTCGCATCGAGCACGTATGATTCCAGCATGGTGTCATCGTGAATGCCACGCAAAGTAATACTGTGATTGGCAAGCACATTGGCGTCGTATTTCAGGTGCTGGCCGACTTTGGCGACCTGGTCATCCTCAAGTAGCGGCTTTAACGCATTCAGCACGTGATCCCGCCCCAGCTGATCGGGGGCACCCGGGTAGTCATGAGCGAGAGGAACATAGGCAGCGGCACCCACCTCCACGGCAAAAGAAACCCCGACCACCTCAGCAACCATGTAATCAAGGCTGGTTGTCTCAGTATCAAAGGCAATCAGGGTCGCATTGTTTAAGCGGGCCAACCACGCATCAAAAGTCGCTTGATCCAAGATGGTCGTGACGTCTACCCCGTCGCAGGCCAGTGCGGATACGGCGGAGGGCATGTCGTTCTCAGTATCGTCGCCGGCTACCTGAGGTATCACATCATCAGCGCACTGCAACAGCGCATCCAGCCAAGTCTTGAACTCCAACTCGCGAAACAGGGCAATTAAGGCATCCTGATCAGGCGGGTTTGAGTCAAGATCACCCTCCGCGAGGCCAAGGTCGCAATTGGTTTTGATGGTTGCCAACTCATAGCTCAGCTCGGCGTCGCCGCGTGCCCCTTCCAGCTTGCTGGCGAGGCTTTTTGCGCCTCGAATCGGTAACTCCGCCACCGCGTCCAGCTGGCGGTAGATCGCGTCGATTCCCCCGAGGTGCTGGAGCAATGCGGTGGCCGTTTTCTCGCCGACGCCGGCCACGCCGGGAATATTGTCGACTTTGTCACCCATGAGAGCGAGCAAATCAATAATCAGCTTGGGGGGCACACCGAATTTCGCCACCACGCCATCGTGGTCCATGGTTGTGTTATTCATGGTGTTGATGAGTGTCACGTGGTCGTTGACAAGCTGCGCCATATCTTTGTCACCGGTGGAGATGACGACGGCTCTCGCGTTGGCGGCCGCCTCCACCGAGAGCGTCCCTATGACATCGTCAGCCTCGACGCCGCTAATACAGATCAAGGGCAGACCCATGGCGCGGATAGTTTGGTGGATGGGCTCTATTTGTTCCCGGAGTTCCTCGGGCATGGGTGGGCGATTGGCTTTGTACGCGGAATAAATCTCATTGCGGAAAGTGGGTCCCTTGGCATCAAACACCACCACTACCTGATCGCCCGCATAGTCTGCTACCAGCTTACGGATCATACCGATCACACCCTTGGCAGCACCGGTATTAAGCCCTTTCGAATTTGTGAGTGCGGGCAGCGCGTGAAAAGCCCGAAAGAGGTACGAGGATCCGTCGACCAGAATCAGCCGGTTAGTCATGGGTTTGATGCTCCCACAAATACTGTGTGGATCGTAAGGTTACCCGCATTTTGGGAATATCGAGCGGCGCTCTGAAAAAACCGTGGTAATCACCCCGCGGGTTCATCAACACCACATTCGCAGTGTGCTCCATTTGATAATCACCATCGGGCTCACTGAGCTTGCGAAACGGGGCATTCAGGCGCTGGGCAAAGCTCAGGATTGCGGTGAAGTCCCCGGTAACGCCAAGGAATTCCGGATGAAAATAAGGTACATACTCCGATAGTCGCTCGGGCGTATCGCGCGCAGGATCAACCGACACCATAACCACCTGCGTCGCCTCAGCCTCGGTATTAGCAAGCTGCGACTTGAGATCGGCGAGCTCCACCATGGTGGTCGGGCAAATATCTGGGCAGTGAGTGAATCCAAAAAAAACCAGAGTCCAGCGACCCAACAGCTGGGCGCGGGAAAACGATTTGCCCTTATGGTCCAGCAACTCAAATTCGCCGGGATCCCTTGGCGTGTCGAACAAAAACAACCCATTTGCGCGGGTCTCTGCCAAGCTCATTACTCTGGGTTCACCCACACGATGAACAAAGCTTGCGACGATCAAGAAGATAAAGACCAAGACGCCCGCTATAGTCCACCGAACCCCGCGAATTTTTGAATCACTCACGGGCCTTGCCTACCTCGCCGTCCAAGCCTGCCAGCAGGACCGAGACAGGTCTTGCTGAGCCGGACGCTCTAAGTGACTCCAGGGAGTCTCGTTGCCGCCATCTGGTATCCGCATCAGAGCCGATCCCCCATCAGGCGCCAGAGTGCTTTAACAGGAATTTCAAATCGCTAATCACGTCTTTGTAATTCAAATCGTCGGACATGCGCATCATGATCCAGCCAGCGGGATCCACGACATACCATTGGGATGGCAAGGCGCTAACCTTCAAAGCCAGGTCATCGAGCGTTGCCGGAGGTAGCGTCAAGGGCATCAGTCCGCGATGTTCCCGAGCCAACCACTGGGCGAAAACACCCGACGCTGGCTTGTCGCTCTGCACCAGACCGGCGTTGCCAAGAAAAACCGCGTCTGGCGGGGTATCGCTTAATAGTACGCGGTCTACACGATTAAAGTCCTTACCCAGTGCCACATGAATTTGTCGGGTCTGATACAGCTGCTTCTCGCAAACCGCGTCGCAGGTGTTGCCCCGCTGGACCACGACAAGCCGCCATTTAACCGGCAGGTCACGCCATACAACTTCTGCAACACCCTCGTGAAGGAATACCATGTCGCTGACTGATCGGGGGGGAGTGATCAGGTCGCCGTGGTTGGCGGTACCGAGGCGATCTACTGCGTTCAGGTAACCTGCGTCTACAGTCCACCACAGCCCGGTGGCAGCCAACATCGTCGCAATCGGAATGCCAGCGATAAGCAACAGCACGCGTCGCCCCTGTCGCTGCTGCGGGGCCACTTCAACCCGACTCATGTTGCGCCCGAACCGGAAAACAAGGCCCGGACGTTGGTCAATTGCAAAACCCCAATCACCGCCAAAACAGCAGCCATTGCGAACCACTGCACCGCATACCCGATATGTTTGGCAGGCGATTGGTTGACTACCGGCCACTCCGCCTCCAACGCGGCAGGGGAGTCGGGCACAATCCTAATCTCAACCGGCAACACCTCACGCTGAGTCAACGCTGCAAGTGACTCGCTCCACTGATCCCAATACAGTGTTTGCACTACAGCGGGAAGCGTCTCGGGTGGCACCGGTTTTTGCATCAAGAGGGGCTTGCCTGCGGGAACGTAGACCCTACCCTCAATAATCTGCGTCTCGGGTGACAACTGGGGCTTTGGCTGGGTCCTGCGGGACGGATCGCCGGGTAGCCAACCCAAGTTCACTGGGATCAGCAAGTCTTGCGCTTCGGCCAGCGCGACCACTTGATACCCCACCTGCCCCCGATGAATGCGATTGTCGAGCAGCAGATAGTCCTGCGGTACGAATCGCCCCTCCCAACGGACAGCACGATCAATCCACTGGTCCACCTCACCCTTGAGGACGTCCTCAAAAATGGCTTGCGGCGCGACGGCGGGTAAGGCACTCCGCGCCTGCCAGCGCGTCTCAAGCTCCGCCTTCTCTTCTGCTCGGCCCAGCTGCCAAAAGCCTAGATTGAGTAATAGGGCAAACAACACTGCCCCCGCCACTGCGGCGCGCACATCTCCCCTCACGATCAGAGGGCCTAATGTTTGGTTAAACTGCATACCGGTAACCCGCCAGATAGTTGCAGGGCCTCGAAACCCGCAGCGAATGACCCCATAAGGGCACGCCCATGCTGAAGCTCATTATCATTCTGCTCATGATAGCGCTCGTAGCGAGCCTTGCCACGGGCTTGGTTTTTCTGATGTCCGACCAGGGCAATGCAAAGCAACGACGACTGTTTCACTCCCTCGGCGTGCGTCTTGGGCTGGGCGCGTGCCTCATCGTCGTTATTGCCTACGGCGTCATTACGGGGCAATTGGGTCATCGGAACCCCTGGGACCCGGGTCCCGGGCTATCGCAACCCTCGCAATAAGCCGCTCGCCAGAACCGCGCAGCGCTCTGGCCAAAGTCAGAGCCTGCGTGAGTGTTTGCGGCGCTAACAAGCTCGCAAAAAAGCGGCACTGCGCGCCCACACCACGAACGATTAATCAGAGAATGTAGACAAACAGAAAGAGAAACACCCAGACAACGTCGACAAAGTGCCAGTACCAGCTTGACGCCTCAAACCCAAAGTGGTCCGTCGCGGTGAAATGCCGGTTCTTAAGCGAGCGCACCAATTGCACCAACAACATGGTCATACCCATTGCGACGTGAAAACCATGAAAACCAGTAAGCATAAAAAACGTCGAGCCGTAGATGCCGGAATTGAGCGTCAAACCAAAGTCTGCATAGGCCTCGTAATACTCAGCAGCCTGCAAGACGAGAAACACCAGCGCCAAACCAACTGTGATACCCAGCCAACGATTGAATTTCTGGCGATCATCTGCAAGCAGGGCCGTGTGCGCGACGTGCACCGTGGCACTAGATGACAGCAAAATCAGCGTGTTCCACATCGGCAACCAGGCGTACCAGGCGTGAGCGTCCGCAGGGGCCATCGACTTTTCCTGCGAGACAAAAGCACCGTTATTCGCTATCACCTGGGCATCAACACCGCCCACGACCTCCTGCGGCGTGCTCACTGGGGGCCAGCTGAACTCGAAACCAGGCCAGAGCAGTCCACTCATCCGCCCACCATCCCCTTCGCCAGCGAGCCAGGGACCAGCAAACTGGCGAACGTAGAGCAGTGCACCGAAGAAGGCTGCAAAAAACATCACCTCGGAAAAAATAAACCAGAACATACCCAACACATAACTCTGATTTAGCTGACCACTATTCATGCCAGCCATGTTTTCCTTGATCACCGTTCCAAACCAGCTCGCCAGTGTCAGCACAAAAAACACAAGACCTGCCGTAAGCACCCAGACGGAATTCGACGCCTCTTGTTCTCTACCGTAGGTCATGTCATTGAGCACCAATGCGGCGCCAAATACCGATAGGACCAGTCCGATCGTAGCCCGAACGGCCAAACTTGAGGACTCGGGAACGTAGTACTTTTCGTATCCCTGAGCGGTGCTGGTATCGCTCGCCATAATTCTCTCCTGACAGGCTGCCGCTAAAATGCACCAGCCAAGCCATCCTGACCGGTGCTCGTGATATCGAACAAGGTGTAGGACAGCGTGATGGTATGAATATCCGCAGGCAATTCCTGATCAACAATAAACTGCAAAGGCATTTCTGCGGTAGATTGCCCCGCCAGTGCCTGCTGGTCGAAACAAAAACACTCGGTTTTGTGAAAATACGCGGCCGCTCTGCTGGGCGAGATGCTGGGTATAGCTTGGGCGGTCATTTTGGCGCTGGTGGGATTCGCCGCATGAAACACCATGCCGTTCGCCGCGCCCGGATGCACGCGCATGACGCGGGCGTCGGGGACGAAAGACCAGGGCATGTCATCGTTGTTGATCGCAACAAACTGGACCGTTACCTGACGGTCCGTATCGACCTTAACCGGCACCGACGTGTAAGCCTGGCCGGACGTCTTCCCGTTGATGCCCAATGCATCGCATAAAACGTCATACAAGGGCACCATCACCACGAAAACAAAGGCGAACATCACCACCGCAACCGCCAACAACTTTAGTGCGGTATCGGTGGCAGGCGCGTTACTCAGACGAAGACCAGGCATAATCAGAGACGCTATAACGACGCTGCGATCTTCATTTAGAAGGTTCCCACAGGCTTAGGCACCCGTGGGGGCTCCTCAAAGGTGTGGTAAGGAGCCGGCGTTGCAACTGTCCACTCCAGCCCTTCAGCCCCATCCCAGACCTTTTCTTCAGACACGCGCTTGCCCGCGACAATGGTGGCAATCACGTTGTAGAGAAATAAAAGCTGGGAGGCGCCGTAAATAAATGCGCCGATCGACGACATCATATTGAAGTCGGCAAATTGCAGGGCGTAATCGGGGATCCGCCGCGGCATGCCGGCGAGTCCGACAAAGTGTTGCGGAAAAAAAGTAATGTTAAAGCCGATGAAGGAGATCCAGAAGTGGGTCTTGCCCATGGACTCGTTATACATCCGCCCACACCACTTCGGCAGCCAATAATAGATGGCGGCTGTCATGGAAAATACGGCGCCCGCCACCATCACATAATGGAAATGTGCGACCACAAAATAGGTATCGTGATATTGAAAATCAGCTGGGGCGATCGATAGCATGAGACCCGTAAAGCCGCCCAGCGTGAACAGCACTAGAAACCCTATGCAAAACAGCATTGGCGTCTCGAAACTGAGCGCTCCACGCCACATCGTAGTGACCCAATTGAAAACCTTCACTCCGGTTGGCACAGCAATCAGCATGGTCGCGTACATAAAAAAGAGTTCACCGGCCACAGGCATACCTACCGTGTACATGTGATGCGCCCAGACAACAAATGACAAAAATGCGATGGACGCTGTGGCATAAACCATTGACGCGTACCCGAAGAGCGGCTTTCGGGAGAACGCCGGGATAATCTGCGACACGACGCCGAAAGCCGGGAGAATAATAATGTAGACCTCGGGATGCCCAAAGAACCAGAAGATATGCTGGAAGAGCACCGGATCGCCGCCACCAGCGGCCGAGAAAAAGCTGGTGCCAAAATGAATATCCATCAACATCATGGTGACCGCGCCTGCCAATACCGGCATCACCGCCACCAAAAGAAACGCAGTGATAAGCCAGGTCCAGACAAACATTGGCATCTTCATGTAGGTCATCCCAGGCGCGCGCATATTCATTACCGTGGCGATGATGTTGATCGACCCCATAATGGATGACACACCGAGAATGTGAATTGCGAAAATAAAGAAGGTGACCGAGGGTGGCGCATAGGTGGTAGACAAGGGCGCGTAAAAAGTCCAGCCAAACGCGGGCGCTCCGCCCTCCATAAACAGCGTCGAGGCCAACATCAAAAACGCGGGCGGCAAAATCCAGAAACTCCAATTGTTCATTCGCGGTAATGCCATGTCGGGCGCGCCAATCATCATTGGAATGAGCCAGTTCGCGAGGCCAACAAAGGAAGGCATGATTGCGCCAAACACCATGATCAACCCGTGCAGGGTGGTCATCTGATTGAAAAAGCCAGGCTCTACTAGCTGCATTCCAGGCTGAAACAACTCCGCCCGAATGACCATGGCGAAAAAGCCGCCCAGCAAGAACATGGCGAATGAGAACCACAGGTACATGGTGCCGATGTCCTTGTGATTGGTCGTGAACAACCAGCGCGTAACGCCGCTGGCAGGTCCGTGATGATGATCACCCATGGGCTTTGCTCCTGTTAACCGTTTTTGCCGCCGGCAACGTCACCGGGCTGGACGATATCGCCTGTGTTATTTCCGAAGGCATTGCGCTGGTAGGTCAGCACCGCGGCCAACTCGACCGCAGACAACTGTTCGCCAAAGGCCTGCATCGCCGTTCCAGCAACGCCGTCTGCCACCAGCGCCATGTGGGTCGCGAGGTCGCCAAGCACAACTGGGCTGCCTGCTATGGCCTTGCCCACACCGCCCTCTCCACTCGCGCCGTGGCAAGCCAGGCAGGCAGCGTCGTAAACTCGCTTGCCTTGGTCCATAAGCTCATCAACGGACAGGGTTTGTGTGGCAAGCTGGGACTGCGCGGCCGCAATGCCACGCTTGGCTGCCATCCAGCTGTCAAACTCGTCACGGGACACCGCGTGAACTTCCACCGGCATAAAGCCGTGATAAGCGCCACAGAGCTCGGTGCACTGGCCCCGGTATATGCCCTCTTCAGGAACACGCGTCCACGCTTCGTTAATGAAGCCGGGAATGGCATCACGCTTTACCGCAATCTCGGGAACCCACCAGGAATGAATCACGTCGTTAGCGGTAACGAGAAAACGCACCTTGGTGTGTGTCGGAATGACAAGGGGCTCATCGACTTCGAGCAGATAGTTTTCGCCCTTGTTCTGGGTGTTGTAGATTTCTTCTTGCGGCGTCGCCAAATTGGAAAAAAATGAAACCGTTTCCCCAGCATCATCCAAGTATTCGTACTTCCACTTCCACTGATAGCCAGTGATCAGGATATCGAGCTCCGCCTCGTCGTTGTCGTAAACTTCAAGCAAGGTCGAGGTCGCGGGGAACGCCATGCCAACCAAAATGAGAAAGGGCACGACTGTCCAGGCGACTTCAACCTGGGTGCTCTCGTGAAACTGCGAAGCTTGGTGGCCCTTCGACTTTCGGTGCGCGAATATGGAGTAGAACATCGCGCCAAATACAAGCGCGCCGATACCAACACAGATCCACATAATGAGCATATGCAGCTCAAAAATATTGGCGCCAATCTCGGTGACACCGGGTGACATATTGATCTGGTTTTCAGCCACGGAGAATGGCGCTAACGCAACCAAAACCGCTCCTGAGAAAACGCTGCGCATCTCGTGAGTACTCCATTTTCGTATGGATGGCACGCTATCCCGCGCCATCGGGGGGCAAAAAGCGCGGGATTATAGCGAATCTAATGACAAAGCCACGGGCGCTTGGTCACGACTCGGTGGGCGGCGCGTTTGGTGCGGCGGCGGAATTATGAATACTAATGCTTTTTAATAATTAAGCGCATGAGTCATGGTTATGTAACGGGCTGCTGAGCGGTGATTGCGCCGCTACCGTCAAGCCCCCCACATTTAGCTATCGAGAATCTTAATAGGGTCCGCAGCGGCTTCTACCCTCCTCGCTACTGCTCGTGTGACGCGGGTGGGTGGCGGCACCAATTGGCCGGCAGGCCGGCTCTCAGAAAAATCGCAAACCACGCACCGCCTGACGTCCTGGCCCGCGTCAATCACCATGCGATCCTCGGCCTGGCATTGTGGACAAACAGCGCCCGAAATGAAGCGCGGCCGCTGATTGGGTTCGGGCCCGGAATCCGACATACTCTGCGCTCGCTCGGTAGAAGAACCGGGATAGTGTAGCAATCTCAAGCCATCGCTGGAGCAACGTCTTGTCTAACATCGACTTTAGAGGCCCTGTAAACGTACGCGCGGTGCTAGGTGTGACTCCCCGCCTGGGTAATCGCGTCATGATCGACCCAACAGCGGTCGTCATGGGTGACGTTCATCTGGGTGATGACTCCAGCGTGTGGCCCCACGCAGCAATGCGCGGTGACGTTCAGGTTATTCGCATAGGCGCCAGAACTAACATTCAAGATGGTGCGGTACTGCACGTGACCCATGACGGGCCATATAACCCCGGTGGCTATCCACTCAACATCGGTAATGACGTCACCATCGGCCACCGCGCGCTGCTCCACGGCTGCAGCGTCGGTGATCGGGTGCTGGTGGGTATGGGTGCGATTGTGATGGACGCCGTCACCGTCGAGAACGAGGTAATGATCGCTGCCGGGGCGCTGGTGACTCCGGGCAAAACGCTACGGAGCGGCTTCCTCTACGCGGGGAGCCCCGCGAGAGAACTGCGACCACTGAGCGAGGAAGAGCGCCAGTTTTTACCCTATAGCGCGGCCGGCTACGTGTCACTCAAAGACCGCTACCTCTCCACACAACCCTGATTCGACTCAATCCCCTTGCAGAGAAGATAACAGGGGCTGCGTCTGTGGGTATTCCCCCAGCCATAGGAAGTAGCTCTCTGCCGCCTGCTCGACGAGCATTCCCAGACCATCCCGCACATCGCCGGCACCCTGCTCTCGGGACCACGCCAAAAAAGGCGCCGCCGCCTCGCCATACGCCATGTCGTAACAAACACACCCCCGCGCCAGAGCGAGAGAAGCCGGTAATGCCGGCATATCGCCCGATAAGCCGGTGCTGGTCCCGTTGATGATGACGTCCCAAGCCATGGCGTCAGCTGTTTCGTAGCCTCCGCCACTGACGTTGGCGCTGCTATCGCGCCAGAGGGCGGCGAGCGCCTCCGCACGGCTGGCGGTTCGATTGACCACATGAACTGAAGACGGATCTTCCGCCAGTAGCGCTGACATAACGCCCTTCACGGCACCGCCCGCACCCAAAATCAGGATACGCGCGCCACCCAGAGACCATCCTGCGTTGCGCACCATATCGGTCACGAGACCTTTGCCGTCGGTGTTATCTGCGACCACCTGGCCATCGGGATCGCGAGTCAGAAAGTTGGCGGCACCCGCCGCGTTCGCCCGCTCAGATGCAGCCTGCGCCAGCACGTACGCGCGAGATTTAAAGGGTAGCGTCACATTCAGACCGCGGCCCCCACGCTCAAAAAAGTCCGCGACCCAGGCCTCAAACGACGCAAGATCAATCTGCTCGGCGCGGTAATCGATGGTGTGGCCGGTCTGTCGCGCAAACGCCGCGTGAATCTGAGGCGATAAACTGTGCCCGATGGGGTTGCCCACTACCGCAAACCGGCCTGTAATCCTGTCCATCAGCCCCCCCTTCGGGACCCTCTATTCAGCCCGCGAGGGACCGATCCCCATCAAACGCCACTTTAACAGGTGCACGGAAACAGGTGCACGGATGACGTCTCGAACGGGTGAACAGGTGGCCTCACGTCAGTAACAGATGACTTTAAGTCAGCGTGGTCAGCCAATCGCGGGGCGTCAGAAAATCCGTCATCAGTCGAGCCTCGGCTGTTCCCGACTCAGGCACTAAGCCATATTCCCAGCGGACGAGCGGCGGCAAAGACATCAAAATGGCTTCGGTACGCCCATTGGACTGAAGACCAAACAATGTGCCCCGATCGTAGACTAGGTTGAACTCCACATAGCGTCCACGACGGTACAGTTGCCACTGTCGCTCCGATTCGGTGTACGGGGTGTCCTTACGTCTTTCCAGAATGGGGAGATAGGCGCGGAGGTAGCTGTCGCCAACGCTGCGCATAAAAGCAAACGTCTGATCGAAGCCCCATTCGTTCAGATCGTCATAAAACAAACCGCCGATGCCGCGGGGTTCTTGCCGGTGAGGCAGAAAAAAATAATCGTCGCACCATTTTTTCAGTCGTGGATACACGTCGTCGCCAAAAGGGTCGCAGGCCGCTTTCGCCGTCTGGTGCCAAGACACGGCGTCCTCTTCGTAGCCGTAATAGGGGGTCAAATCAAACCCTCCGCCCATCCACCATACCGGCGGCTCACCCTCTTTCTCTGCCAGAAACATTCTGACATTCGCGTGAGACGTGGGCGCATGGGGATTACGGGGATGAATGACCAGAGATACACCCATGGCGCGGAAACTACGACCCGCCAATTCCGGTCGATGTTGGGTGGCAGACGCAGGCATTGCCGCGCCCATAACATGGCTAAAATTCACTCCCCCTTTTTCAATCACATCACCTTCTGCCAATACCCGGCTGATACCGCCCCCACCTTCAGGCCGCTCCCAGCTTTCGGTCATAAACTCCCGGTTACCATCGACGGCCGACAGTGCATCGCAGATCCCCGATTGCAATGACTTCAGATATGCCTCGACTGCCGCAGCATCCATTCCTCTCTCCCTCTACCGCCATCAGGCCCGCAGTATCGAGCCATCCCTCACGCGACGTATTGTTGACGCTTTACCCGCCGGGTCAAGCGCCCCGGGCATGATCGGTAACCGGGAGCCAAAATAACGCCGCAGCTGCCACACTGAGCCCGCTGGCGGTAATCCAGCAGGATTGGCGCTGGTAGAAACCAGGGGCCCATCAAAAGCACGACACAAGGCTGCCAAGGCAGGCGCGGAGGTAACGCGAATCGCCACCTCATCGCTGTCACCCGTAATCCAGCGCGGAAACTGGTTGCGATGGGGGACTAACCAGGTATTAGGGCCCGGCCACGAACTCAGTACTGCATCGCGCTCACTGGCGGACAGGGCGTCGAGCAGTGCTGAAAAAACCCCGGTGGATGCGGCCACTACGATCAGGCCCTTGCTCACATCACGAGATTTCAGGCGCAGCAGATCCAGCACCGCATCTTCGTTAAAGGGATCACAGCTCAAACCCCAAACACCCTCTGCAGGGCACGCCACCACCGCGCCGGCACGCACCTTTGTCGCCACCGCGGACGCCCGCCAGCCAGCGGAATACGTCGATTGTTCGGATGAGTTCACGATAAAAATCGTCAGCGAAAAAACGACACCTTAACGCAGGGGGTAGCGTTGAGGCGAGTCGGGCCGCTAACGGCAGCATTGATAA
>Ga0181560_10000947_pt1 | contig 27091 bp, 11 predicted proteins | sample 011ome_20_FD_133751 | JGI IMG/M metagenome (GOLD analysis project Ga0181560, IMG submission 133751) | Coastal salt marsh microbial communities from the Groves Creek Marsh, Skidaway Island, Georgia - 011509CT metaG (megahit assembly) | ecosystem: Environmental > Aquatic > Marine > Intertidal...
GAGGAGGTAATTCATCCCATTACTTGTACTGTCGAATGCACCATTACGCCCCTCCGATGTAATCATCTTCATGTACAAGGTTTTGTGGGTTTCCCGCTGGACGATGGTGTCCCCCACCAGGAGGTCGACGTAGTCGATCAGGAGGTGGCCCTGGTTAAAGGAGGCACTTTCCTCCGGGGTGTAATCCACCTGCAAATAGATGCGGTGCACGAAATCGCCGTGGCGATCCAGCAGGAATTCGTATGTCTCCCCCGTCAATACTTTCTTATTATCAGAATAAAAAATCTGAGTCAGGTGGGGACTGTATCGTTCAAATTTGGCTTTGAAGGGGGTCGATCGCGACATCACGTCTGATATACGCGTCCATAATTTATTCCAGACATTTTCCCCGCGGTGGCGCGTCGAAAAAATTTTCTAGACCCACACTGTGAGTTCAAGCCCGAGTAGCCTCATTCTGAGTGGATTGCCAGGGTAAATTCACACAATTTTCAAACATTTTGAGTTTCTACAACGTGGAATACACACGTTGTATAAACTCTCCCGATCGGACTCGAACCGATAACCTCTCGATTACTACTTCGTAATAACAGTCGAACTATCTGCCAATTGATATACAGGAGAAACAATTTGAATCAATAGATCCCATGATATACGCCACCAGATTATTTTTCCATATTTTACGCACCCCCGAGAAAATCCACCGAGGAATAAAGTACCAGGGTAGTTTATACAGATGAGGGTTGTGGCCAGTTCATCCGTGTTCACCCCCGAAAATTGTGTGAGTGCCGTGTCGATCGGGATCAGTGTGTACCAGGCTTACGAGGCCAGGAGGACTATGAAAATTCTTAAACGAATCCACAGGATCGGGTATCGTACCGAACTCACCAGGCGGACACACGCCCTGAAGATTCGCAAACCCGGGGATAAAAATTAGAGGGAGGCTGTCCTGACCCCCCTCACCCGCCTTGCATGCCGCTCCCTCCTCTTTTTATGTTTATCCATGTAATTCTTCATACGCCTGGACAATGTCTTGGTGGAACTGTAGAGAGACTTGAATATGCCGACCAGGATTTTTTTCGTCATGGGTGTACCCCTCTTGATCATGTCCTTCAGCTTGATAAGGATTTCGTCGATTTGTGCCTTGGATACGCTTCCGTTGGCCATGATGGCCACCATCGTTAATACAAATGCGAAGGGACCCAGAAAATTGGCGGTCCTGCTCATGCCCTTGCTTAGGCCTTTTACGGTTTTCGATGCATCATTTGAAATCGCGTCAATTACACTTATGGACTTCTTGCTCAGGCCGGTCAGGAGGGATACCGCTTGCATGGGGAGATTCGTTACCTGACGGATCGAATTGGCTGCGACGGCGCGAGATGTTTCCCTGTTCTTCATTTGCTTGTGCTGAGTTTGCTGCTTCATGAGATTAATCGCCACCTTGTTAGAATTCTTGTTCACCGCCAGCGCGAGTTGCTGCAATTCAGTCATTCGATACTTGTGCATGGTATTCAACAGCAACGATTCGTACTCAAATCGCTGCTGGAGATCCCGGGTGGAGAACTTCCTGTTGAAGTCAATTTCCATTACCTGGAGGGCAAAGGCCTTCTGCTGCTGGCGAATGGCGATCATCAGGGAGGGAGCCGTGACCGCGGCTATCGTTGCAAGGAGAAGTGCAATTAATACAGATTGCCTCCTTGCCCCCCTCACCGACCGTCTACCGAAACGCACCACGGCGGAGCGAGAGGGACCGGAACTCGACGCCCTCGACCCGGCGCTCGATTGATTCCGTGTCGAGCGTCTCGTTTGACTCCGCGTCCTCGGAGGGCTCCTCGGAGGGGAAGGGGTATAATTAGAACTACTGTTATTACTACCATAATTCAAATTCGAGAATTTTGGCATTGTCTTATACACTTGAGGAAGAAAATTAATTTTTCTTACTATTTTTTTTACCATCCCAGAATAAGGAATGTCTCTTTATCTTGGAATGGGGACGGTAGCTAGCCCCAACCACCACCTGGAGGCGTCGGGGCCCGTGTTCTTCGAGTCCGTTGAGAATTCCGCCTCGTCCACCGTGGTGCCGCTGGAAGTTCACTCCGACTACTCGACCGTGGTGGGATCCTCTTATCTATCGAGGCAACTCAGGTTTCGAATTACGACCGCGGGGGGTACCATTTTGAGCGCCGATCAGGGGATAGATCAAACCGGAACCTTTTTCTACGTGTCGGCACCGAATTCATCCACGTCGTCTGCGAATCACGACTCGACGTCATTCACTATAAATGCTAATAAGAACGTGGGGATGGGTACGTCGGATGCGAAATCTCGACTGGAAATCAAAGATAACGATGTCATGACCGTGGGAAATCCCTCGGTCACCGACGATAGGCAGTGGGCCATCAAGACGAATGCCAACACGGCGGGGGATTTCAACCTGGTGTGTGGAACCGACTCCGCGTTGACCGCCGTTAGCATCACCTCCCTCAACAAACCCCATCTCACGATCAGGAAGGAGGGATACGCGTCCTTCGGCTTACCCCCCACCCCCGTGACGGACAGGTTGTACGTGGGGGGGAGCCTGAACCTGGAAGATACCCGCTTCGTCTCCACCGCCGCCACGGCCAGCGACAACAGGAAATTTGAGATCCTCCCCACCGCAGGCTCGGCCCTCGATTTCAACATAGGGTCCACCGGCGTGATTGACACCATGCAAATTTACGCGAACACGCTGGCTGTACCCGGAAACCACACGATGTCCCAGAGCTCCGTGAGTTTTGTGGAGACCCCGGTGTTGCCCTGGTCCCTGTCCCTGGGAAATACGAACAATCTTTTCCAGATAACGGGGGCCGATCATAACTTTTCCATCCAGGGTGGGGGGACGACCACCCAGCTGGCATTTGATAACTTCTCGACCGTGAACTTCAATTCCGATACCCTGGTGAATCTAAATGGAAATTACACCTTCAGCACCAACACCAACGCGGCCAGTTTTTTCCTGGACACCTCCTTCACCGGGTGGTCGCTGGAACTCGGGAAGTCGGGGGAACGGGTGGGGGTCACGTACGGGGCCGGGATCTTTTCAGTGTCGCCCCAGCAGGCGTGTGGAATCAACCTGGGATCCCCGGTTTCCACCAAGCTGGACATAAATCTCGACACCTCGGGGGGACTGGAGATCTTCAATTTTAACACGAAGTCCCACGAAATCCACAAGAATTCCTCCGGATTCTTTCTGACCTCCTCGGACTGGACGTCGGTGTACGGACTTGGTGATTTCCACCTGGCCAGGGTGGGGACGGTCACCACCGTGACAGAGTCTGGTACGATGGTCCTGGACACGAGCCGGGTGTCTCTGACGGGCAACCTGGCGGTCGAGGGGAAGGTGGGGGTCCGGAAAACCCCAACAGCAGTGGTCGACGTCTTAAATGATACCGGGGCGGACTCCTCCCTGCACGTGCAGAGGCTGGTGGGGGCAGTCACCACCGACCACCTGCGCCTCGACGCGACCGGAAATCTTTCGGTGGGGACGGGGACGGCCTCGGCCTCCCTCCACGTCCAGAACTTGACCGCGGGACAGGAGGTCGCCAGGATCAGCTCCACCACCGGAACCTCCCTCCTATACACGGACGGGGGGCTCCTGGGGGTGGGGGCGGCCTCTCCCCTCGCGGTGACCCACGTTAGTTCCACCGGGGGGGAGGATTCCCTCCTCGTGGAGAAATCGGGCACCAAGCAATTGTATCTCACGGCAGCCGGAAATCTCGGCGTGGGTCCCGTAAATCTCCCCGGAGCCGCCCTGGACATCATCAACGCAAATAACACCCAGTCGGTGGTCAGGGCCCTCACCACCAGCGGGGGATCCATGATTTTCACGGACGGGGGGCTGTTCGGAACGGGAGGGGTGCCCGACGCCCACCTGACAATTCAGTCGTCCACCGGCGCTGCAAATTCGGTGAGAATCGCGAGGAATGGATACGATAACCTGGTGGTGGATTCCGTGGGGAGGGTGGGCATCACCAAGACACCCACCGCCCGCCTCGACCTGCTCAACTATTCCACGGGGGAGGATTCCCTGTGCATCTACAGACGTCCCGGGGGGGTGGCGGGGTCCGTCACCGACACCCACCTGAAAATGGATTCCCTGGGGAACCTGGGACTGGGGATCACCCCCACGGCTAAACTCGACGTCCTGAATACAATATCGGGTCAGCCCGTCGTCATGGCCCTCACCACGGGGGGCACCCCCCTCACTTTCACGGACGCGGGGCTCCTGGGGGTGGGCACCACGAACCCCTTCGCGGCGATCCACACATCCACCGTGGGCTCGGAGGACTCCCTCCGCGTCGAAAAGGTGGGCGTGACCCACATGTGGCTCAGCAACTCGGGAAATCTGGGAGTGGGGACGCAGTCCACCCCCGCGGCGGCGGTGGATGTCTCGAATCTGACGGTGGGCCAGCCCATCGCCCGCTTTACGAGCTCCCAGGGGGTACAGTCCGCCATAAATGATTCCCAGGAACTGGGGGTGGGGACCGCGAGCCCCCTGGGAACCATCCACGCCCTCAGGACGAACGCGCCGGCCTCCCTCAGGGTGGAGGTGCAGGGGGCCACCACCGGGGCAGCCGGGCACGCGTTCCTGGAGGCCATTTCCTCGAACCTGGGTGAATCCTCCGTGATGTTTAAGGACGACACCACCACCTCCCACTGGTCGTGGGCAAACGAGTGGAATTCCGCCAAAATCCACCTCCGGAGGGATACGGCGAATTTCACTGGAATCCCCTGGATCACCGCGGATTCCGCTGGGGGGGTGGGAATCCTGGAGGCCTCCCCCACCTCCGCCCTGAGTGTCACCAACCCGGGGGGCCTGGGGCAGTCCTTCGACGTCGACGGAAATTTCGTGGTCGACGCGGGGGGGAACGTCTCCGTGAACGGCACCCTGAACATCGTGGGAGATACTTACCTGGTGGGGGATTTCTCCCTCGCGGTGGGTAATCGCATCACGTCGGGGGGGTTCCCCGTGGTGGACGTGGTCGCGGGGACCGGGGCCGACCCCTGTGATCGGATCAGACTGTCGGTCCCCGGGTCGTCCGTGGCGGAATCCTTTGCGAGCCTAAACACGGACGGGACCCTGGGGGTGGGGGTGGATGCAGCCCTAGCCAAGTTGCACGTCCTGAATACGAACCAGACCCGGTCGTTTCAGATCGACGACGCGGTGGTCGTCGATTCGGGGGGCAGCGTCGGCGTGGGCACCCTCTCCCCCACGGATCCCCTCCACGTGGCACTGGAGACCGATATGTCAGGAGTATTGGCATGTCCCACCTCCATCAGGCTGAGCACGACGAATAGGAACCCCACCCTCCACCTGGTCAGGGGGGACGAGAATGACCTCGATTCTGCCACCATCCAGCGGCCCCAGTCGGACTATGGGCTGGACCTGGGGATGGACGGGGTCGACTCGTACCTGGACTTCAACTCCCTGGCGGGAAAAAACAAACAGTTCGATTTCAAGTCGGGGGGAGTCGTGACGACCTCCCTCCTGGCGGACGGCACCGTGGGGATCGGTACCCGGACCCCCCTCGGAATGTTGGAAATTGTGGACGGGACGGGAGCCGGGAGGGACGCCCTCGTGGTGGGGAATACCTTCGTGGATCACACGGGGAAAATTGGGGTGGGGCGACACGTGGCGGGTGAAAGCGTCCAGATCGCGGCCGGGGCGGATGGGGATGGCCTCAGGATTGATGGGACCCTCGGGTTTATTCCCAGGGTCACCCTCGAATCGACGTCAGGACTGTCGGCCTACGTTCAGAATGTCGACGTCGCGGGTGATCACCGAGTCAACTGCGTGGAACTTGTAAACGATGGGGGTAGATTTAATTTCGTCTCGGACTCCGCCACGGGGGAACCCGCGCTGACCATCATCCCCTCCGGATTCACGGGGATCAACACAAAGACTCCGAGAAATAGGTTCCACGTCGCGGACGACAGCCAGACCCTCCTCAGGATGTCCGCCACGAGGACCAACGCACCCTGGGTGTGGGACTTCGATCTCCTGGCAGATGGTACCCACGACGGCACGTATACCCTCAACACACAGGGGGATACGTCCTCCGCGGGAGTCATTTTCACCGACGACGGGGGGACCGACGGAACCACCGATTACGGGGCACTGCTTTTCAAGGCGGGAGAGACGGGAAGCTCCCAGGAGGCCAGGTTTGTACTGTGCGTGGGGGGAGAGTCGACGAATGCGATGAATATCTCAGCCGATAGGGATGATTCTGCGGCGGCAATCACCTCCAAGAGGTATGTCGGCATGGAAGTCGTCACCGAATTGGTCCCCACGATAGATCCACTCACTGGGAACATCAGCCTCCTGGGGGAGTACGGAGTGACGCGAACAATTTTCAGGAATGGAAGGGTCGGAATCGGGACAGACGCCCCCAGATACCCCCTCGAAGTTAATTCCTACGGTTACCTGGGGGCAACTGACGTGGCCTACTGGGTTCACGAACCCACGACCCAGGCCCTGGACGCGAATAACCCGGGGGTCACGCTGAATCTACCCACCAGCGCGAATTTCATTGGAATACACTCCGAATATTCCATATCGACTGACATGGCCGTCATGGCACTGTCAGATCGACGCGTGAAATCGGACATCAGGGAACTGGACGACGAGGAGGCCCTGGGAGTCATCAGGAAACTGAAACCCTCGAGATTTAGGCGCCACGACATTCGACAAGAAAACCCAAATAAATTCTATTACGGACTGATCGCCCAGGAGGTGGAGGAGGTTTTGCCCCACGCCGTCTCCACCAGTCAGTCGAAGGATGACTGTATTTTCGATTATAGGAAGTATGTCGGCCAGGAACGCCTCGGCACCGCGATTTTCAAATTTACTCTGCATGATCCGTGGGATATCACTGCAAATGAGAGAATCAAGGTTGTGTTTGAGCTGGCCCGCGGGAGGGCGGCCCCGGTCAACGCACGCGTCACCCTGGTGGAGGACAGCGTTATCACGGTCGAGCTGGACAGCCCCCTGGTGGAGAACCAGATCGAGGGGGTCTATATACCGGGGCGGGTGGTGAACGACCTGAAACACGTCGACTACAACCTGGTGCACAACGTGTCCCTCGCCGCGATCCAGGAGGTCGATAGGGAAAATGCGAAATTAAAGAAGAAGGTACTCGATCTGGAGGTGGCCATGGGACAGATACTGAAGAGACTGGCCAAACTGGAAGACTAATTTCCAACCCTATTATTATTATGAAAAACGAAGCGAACAGATTTGAAAATTTGAATCGACGTCTCAGCAACAGGAGATCTCTGTTATCAAATATTTCCCATGCTCTTCAGCGCGAAAAATTCAATCTCGCCGTACGATCGCTAGAATATCTAAATAAAACAGACAAAAGGAGCGTTCAGAGGTACAAGAATCTGTGGAAATCAATCGCAAAAACTGATGAGAAGATTCATCTCCATAAAATGAAAATGAAAGAAGTAGAGAATAAACACGCGGCCCTCATCAGGAAGACAATCATCTCACTGGCGAAGAAAAAGAATCCCTAGTGGATGGATATGAAGTTAAAGATGTTGTCACACCACGGAATATTTATATTTCTGAGGGGGTCCCTCAACAAAAAAAATTGGTCCTCTCATTGGGTTATTTTCCTTTATCAGTGAACATGATTTTATCGTGCATCCTCGGGGTCAGGTTATTTTCCTTTATCTTTTTTCGGTAGACCTATTATCAGGTGGGAGGAAATGTTAATGTCACTCATCCTCATTTCATTACCACTGGTAAGTGCCACAGACGTACAGACAGAAGAAAACCACGATGATGGTTTTGGATTGACCGGTGTATCCAAAATTGTTTCAATCTTTGGAATATTTTCGCTTACTTATTTTTCTGGATTGCTACCTCTGGTGACGAATTTAAGACATGATATTATTCGTTATGCAAACGTATTATCTGGTGGAACGCTCATCACGACTGCTATGCTTCACATGATTCCCGAAGCAAATCATTCGTTTTATGAAGCCGGGGTGGAACTACCTAGTCACGTATTTCCAGTAGCAGAATGTATAGCACTTCTTGGGTTTATCGTTACTTTGGTAGTAGATTATGGTCATTCGCATCACGACCGAGAACATGACATTGAATCGCAGAAAACAATGTCAAAGATGGAGAGAATTATATTTATAGTTTCCATTTCGGCTCATGGTATCTTCGAGGGACTCGTTATCGGAAACGCCCCCGGCTGGGAAGAAGTCCTTGAACTTTCGCTGATTCTATCATTTCATAAGATATTTTCTGCCATATCATTGTCTATATATCTTCTATCAAAAAATGAGAAACCCGAGGAAATTAAATATGACTTAATTTTGTACAGTATTAAAATGCCTCTCGGTGTCGCAATGGCTACGGTACTGTATCACACGGCGACTGATTTCAAGGGACAGCTCTTGACTGCGGCGGTGTGTAACTCGATCACCGGTGGTTCTTTAATGCACTCTTCAATTTCCAATATCATTATTCCTTCATTCAAACACGACGACGATCATTCTTCTTTTCAACACAGAGAGTACTTTCCCGTGATGCTTGGTTCTTTTGTGACTGGTTGTAGTATAATGATTGGGATGTTATTTTTGCATCACAGTTAAAATATATTTTTTCCTCTAATCCCCAGGAACTATAGGGAGTTAGAGAGAAAAAAAAGATGTTTCCGGTTTTCTAGAAATCCGAGGGATTCCTCCGATTTCTAGAAAAAAGGCATTCTGTATAAAAAAAATGTGATATATTTGTATGTGGGCCCCGTTGGTCATGCTCCTCGGGCTGGTGGGCGTGACTGAGGCCAATAAACATAAGAAAGACTCACATGACTATCTTTACATGAAGAATTTTCTCCCTCCACTCGAATTCAGTAGACTGAAAGACGAGTGCCTGAAGGTCGAGTCCCTCATGAAGGATGACCCCCGGTCCATCACGGAGCGGCGAATGTACTCATTCAAGAAGTACGACTACGCCCCTCGTCTTCTCAACTCCCGATACGTATGTGAAAAAATGAAGAGCTTTACCGTGGGTCCCACCTCCATCCCGATAGAATATCGAGTCTATTCGGTGGGTGGTCACATGGACTGGCATCGAGACGGACAGTTGTTCTTGTTTCCTCAGTATGAGATCGTCCTCACCCTGGAGAACAGTTCCGACTCTGAGACCCAGATCGTGGATCCGAAGACGGGAGAGGTCGTGAGCATCTCGAGCGAACCCAACAGCGTTCTGATCGTTCGTGCGAATTCTGCTTTCCACAGAGTCACCCCGGTGACCAAGGGTCGTCGGACGATCGTGAAATTTGCTTACCATTAATTTTCAGTCTGGATGGTAGTGGCGATGAGGGTGCTTGACCTGTTCTCAGGTACGGGGTCCATAAAGAATGTGGCAACGTCCCTCGGAATGGAGGTCGTATCCCTCGACATTAATGAAAAACTACGTAAACCAGACTTGATGGTAGATATCATGAAGTGGGACTACACTACGTACAGACCGGGACACTTCGATATAATATTCGCCGGAGTCCCCTGCACTGCTTACAGTGCCCTCCAGGTGGTAAATAAATCACCAGAGAGGCGCCAGAAAGATATAGAGGAGAGCAATAAAATTGTAAAGAGAACCCTAAAGATAATAGAGTACTTCAAACCCACCACGTGGTTCCTGGAAAACCCGGCATCGGGTTCCCTGAAGGATCAGAAATTCATGAAAAAGTTGCCATATTACATTGTATCTTACTGTAAATATGGTTTTAGCTACAGGAAAAATACGCAGATATGGACAAACCTGGAGGGGTTCGACGCCAAGAGGTGTCGCCGGGACTGTGACAGCTTGGATCCGGGTGGTAGGAAGCACATCAGTGCCATCGGGGTGCGTTCGGACACCCCCCAGTCCAGGACGTCCTCCCTAGCTCAGAAATTCGCGTACCCCCCCAAGCTTATCCACGAACTTTTAAATAAAATTAATCGTATATAACAAGATGTCCCAGGCGACCTATAGAGAGATCGGAACCCTCACTAACCCAAATCATGCCCTCGAGGTCAATGGGATGGCTTTGTTTGTTAACGTGGAGGGGGGTTCGGGGGACACATTCGTACCCCTGGAGGTTTATTCTGACTACTCCGGGACGACTGACACAACGCTCGGTCGTTCCCGCCAGCTTAGATTTAGGGTAAAAGCCCTCAACGGTGTCATGGCTCCCTCTGGAAACTCGTCCATAGCGACGTGCGACATGGGTATTAACTACATGGCAGATTACTTCTTCATAACCCGACCCACCATAGAAATTTCTAGACCCCACGGAGATTTCACGATTGATTACCTGGGGAACGTGGGAATAAATACAATCGATCCCCAGGGGTACAACTTCAGGGTTTCTGGAACTGGTAGCGTGGACGATCTGACGGCGGGCGTCGCCACGGTGGGGACTGCCACCATCAACACCAGCCTAACCTCGGACACTTTTTTTGAGGCCAACGGCGATTTCCTGATTACTCCTAATTCAGCAAACGACAACGTGGCAATCTCCCTGGGGGATTCTAGGTATTTTTCGGCCCCCCTCCTATTTTGGGGTCAGATGGCGGCCCAGGTGGCGGCCCTCCTGAATGGCCCGAGTGGGATACACGCCACCCTGTCGGTGGGTGACACCACGACGTCCCTCGGAGCAAATATAACATACCTGAGGACCATAAACCCAGCAGATGCGACTGCATTTTCCGGTACCCAGCCATCACCCGGGTGGGTCGAGACGACCAACCTGTTGTGCCTCGCCGATGCAAAATTCGACACGAATATAGGACTGGGGGTGGACCCGGCGGGGGTAGATGGTCTCACCATACTGAGTGACGCAAGTACCACCCGGGGTGTAAAACACGTATACGGTCTGGTGCAACAATTCGAACAGTTGGACTCCCTCGGTGGATTTCACATACTCCCCACTGCCCTGAATGTTCAAAACACAATGAGTTACAACATCGGATCCATGACGTATCCTCAGAGGTGGGTAACTGCGTGGACAAACTCTGGATTCTACATCCCCGACCTCTCCGGGTCGTATGATACATTTAGTATACTTCAACCCAACACCGTCGACCCCCAGACGTACCCCACCATGAACCTGGTGGCCAACCGCTCCAGCGGAATTGCATACATTGCAAAATCGGTCATAGGGATACACGAGGGCAGTAGTCAGACAAACAATGCTAGATTTTCACAGATTGATAACAATAATGATACCGGTTACTGTCTGAGGCAACAATCGGACGGGACCACCCACATGAACGTCCCAACGAGTAGAAAGGGGTATCTACGGGTTAACGACGTCACGACGATGGATTGGGATTCTGCTGGAATTGAAGTTACCGGGACGATCATTTTCAATGCATCGACCCACGGCCTGACCGCGGTGACGGGTGACTATGGTACCGTACAGACCACCGGCGCGGCTGGTGGGTACGACGGATTCAGTTGCAAGGGAGCCACGGTATTCATGTCGAACGGAAGCATAGCGGGCATTTACAACGATACAAACAACGAGTGGATGGTCAAGTGTAACCACAACGGCGATGTCTGTCTTTATTACAACGGCAATGTGAAATTATGCACCACCAACACGGGGGTCTCGATAACGGGTAATACCACCATCTCGGGTAATACCACGGTGGGTGGCACCCTGGGGGTTAGTGGCGCAACATCCCTGAGCAGTACTCTGAGCGTGACGGGAGCGACCACGATGTCGAGCACACTGACAGTGGCGGGGGCGACCCAGGTCAACAACACCTTCCGCGCCACGGGAGCGACCACCCTAACGAATACCCTCGCCGTTACGGGTGCAACCACCCTCTCTAGCACCCTCACAACGGCTGGAGCAACACAAATCAACAACACCCTCGGCGTCTCGGGGGCGACCACCCTCTCGAACACCCTCGGCGTCTCGGGGGCGACCACCCTCTCGAACACCCTCGGCGTCTCGGGGGCGACCACCCTCTCGAGCACCCTCACAGCGGCTGGTGCAACCCAGATCAACAACACCCTGACGGTATCAAATGCAACCCAGATCAACAGCACCCTCGGCGTCACTGGCATCGCCACCTTCTCCAACAAAATAAATGCAACGGGAAATATCAATACGGATGCGGCATACAGGATGGATAGCGTCGACGTGATAGATACGAGCAAGACATTCGTGGGAACCGGGGGTGTGAATACGTCCGGTGTGATCAAAACCACACACGCCGGTACCTCAAAAACAGCTTCGTTTACGTTTTTCGAAAGCAACTACGGCTCCCTCGACAAGTTGTCGACGATTAGTTTTTCGGGAGGAAATCACGACCACCCTGTTGCTTCCAACAATGCAGATCCAGCGCCGGCCCACAACCACGACACCAGTACCGTAGGTGTAGCATTTTCTGGCCTAACACAATTCGAACACGATGGGCATCTGGAAACAGATATCTTAGCTAGAAATTATGGAATCTATTCGACGAGCGGCATCATGAGCGAGTTAGGGATCTATATGGCATCCGACAGAAGGCTGAAGAAAAACGTGACGTCCTTGCCCCTGAGATCGATGAAAAATTTTTCCAAGCTCCGTCCGGTCCAGTACGAATGGCAGTCCACCGACGTCGATAAAAGAGGGATTCGTTTCGGGTTTATTGCACAGGAAGTGCAGGACATCTACCCGGAACTGGTCCGTCAGACGGGCGAGAGAACTTACATATTTATCCAAGAAAAATGTAAATATCAAGTCCGACCGGACAACACACTATCGTTCCGAGTCCAAACGAAAATGGATGCCCCACTGTGCGTGGGAGATGAATTGGTCCTCGTCGCGGGTGCGATCGAATCCGACGAGACATCGTGCAAAATCAAACGAATTATATACAATGACGACGACACGTGCGAAGTGTTTGTAAAACACGAAGGTGTCATTTTCATGGAAGATGATTTCATATTCCTCAAGGCTCGAGTCATCTATTCGCCACTGACGGTGAACTACGAAGAATTTGCGCCCATTCTAGTGAATTACACACAGAAGCTCGAACAACGCACACAGACGCTCGAAAAGCGCGTGAAAATGTTAGAAAAATTAGTCTACGAAAGGTTAAAGCAATGAATTATCAAGTCGTGGATAATTTTTTGACTCGCGAAGAATTCAATAAAATTCACGACACGATCATGAGTACAGATTTGGCATGGCAATGGGCCGACAAGATCGTGGACGATGATGACCTCGAATTCCTTCATCGTTCGCAGTTTGTTTCACCATTTTACCATTATTCTACAGGTAAACGAGACGGTGTTGAAATTCTCAAACCCATCCTGGACAGGTTATGTAAAGGAAAGGAAGTCCTGCGAATTAAGGCGAATTTACAAACGTATTCACCAAACCCGACTCCAAATAAGTTTCATGTAGACATGTTGGATGAGGATGGTAAAGCCATTAAGGACTACTATACTAGTATTTTTTATCTAAATACATGCAATGGAGCAACAATATTTGAAGATGGCACTGAGATCGCAAGCGTGGCGAACAGAATGCTGACATTTGATGGCGAACTTATGCATACGGGGAGGCCGGCGAGTGATGCAAAAAGACGCGTCGTCATCAATTTCAACTACAAGTGAACTCGCTTCAACCATCCCGTCATTATTATTTTATCAGATGAGGTCGGTGCGAGTCCCTCATGGATATGCGTCCAGTAAGGAGGGAAGAATAATAGATTTCCCTTACGACAGGGCACAGTTATTCCCTGTCTGTGGAACTTGGTCCCACCTCCCTCTTCCACGTCTGTCAGGTAGTATATAAAAACTAAAACCCTATCGATTGTATCCCTGGTCGAAGGGTTGTCTAAGTGTGGAATGTAGCAGGTTTTCCCAGGGACGGACTTTTGAATGTGGATGTCAATTATTTCCATGGCATCCTGGCCCTGCAGCATTTTAATGCCAGGACAGATTTCCATAAGTTCGTCCACATCTCGATTAATTGCATTTTTAATCTTCTTGTATATGTAGCCATGTTCCTCAGGGTGTCTAAACGGATCGATATCTAGGTCCATGGAATTCTTAATACTTGGTTCGTAGCGTTTGTTGATGCCAACAAGTCCCGGGTGCTTCAAGTCGTCCCTCTCGAATAGTTCAATAAGTTCATCACAGAAAGCCGGGTCGAGGGCCTCGGGCTTTGTGTAGATTTCGTGTCCGAGGTGTTCCATTTATCTTGCCAGGGCATTTTTGTTTTGGGAAAATTGATGCGTGATTTGAAGAGCAAATATTTTACATCCCCTATCATAAGAAATGACGACCATAGCGTATAATGACGTGGGGCTGGTGGTGCCGTTGCACCCCCTGGAAGTGTCGGGGCAGGTATTCATACAAGAACCCGATCGCAGCAATTCAGGAACCGATGTTCCCTTCGAAATTTTTTCGGATTATTCTGATATCGAGTCGCTGGATATCGATAGTTCCACCAGCAGATCTTGTCGCCAGTTCAGAATGCGGATCAGGGCCCTGAAATTATATGGGAGGATTGTTGACATGATTGAACAAAACACCCGATACGATACGAGGCCTGCTGCTGAATTTTCCAACTCCTTCGACACCTACCTCCCCCAGTCGACCCTCACAAACAACGAGTACGCGACAACTGACATGGGAATGGATTTTCTAGGTAGATATACCTTCTGGACGTATCCCAGCATAACGTCATCGACCGAACACGAACTGGGGATGGTGATACAATCTCAGACTGCCTACGTGGGGGTGGGCACGGTGAATCCCCGCAATCAAATTGAAATTTCGAAATACGCCACGGGGGATTCCACGGTGGATGACTACCCCGGGAGCGGTTCCCTGGGAATCAGGAATGCCGTTGGTAACCAGACGGCAGCGAGTCCCACCGACGTTGGATACAATCCCCACATACAATTCTACACCCACCAGGCACAGTGGGGGGTGGCGCTGGAGGGAGACACCGCCTCTGGCGGAACAATCCAGGACGGCAGGAGGGACTGGCAGATGGGAGTAGAATCCTCCGGCACCAAGGAGATGGGGGACTTGTTCGTCATCAGGACCTCGATGGAATCAAATGAATCCGTGGCGTTGACAATCAACGAGACGTCGGTCGCATTTGGGGGTGGTATCACCGACGGGGTGTCATTCAATATTGGGTCCCAGCAGGACCTGGGTGATTCTGGTGTTCTCCAGATCACGAGTGGCGAGGTACCCTTATTCGACTTCACCCGCGTGGGTTCCTCGAACGTGACGAATGCGTCCAACCCCCTGTTGTACGTCGGCGTCGCCGGGGGCGCCTCGACCCTCACGATGTATAGCCACAACTACCTCGATTCTGTAGCTTCAAACTATTACGCTGGTAAAACGGTATTCAATATGTCTTCGCCGGTGGATCCCACGAACCCCAGTGGGCTGGAACCCAAGATTAATTTTGCCCTAGACGAGAACCCCGTCCTCACGATCGATTCCACGGGATTCCTGGGTGTGGGTACCGAATATCCAGAGAGCGCGATTCAGATAGGAGAGAAGACGAATGGATGGATTGATTATGACCTGACGTACGACACTGCCGACGCGGTGACCATGATTCACCCGTACGAGGCTGCCAGACCCGCCGACGGCACGAGGATCCCTGGGTTCGTCATTGCGAAGGGCAGTTCAAACAAACTGGTCAAGTCCTCAATCGATCTGTACTATCCCGTGGGATCCAACGCCCAGGCGGGCGCCCACAATGGATCAGGCCTCTCCATAAGTGTGGAGAACAACGCGGGAAATGGGGGAGAAATTGTTGCAGGATTCTCCAGGGACCCCACCAACACCACCGGATTCGTCGAAATATTCGGCGATCTCCACGCGAACGGGACCATAACTTCAACGTCCGACATCAGGCTGAAGGAGAATGTCGTGGAGGTCGACAATAACCTTCAAAAAATTGAAAAATTAAAAACGGTGTCGTTCAATTTTATCGACCGCCCCGACTCCACCAGCCTGGGTCTGATCGCCCAGGAGGTGAGGGAGACCCTGCCGGAGGTCGTTCGGGAGAATGGGGACATGCTGAGCCTGGATTATAATGGCATCGTCGCCACCCTACTGGGGGCCGTCAACGAACTGACGGAGAGGGTGAAATTCCTCGAAAACAAAAAATAGATCAGGTCGTGCTAACGGCCGGGTACCTACCCATCGTTTTTCATATATTTTTTTTAAACGTCCATTTTAAATGTCTATCTTCGGGTCTGGGGGCCTCCCCATATCGGGGGGGTCGGGGTCCACAACGTCCCTCTATCCCACCCTGAATCAAGTGACAACCAGTACCGGCACATCAGACGGGAGTTCTGAAAATGCTGGGGTCGGATCGGCCTACTCGGAATACTCCATATATATGACAAACGCTGCTAAGATATTCTACTACTCCGGCGGCGGCTGGGTCTCCCTAGAACCCCCGGGGACGGGGGGAGCCGAAAACATGTCCCAGCTCCAGGATGTCGATCTATCGAACTACACCGCCACCGATCGTAACGTGCTGGTATATGACGCCCAGGATGGTTTCTGGAAGCCCTCCCGAAGCCCAGGAATCCTGGCGGTGACGTTGGTGGATGGTGTCCTGAAACTGAGCTCCGGGACTACTGTCCTGGAGAGAAACATCACCCTGGGAGCCGACAAGTTCATCAGCTGTGGAAGATATTACATCGACCCCGCGGGACTCCTTCAGACGGGCCTCGCGACGACCGCGGACGAGCTCATGTTCGCGTACCTCAAGACCACCCTGGATGAAACCGTAATATTCTCCGAACTTTCAAATAACTGGGTTAAGATCCCCGGAGACATCACGGCCATCTCGGTGGGGACCGACCTGACGGCCCAAATTGATGCATCCTCCCCAGGTACCTACACCAAGGCGGAGTTCTACCCCACCAATTATACCTACGTGGAGTCCCAGGTGGTGGACCCCGACGAGCACAGCGTCCGCCTGGGACTCAGGTACCTGAGTGACGTGGATTTTGTAACGGAACCCGCCACGGACAACGAGGTGCTGGCTTTCGATTCGGCGTCCCAGAAGTTCATTCCCCGGCTATTTGGCATCTCCGACCTCAAGGATGTCGACGCCGTGGGGGTCGTGGATGGCGACATCCTTAAGTATGATGTCACGACGGGGGAATTCAAGGCGGACACCCTCTACTTCGACACCCCCTCCCTGAAGATCGTGGAGGCCGACCCCGAAACGGGAAAGCTAACATTCAGGGTGGGGAAATCCCTAGTCGCGGAGAGCTTCACCCTCTCGGGAAATACTTACGTCAAGAAGAATACCGACGAGTATTACCACATTTCCGCCTCCGGCGAGTACACGTCAGATCCCGTCCCAGGTACCGGGGGGGTTCGCTATCCGGTCTGGCAGGACGACGCGGGGGGGACCCACATCATTTACGTGGATGACCCGACGACCCCCTACTGGGCCCTGGTGCCGGCGTATCACGAATCTATCGCCAAGAATGTCCCCTACCTGGGGACCAAAACAAATCTGGGATTCTTCGTCTCCGGGTTTGATCGCCCGGTGGATGCCACCATCGTCCACACGGGGGAGACCATCGTGGACGAGGAGACGAGTGTACTCACCAAGGTGCACCTGAGATTGAATAATCTGGAGGACGTGGAGATATCGGGGGAACCGACAGACGGCCAGATCCTGGTGTTCGACGGAACCCTGGGGAAATTCAAGGCCTCATCGGCGGCCGTACCCGAGTGGTCCCTCCTCAAGATCGACTGGGAATCTGACAATTCCTTGAAATTCCGAGTGGGGACGGACTTCACCCCCGAGAAAATCACCTACAGCTCGATGGAATTCCATCCCATCGACAAGGAATCCTACTATTATGATGGAACCCAGGTGGTCCAGGGTATTCCCCCCACCCTGGGGGGAGAGACCCTCTGGTGGAGGGACGGGGGGGTGGCGGAACACATCCTATTCGACGATACCCAGAACGCGTGGATATACCTGACGGACGCGGGGGGACCCGTGGCCGGCGCCGCGTACACACTGCCGGCGTACACCCTGGTGGGCCCCGGGGTTTCTGGGGTGAATAGGCCCTCCGGTACGTCGGTCGTCCACTCGGTCGAAACGATAACCAACGAGAGGTCGGACGTGTACACCACCGTACAGTTCGAATTGAACCGGATGAGTGATGTCGATACGAAGAGCAGCGTCGTGACCGACAAGCAGGTGCTGATGTACGACGCGGCGTCCTCTCTATTTAAACCCACAGACATAGATTTTCCCGTCAACACGTCGGTCAAGCGGCTGGACGTGAATGACGGGGTCGTCAAGATCACGACGGGATCCTCCCTGACTCCCAGGTACTTCACGGGACCGGACACGAGACAGTACGAGGAATCGTCGGTACACTCCCGCGCCTACGTCGAAAACGCGGGGGGTATCTACACCCTCCGGGAGGGAAATGCCCCCTCGATGAATGCCTCGGCGCCGGTGTGGAGGTCCACCACCCCCCACGGGTGGGTCCTGGTGGACGATGGCTCCCAGGTGGAGTGGGGACAATTCCTGATTCACCTGGACACCGTGGCAGTAAATGCTGTCATCGCGACTCCCCCCACCACGACGGCACCGTGGGACGGCGATCTAATCACCCCCTCCCCCTCGTCCCAGTTCGTACTTACCCAGGACGTCGTGGGGGACGAGGAGATCTTCGAGTCGTCCATCTCCCTGGAGAAGATGGCGGACGTTGACATGGGGGATTCCCTGATGGATGGTAGGATTCTGGTGTGGGATGGGGCCTCCCACAAATTTGTACCACACTACGGTATCTCCCCCACCTCCGCCCCCCTGAACAAGCAGATCCTGGAATTCAACACGTCCACCCAGACATTCGTACCGTTCACGGCCGAACTGGATACCCTCTCCGACGTCCAGGGGGCCGCCGCCTCGACCGCCGGACAGATTCTGATGTTCGACGCGACCACGGGAAGTTACAAACCCCACACCATGATACTGGATGACATGGCAGACGTCGATTCCGCGTCGGCGACGGAGGGACAACACCTAGAATTCTCCACCGCGACCTCCACGTTTGTCCCAGTCGATCTGGAATTGAATAAAAATACCGACGTCTCGTTCGATCCCCTGGGCATCGTGGACGGCGAATATCTCATCTGGGATTCCGGAAACTCGTACTTCACTAATTCCAAATTGATGCTGGATCAGGTGGGGGGCGTGGATCTGACGGTGGCGGCGATCCTCGGCGATATCCTCCTCCACGACGGAACCAACTTCGTGCCCACCCAGCACACCCTGGATACCCTCCTGGACGTCGACACGTCGTCTCTGGCTCCCGCGGCGGGGGATATCCTGAAATTCAACGGGACCCAGTGGGTCCCGGGGGATCTTGCACTGGATGAGCTCCAGGACGTCCAGGGTGCGTCGGCGGCGACCACCGGAGATTTCCTGAGGTTTGATGGAACCGTGTTCACCCCCGACACCGCAAGTCTCGACGACCTCACGAATGTGGCGAATACGTCCACCTCCTCGGAGGGACAGTATCTCGTATACAGAAGTGGGGTTTTCGTACCGGAGACCGTGACAATCGAAAATACGTACCTCCGAAGTGCAACCCTCGATAGCTCGGGTCTTCTGACCCTGACAACGGGCGACGACACGAGCACCCCCCGGAAGATTTCACGCGGAACAGAGACGTGGGAAGTCGCGGAGGGATTCTGGTACATCGATGGCACCGGCGACCTCCATAACGGACTCGCACCCACGAATAATAAGAGATTTTATGCCTGGAAACCAACCGGTACCACCACGACGTCCCTGGTGGTGGTGGACAGCGATCCCCCCACGTGGTACGAAATTACGGGTGACGTCACCCTCGTATCACCCACCGCAGTGCCGGGGGTGCCGGGGGGCACATTTTCCCACTCGCTGGATCGCCCCACCAACACGGCGGACGCCACCGTCGTGGGAAACAGGGTGGATTACTACTTGGATGTATCTCTTCAAAACCTGAGGGGGGTGGATGTGACGACCGCCTCCCCCGCGGATCTTCAGATTCTCAAGTTCGACGCGGCGTCGGGAAACTTTATTCCAGCCGATCTGGGCCTGGATCTGACTGGCGCCACAACCGGACAGATTCTAATTTACGACGGCACGAATTACGTGCCGGAGGACCTCAATCTGAGCAAAAATACTGACGTCGATCTGACCGGCCTCGCGCTGGGTAATCACCTGGAATTCGACGGGACAACCTTCGTGCCGGCGGACCTGCTACTATCCAAGATGCAAGATGTGAACCTGGGGGGTGTGACCCTGACCGACAAACACTTCCTCGTCTATGATGGCACGTCCACGTGGATTCCCACCCTGATTGATTCCTCCCTGCTGGATGACTTCGATCTGACTGGAATCGCGGCGGGAAACGTTCTCGTGTGGGACGCAAGTACCGGGAAGATGGTGGCTCGCGAACCAGACCTGAATATGCTGTCTGACGTCAACATCTCCGGGACCATTCAGGGAGGCATGCACCTCGAATATGATGCGGGGACGGGAACATTCGTTCCCAAGCTTATCCAGATGTCAACCATATCGGACGTAGATCTCTCAACTCCCGCGGCGGCGGGTCAGGTGCTGATGTATGCATCCGACTCCACCTACAAACCGGTGTCCCTGTTGACCAGTCACCTGGCCGACATAGATTACTCCACCGCCATCGCAGATAATCAGTTCCTGCAGTGGAATTCCACCAAGGCCAAGTACGAACCAGTGACCCTGGAGCTAACCATGCTTTCGGACGTCTCGGTGCCCACCACCCCCCTGGATGGACAGTATCTGGAATATGATTCAGCGACGAACACCTTTACCCCCGAGACACTAACCCTCTCCAAACTCCAGGACGTCGACCTGACGGGGATGGAGGAGGGTAATTTGCTGGCGTGGGATGGCACCAAGTTCGTGAGGAGGGAAATCAACCTCGGTCCAGATACATTCCTCCAGGATGTCCAAGTGGATACCCAGGGAAATATCGTGCATTACGTCGGGACCGGGGTGAGCGAGAGGTTGGTGGAGTCTGAGTACGTGGACTTCGTGGTGAGGGTTGCATCTGGTCAGATCGAGATCGGAGGTGTCGCAGCGGGAGATTTTACATTCAAGAAGGGAAGTGTCTACACATTCAACATGGAGGACGTGACACTCGATGCCACCAACACCATCCTATTTTCCACTACGAGCGAATCCATCGGAATAACCCCCTACACCGACGGGGTCGAGGTGGTGGGGGTGCCGGGGGAGTTCGACGCACGGGTCATCCTGACAACCAGTGATTCCACGCCGGATACTCTCTATTACTATAACTCGGACTACGCAAATTTCCCCCCTCCCACGGGGGGAACCATCACGGTGCTGGACCAGGAATCGTACACCAAGACGACTGGCCTGTACTATTTTGACCTGACCACCGGCAATGTCTATGAGGGGACGTCCCCCACCAGCGGAATTTCATATCCCGCGTGGGTCAACTCCGATCGATCCACGTCCTTCATAATATACGACGACGCGACCCTACCCCGGTGGATCGAGTATGGGGGGGACGCGGACCTCCTGACATCGGGACAAAATATCAACGGCCAATTCCAATTTAGATACTACTGGAAGAAGTACGCCCAGTACCCCGTCACGGAGTCGGCTACATATGCCCTGACGCACGAACTCCTGGGCATCGAAAACGTGACCAACATGATTTCGACCACTTTGGCACTGAATAACCTGCAGGACGTCGACATCGAGTCTTCACCACCGGAGGACGGTCACGTACTGGCCTGGGACGCAGACCTCAGCACGTGGGTCGCCATGAGTGCCACCGCCGCGGCCGGGGCGACGACCGACACATTCACCCAGGCTGTTCGAGCAGATAAAAGTGGAAATATTACAATCAAAACGGGAGGGGAGGTCGAGGAGGCCAGGAAGATCGTGCGAACCAGCCTGGACTACTACGAAACCACCGACGTCTATTACGTGAGGGAGGAGGGAACTGGGGTATTTACCTACACCCTGGTCAAGGGTTCCTCCGCCCCCCTGATGAGTGAACACCTCCGGGCGTGGGTCAGCAGCGACGAGACGTCGTCCCTCATACTGATCGACAGCCTGGAAACCTTGGGGTGGCTACTGTACAAGGGCGACATCAGGACGGTCGACACCGGCACGATCCTCCTCCCCACGGACTATACCGTCCTCAATAACCGATACCAGGACGGCCTATTCTATCCGACCGACGGAATTTTCACAGACGACGACATCACGAACGCGGGAGCGGTGGGTGTCGTTATTTCACTCGATAATATTCGGAATGTTAGCTTCCAGGAGGCCAAGCCGGTGGAGGGCAACACCCTGGTGTTCGACGCGGAGGATTCCACATTCCGCGCCGGCAAATATGATATAAAACAACTTGAAAATCTAGACGTGACCTCGGCGGGGGACGGGACGTCGGAGGTCATAAAATACAACGCGACCGACGAGAATTTTGAACTGGGGAATATCAACATCTCAGAAATCACCGGCATTAACCTCGAGAAGAAGACACCCGAGGAGGGGGACGTGCTGACCTACGACTTCGCGGCGGGGGTGTGGAATCGATCGAGTGCAGACTTTGCCGATCACCGCGTGCTGAGCTTCAGGGTGACGAACGGGGAGATCGTGGCCAAGACGGGGACGGCAATCATTCCAGATAATTTTGAGTGGAACGGAGAGACCCTCTACAGAACCTTCCTCCCGTACTACGTGACCAACTCTTACAACCTGATCCAGGGAGACGCGGTGGAGGGGGGAATGCCCATGTGGGTCAATTCGTACTCGAGCGGGGGACTCCCGGCGACGGCGGGGTTCGTGATACACCCCGGAAACAGTTACAAGTGGATGTACTTCACGATCGCCGGCATCGACAACGTTGCCGTGTGGCTCTCCACCACCACGGTGGACCCGGCCACCTTCTTTGGCCTCACCCCCACGTGGCCCATCACGGAAAATATTAACTATAATTACCCATTCCACGCAAGCATCACCCTGACGGCGGAGGTCATCGAGAATGAGATCCCCTACAGGATCCCCCTGAAACTTAATACCCTGTCGGACGTCACCATCACGGAGGATCCCACGGTAAACCAGATGTTGCGGTGGGACGATACGGAAAATGCATTCGTACCACGGGAATATACCGCCGTCACGCTGGATGACGTCCAGGCGACCACCCTCGCGGATGGCGACGTCCTCATGTGGGATGAGGATACCGGCACATTCACGAACCACCAGATGGGAAGGATACATAGGAACATCGTCAAGTTGGACCTGGATGACCTGGGGGCGCTGAAGGTGTCCCTGGGTTCCCTGGAATTGCCGGTGGGATTCACATACGACGATGGGTACTATAACCTCTTCGATGCCATGCTGGGGGATGAATACCTGTACGTTTACCTGGGAACAGATTATGTCCTCCACGTGGGGGCGGGAGAAAACTCCCGCGTGGGTAAGTTTCCCTGGACCGACGTGTCGGTGGACAATCGGGGGTCGTGGGTGTTCATGGACAGCCCCACGACCCCCAGGTGGATGAAAACCCACATGGACATAGCGACCGTCTTGACGCTTGCCTTGCAATCCCAGACCACCCTGGTGACAGACTGGACCTCCCCCATCACCTGGAATGAGGATTTCCCCCAATATCCCTACGACACCTCCCTCATCGTGTACGACGAGACCAAGGTGTTCGACGAATATTCCTCCCAGGTTACCATCGACCTGAACTCCCTCCGGGATGTCGATCTAGCCACCGTGGCACCCGAGGACGGCCAGATCATCACCTACAACGCAGACACCAGCATGTGGGTCCCCCAGGACAATATTAGGTTTCTCACCCAGCTGGAGGATGTCCAGGTCCCGGAGGACGTGGCGAACGGAGATTTCTTGATGTATGATTCGGGTAATTGGACCACGGCGGCCCTACCGGATTATCACCAGATATCCATGACGATGCAGGATACGGGGATCCTGGAGTCGGTGGTGGGGCAGGAGGTCATGACCCTGAAGACCCTGGTGGACGCGTCCGTCCCCGACGAATTCGAGGGGACGATGATTCAATACTACATCGACTCTTCCGGTAATATTCAATCGGGGGGGCCCTTCTATACGTGGATTAGCCCCACCACCAACACGACGTACATCTATGACTCCAACGAGGCCACGTGGTTCAGGGGAGACGTCGTTGACATGACACTGGGAAGTAGGGCCCACCCCGCCCCCTCCGCCAATATATTGAGGACCCTCCCCAGTAAATCGGGGACGTACATTTATGCGGTGGACGGGTCCTCCACGGACAATTACTTCAAGTATGCAACCACCACCAGGATGGTTCAATTCAACCTGGGAGAAAAACCCAAATTAATATCTGGGTCGTCTAACGCGTGGACCAGGGAGGACCAGGGGAGCACCCTCCTCCTCAACACCAGCACCAGGGAAGCGTCCATAGTAGTCGATTCAGGTGACTGGCAGTGGGATGGGACCTACGTGGTAAGTGGCTACTATACCATTCGCGACGCGGCCGGGTTATTCGGGAATGGATCCATCGTGTATGATGAATTTAGGTCGAGTACCACATACCCCCTCTGGAAACATACAACAACCACCAATCGCCACATCATATACAACACCGACGAATCCTACTGGGTCCTCATGAACATTCCACCGGAACTCATCGCGAACGGATACGAGCCATTCGACTCAAACACCAACGAAAGCTTCACGTCTAACTCCACCACGTCGAGCGAGGGATTGCGATATCCGTCGGTGGCCACGTATTACGAGTCGGCGACACCCGGGTGGTATGAGTTCGCCAGTGACTATTCCACCACCAGCCTCAATACATTCCTGTCGGCCTCTTACTCACGCATTTCCACCGGGACGGATACCCCCGATCCGGTGGCCCCCACGGGAACGTATGAATGGCTGGACGCGTCGACGGTGGACCCCACCCTCAAGTATCCACTCGCGCCGGACACGCTGGAACCAACCTACAATCCACTCACAATCCTCAAAACCAATACCACGACCATTCGCGTGGCACAGCTGATCGACGTGGACGTCACGACCGTTCCGCCCATTAAAAATTCTGTCATGGTGTGGAGCGAGGAGGAGGAGAAGTTTGTGACCTCCTCCGGCACGTTGCCGGTGATCGACGTGACATCCACCCCGCCCACGGGGGGAGAAATACTACAATATGACGCCGGGAGCGAAACGTGGTTGCCCACCCTGGATACCCTCGCCAACAACGCTGACATTGATTTTGTGTCCCCCCTGGTGGATGGACAAGTACTGGCATTCAACGCGACAACCGGCATGTGGACCCCCACGGATAATCCAGATCGACGCCTCACCGACCTCACGGTCGACACCCTGGGGGTACTGACTGCGACGGTGTCCAGCGGAGTTGCAGAGGGATTCCAGCTCACGATGACGGGGCAGACGGTGGACATCACCCCCTCCATCGCACTGAATGGGTCCATAACCCTGGGGGGGTCCACCCTCTATCACGGAGATAGCACCCTCTACAGGTTCCTGGTGGACCCCGCCAAATTCGCCGTGTCTGACATCGGACCCGACGGGGCTGAGATGGACAACGTACTCACGACGGCGGGGAGCTATACCATCCTGGTCACGAATGATACGAACCGGACCCTGTATTACTACAACCCAACGGTTACCGGGGCGGGGGGGACCCTCACCCTGAGGGACGAATCCCACCTCCTCTTCACCCAGGGAACGAATATCGTATATATGGAAGAGTTGGTGTCCCTGGGATCCACGTGGAATGTCACCCTCCGCGGGGGTTCACCCCCCATAAACGGGGGAGGACTGGAATACCCCACGTGGTCCAACAAGGACAACTCGTTAAACATAATATTCGTGGACGAGGATGTCACACTCCCCTCGAGACAGAACAACATCGTGGGGAAATACTGGGGAGTATTCGAGGGATCCATCCCGGATATCAATACCACCACCGTGGTGGACAGTACTAGCATTGTGATGGCTGCCGTGCAATCGCGCTTATCCGCGGGGACGGGGGGACAACTCTACCCTGTGGGTACCGGTATTACAACAGGCCTGAGTGGGCTAGTCAACGCCTCGGAATTCCAGGTCACCCTGGGAATAAATAATCTGGCAGACGTCGACACGATGACCCAGGTGCCGGAGGATAAGCAAGTCCTCTCGTGGGATGAAGCCGGGGGGATGTGGGTGCCATCCACCGATTCGCTGATGAATAATTCAGATGTCTTCTACACCGTGGAGGGAGATGACAAAATACACGAGGGCGCCGTCCTGGTGTGGGATGATACCGACAAAAAATTCAAAAAATCCGACGGCACGTTCCTCCCGGTGGACCTCACTACAAATCCGCCCGTGGAGGGTAACATACTGATGTTCGACGAAACAAATAAAGTTTGGTATCCCACCATGGATTCCCTACAGAACAACGATGATATTGACTTGACGGGAATCGTGGGCGGGGATGGTCTCGTGTGGGATTCCGACGAGTCTAAATTTGTTCCGACATCCCTACCCAAAATACGAGTGGATGACGCCACCCTGGCGGAGGGGAACATCCTGATGTGGGATGCCACCGCGGAGGAGTGGGTCAACAAACAGGACGATCTCCTCAATAACTCGGACGTTGCCTACGACCCGACAACCATCACCGCCGGGAAGGCCCTCGTGTGGGACGAGGACGTGTCCAAGTTCGTACCGGGAGAGGGAATTCTGCCGCGGATAAACGTGGACGAAACCACCCTGGCGGAGGGGGACATCCTGACGTGGGATGCCGCCGCAGAGGAGTGGGTCAATAAACAGGATGATCTCCTAAATAACTCGGACGTTGCCTACGACCCTACCACCATCACCACAGGGAAGGTCCTCGTGTGGGACGGGGACGTGTCCAAATTCGTACCGGGAGAGGGAACCCTCCCGAAGATCGACGTGACGACGGTTCCCCCCTCGGACGGACA